>Ga0078972_1008328_pt1 | contig 21849 bp, 47 predicted proteins | sample YelNatPaOPGAMG01_FD_67568 | JGI IMG/M metagenome (GOLD analysis project Ga0078972, IMG submission 67568) | Hot spring thermophilic microbial communities from Obsidian Pool, Yellowstone National Park, USA - OP-RAMG-01 (SPADES assembly) (version 2) | ecosystem: Environmental > Aquatic > Thermal...
GATGTCCAACATGCGGAAAACCTTTAGCAAAAACAGCAAAACTCTATTCTTGTGTTAATATGAAATGTCCGGATTATGGAATGTTATGGTCTTCTGACGAGTTGAAGATTTTCCAAAGAATAAAAAAGAAAAAGAGTTTGAGGGGAGAAACTAGAATTCCTTTAGGACTTATATTAAAATTAAGCAGTTAAATGTTTATGAGATGAGGTAATTAAGATGAGTAGGCAAAAACTAAAAATTCCAGCAAAGGTTCAGAAGGTTTTGAAGCGTTATAAAGCTAAGTTTAAATATCGAGATGAATGTGCGTTTTGCGGTGAAGACACTCTTATGGTTTTTGAAGATTATACTGGTACATGGGATACGTGTGTTAATCCGAAATGTGTTCGTTATGGTGATTTAAGTTATTTTCCGAAGAAGGGCGGTAGATAAAATTACATTCATATTATAGAGGTGAAAGAGTTGAATGTAGAAAAGATAGTTGTAAACGGAGATACTATGACAGCGCATCTGACACGTAAAGGATACAATTTTGAAGAGAAAGTTGTCCGAAAAGTGAAGTTAGAGAATATTATGGAAACTTGGAAAGAACAGAACAAACCTTTATATGAGTGGTGTAAAGAACAAGGGTTTGAGAAGGTTTTACCTGGATGGTCTGGCTATGCTTATGCTAAACGTGGAAATGTTTGGTATGAGATAGACCTTTGGGACAGAAAGATTGAAAGAACTGTTGGCAGAAGTCTTGACAGAAACTACTTTTTAAGTTTAGTGATTCCTGAAGATGAGTGGGGTTCTTGGGTTAAGAATGTTAAAGTTGTCATAAAGAAACATCCATAAGGAGTTCTATGGAACAATTTCAATTGCCAGCAAAATAGGAGTTGTTAAAAGTGGTTAGGTTGCGTGAGTTAACATTAGATGAAATAAAGAAACTGTCGTCTAGAAAAGGTGTTAGAAAAAGAGCTGTAGAAAACTTTTTGATGACTTTAACAGCAAATGAAGATTCTAGTACTGCTTATGCTAATTTGTCTATGGATGCTCGTTTATATAATTGGAATTCTGCTACAGTGAATGCTATAGCTCGTGGAATAGAGTTAGCATCTAAACCGAAAAGAGGTGATTAAAAATGCCTAGAGTTATTCAACCTGTTAAAGTTGGTAAAAAGAAGTATTATGCAGTATTTTCTACTGTTGTAATGGATTTTCTTACACCTTTCTATAAGTCTGTTAGAGAACTAAAGAAGAACCATCCAGAATATAAGAGTTTGAGAGTTGCTAATTTGTTTGGTCGAGGTGACATTAGAGGTTCTGTTAAGGGTAATAGTTTAACAGTTAAAATGAAAGTTTATAGGATAGGGAGGTGAAAAAGTGACAGATTTCAAAAAGTATATAGGTAAAACCTTAAAATTCTACTGTGTAAAATGTCGAAAGAAGCATCCAGCGAAAGTTGAAAAAGTAGTTAAGAAAGGAAAGGTGATGTTTGCTTTAGCTGAGTGTCCAAAGTGCGGCAATACAATGTGGAGAATACTAGGAAGAGCATGAACACATGTACATTCAGTGCCATTTCATTCACAAAAACAAGAGGCTCTACGTTAAAGTAACTAAAACAGCAATCTTAGACAAATCGTTCAATAAACTGAGAGAAGTGAATAACAGATGGTTCAGAGGTTTATATGAAGTGTTGCCATCTAAATTTGGAGAGAGAGTTTACGTTTTACTTGACAGAAGAGGAAAGAAAATTGGAAATTTGTATAAGAGCACTAGTCATTATACGTGGTATAAATTTAAGAGATGATTAGATGAGAAAAATTGAACATACAAAATTCTGGATTGCTCTATTCTTAGTAGCAAGTATCGCAGTTATTGGATTCTACTGGTACGTGTGGACATATAAGCCTGTAGAGTATAAACTTCCAAAGTTCAGTATTGTTCAGATTCTATTGATGTTTGCAATAACATTCTTTCCTTCAATCATAAGCAGATTATATGCTAATTTAAAAACGGGACAAGTAGAACTCGATTCCAGAGGTTTGATTGATACTCTGAGGGACTGCATGCACGGATGGTATAGTTATTATATTCTTGCTTTCATAGCCTTTATACTTTGGGACTACTTCATCTTCGGAGAGTTTCCACAATTTTGGTGATAGGTAATTGGGAGATATTTACTTAAATGTTAAAGTTTGCAATGTTGAAAGGCGTAGATGCAAAGTTTTCAAGTTGTTATTGGATACTGGAGCTACATACACTGTGATAAGAAAAACAAAATTGCAAGTTTTAGATATCAAGCCTATTGATGAAGTTAAGTTGACATTAGCAGATGGAAGTAAAGTGTTAAGGAAAATTGGAGTAGCAAGGTTTCATTTAAGAGGAAAAAGTGCTATGGGTTTTGTTGTTTTTGGTGAACCTAAAGATGAAGAAGTTTTAGGCGTAACAGTATTAGAGACTATGGGTTGGAGTGTGAATTTTAAAACTGGAAAGTTGAAAAGTAAACGTGTTAGATTTTAGTGATGAAAATGCAAAAACTTAAACCTAAATCACTTGAAAAGATAAAGCAAAAACTTATTACTTCTCATCCTCTTGACATTTCAATAGTTAATGAGTCAAAACATGAGATATGTTACGAGTGCGAAGAAGTTCCAGATGGTGTAAGACCTAAACTTCTAATAAAGATTAAACAGCTAAAGAAAATATTGAAAAAGAAAAGGTAGGTGGAAAGGTTTGAAGAGACAAACTTTCGCAAAAATGAGAATTCTCCTTTCTCTTCTTTCTCTCCTTTTCCGTAGTCTCTTCAAATCTCCATAGACTACCTAAATAAAAAGGAAGAATAAAAGATTATGAAAAAAGTATTATTGTTGTTAAGTTGTATATTGTTAAATATCAGTTTAGTTTCTGCTCAATCGCAAGTGCCTTCACCACCAGATTTAACTAATACCCCACTTAAAGTTGGAGATTACATAACATACAAAGCAAGGCTTGGATTTCAGGGTGCAACATTGAGTCAAATCGTTCAATACATAACAAACTCTTCTATTCCTGTAGAGAACGTAACTGAACTTGAAAGTATGGTTAATACTACTGCAGAAATACTTGAGAAAGTAGAATTGAAAGTCAGTGTTGCAGAGAGAACAAATGATTCAATAACACTTAACGCTTACTTGTATTATAATGCTTCTATAAACTTCAATGAAAACATCACTAGAAGCCTTTCTGCAACTGAGTGGGAAGAAACAATTTATCCGTTTGTTAGACCTCCAAACGATTCAGCTGATTCAATCATGACGTACATTAACCCGCCGCTAAACTATTTTATAAATCTAACTTCGCAAATGTTCAGAGTAGATACAAGCAGTTGGATTCAGGTAAAAGCATTTAAAACCTCAGCTTTCTATGCAGGAAGATACAGAGATGTGAACAGATTATCTATCACTATTCCACATATAAAAAGTGATATTGACACTGTAATCGCAAAGATGAATATCTCAATGCCGTCGGACATAAAAGATTTGTACTCTAGAATTCCTGAAATGGACATAGACTATTACATTGACTGGGATGTCCAATATGGAGTGCTTGTTGGGAGCAAGTTAAGTGTGAGATTCTCTACTATGAGTTGGATTGCTTATAGAACAGTAGAAACATATGCATCTGCTACAAATCTTTGGGATACAAGCATGACTGACGTGACTATGAATACTTTGAATTCATTAGTGTTTGGTTACAGTGAGAACTTAGTCACATACATGGTTAAGGGATTCGTATTTGGAGATACAAGCAGCATCGTAATGGCAGTGGCTTATGTTTTGGTTCCATTAATAGTGTTAGGAGGAATTATTGGATTACTAAAACGAAAAAAGAAATAGTTACAGAGCTTAAAGCGATGAGTAGCCGAGAAGTGGAGTAAACTCGTAAAAACTCCAAATAAAAAGTGAGGTGAGTAGAAAAATGGTTGAGCTGTTTGACTATGAAGGTAGAGAGTGGTTCAATGTTGGAACTGGATGCCTATTGTTTGCTATAGTAGCATTAACTCAACTTTTCTGGTGCATAGCAGGAAATCAAGCAAATCTTTGGGGTTACATGGCTGTTTACTTCTGCGGATTTGCACTTCTTGGGTTGGCATTGATAACTAAGAGAACTTTAACATCGTTATTAGCGGCAATAGTAGCTATATTCTTTGTGATAAACGACATTTGGGTATTCAGTCAATTTCAAGCTATTCCAGCAGCACAGATTGAACTTATACGAAATGCTACAGCAGTAATAGCGTTCATCGCATTGTTCTTAGGTGTAAGTGATTTCTTGTTTGAATGGACAAAGATTGACGTAGATGTAGGAAATTATCCCGTGATAACAGCGTTTTCACTTATGCTCATTTGGACATTCTTTAGAGTGTTTGGTACTTTAACATTTGGTTCCATGGGTCAAGGTGCTTTATACATTACTGCGTTAGCGCTTAATGTATTGACAATACCTTTCCTGATAGTATCAATATTAGCCATGCTTAGAGAGTCAGGAGTTAAAGCTATAGACATTGACGAAACAACATTGAATAACATTGCGTTTCTATTTGCTGCATTGGCGTTCTTAGTTATACTGTTCAGATGGTCTGCTGGAGGAGTAATGCAGTTATTTGGATAAATAAAGTTTAAAGAGATGAAAAGCAAATGCCAAAAGAGTTTAAGTTGAAAGTTGAGAGCTTAACAATACAAGTGCTTGTAGTAGGTCTAGCAATAATAGGCATAATGCTTGGCTGTTACAGTCTTGGACTCTTTGGAACAGGAAGCTTTGAACCATATCTAATAGCAGTGCTAATGTTTATCTATGGTGGGGCATGTCTTTCAGAGAGCGTCTGGGAAGACGGAGTTAAGAGTGTTAAAGATTTGAAGCCGTTAAATGTTGCAGGACTCATACTTGGACTATTAGCGATAGCAGTAGGAATAATTACTTTGCCATTCGTTGGCATAACATTGACTGCAACAACTATCGGAGAGAGAATAATGGGTGCTCTGAGCATCTTATTCTTCGCTCTGTCGATTTTCCTGATACTAGAACTCTTCGAGTAGGAATGCAGTTGAAAAAGTTACTAATCCCAATTTTTCTACTGTTAGCGTTAGCACTTTCAAATATCGTATATGCACAAACTACATACACTAGTACATTCCAATTAAAAAAATCAGTGTTAAGCACAATAACTGACTACACTATAAACATTAACATTTCAGAAACAACTTACAATTACTACAAAAACTCTGACCACAAAGTGTTGAGAATAAATGACTTTGCAAAGTTTGTTACTCCTGGATCAGTTAAACCTATTGCTGACTTGCTTTGGTCAATATACAATGACAGTGAAAGCTACGTTAATGGAGTGTTAATGATGGTTCATCAAATAACGTATGTAGACAGTCCTCCAAAATATGCAGTTGAATATTTAGTTGACATGCAGGGAGATTGTGAAGTAAGCTATTTGGCGGCGAGCTTAACAATTGCTGGAGGTTTAAAGACTGTGCTTATGTTTTGGCAGTTAAATCAGACTGAAGGGCATGTTAATATCGGAGTTGCTCTTCCGTCACCTCCTACACAGGTTAGAGCCACATATTCCACTTTTTATGTCACTGTCAATAACGTTAACTATTATATTGCAGAATGTACTGGAGACAAGTGGGAAACAGGCTGGAGAGTTGGAGAAATGCCTAAAGACCTTGAAGGATTAAATCCTGAAGTTGTAACTTTAGACTCTGTAAGCTTTGACAGTCCTGCTGGATTAGTCTCAGCTTCAATAAATGTTCAACAGTTTGAGTCTTCGGTCACAGTAACTTCATTTTTGCCATTAATTTCATATATTTACGTTGCTGGTTCTCTAACTCCCAGCCTTCCAAACCAAACAATAAACCTTTACATAGTAACTGAAAATAACTATAAACTTTTGACTTCGACAGTCACAGATGCAAATGGAAACTTTAAACTTACATATTTTCCGCTTTGGCTCACAGATGTAAATTATGGAAGTTTAGTAGTTTCTTATAATGGTAATGAAGAATACAAAGGAACAACTTATACACTAAATTTCTTGAATATGCTCTCAACTTTCGTTTATATGCCATTCTATTTTTCTTTAGCTATTGTTTCAATTATCGTCGGAGTAACTAAAAGATGAAACGGTATAATAAAATTTATAAATAGTAGTTATATATAATATAAAATAAAAAAATATGGAGCGAGAAAGAATGAAAGTTAAAGATTATGTTATTGCTTGGATGATTCTTTTAGCAATTTCTACCATTATTTTTGTTAGTGCAATTATTCTTGAAATTTTAATGGGTTATCATGACTGGATATTTTCGTTTATTAACATAGCAATTGCAATATTACTTTCAACACTTATAATGCCATTAATAGCTTTAGTAGTGTTAATTATAATAGATGTAATAGACTATATTAGAAGGAGGTGAAAATAGTGAAGGTGAAAAGCATAGCCATTGGATTAGAAATAGTGCTAATAATGACACTTGTCGTTAACATAGCTTCTGCAGATATTATTGAACATTCTAGAACTTATACTGCCAAGGATTATCTTGGAAACGACCTTTTAACTTATGAAGTAAGTGTTTATATAGAAACAGAACAAGGAATGAAATGGGTTGCCAATAAATATTATGATGTTAAATACAGATTTGAACTACTGTGGTATAACAAAAACATATATCCTAATGGAATATGGATAAAATTCCATGATTTATATATTAGTTCAGATAAAGGTGCATTAGTAACAACATACGATGGAAGCATTGGAAGCGCAGGTGAACTAGCATTACCTTTTAGTGTTTCAAGAAGTTCTGAAATTTCATTTAAGGTCCAATGTCCTTCATGGTATGAGTATCCCTTTTCCTTATCCATAGAACCATATTATGATTCAGAGCAATGGAATTACGCAATTCCTGAGCCGGTATTTTTCCAAATATTAGAACAAAGTCAAGAGGTTACAACGATGAATTTAACTGTAGTGTCAGAACAACCAGTAGATTATAGTCAGTTAGTTACTTTTATAATAGGAGGTTTTACGCTAGCAGTAATAATAGTATTAGTAATACATTTTATAAAAAGGAAGAGTTCTAAAAGATGAATTGTCCAAATTGTGGCTCATCAGAAGTGGATTGTTGGGCTACAGGATTGTGTAGTTGTAGAGTGTGTGGAGAAGTTTGGGATAAGAATGAAGAGAAAAAGAGACAAAAGAAAAATGTATGAAAGAGAACAGGTTCTGTTCAAAAAGCTACAAAGACGATTAACGGAGTTTTCGGGAGGAAAACGAGACAGAGTTGTAGGTTTAGATGCCTATAGTTTTGTTTCTTCTAAAAGTAAAGCTTCTCCACTAGATTTTCCTGTTTCTCCAACTAAAAAACTTTCTGAAATAGAATTTTGTTGCATTAATGAGGTTTATGTTGCAAATTAAGGTTTAAATATTGCTGTTGCGTGTGTTGTATTATGCAAGCGGTTAAAGCGGTGCAGATTCCTTATCAGCCTTCTGAGGAAATCCTCAGTTTGCTTGAGACGTTTAGGAACATGGTTAACTATTGTGTTCGAGTGGGGCTGAAGAAGAACATAACTTCGAGGTTTAGGCTTTCAAATGAGGTTTACAATAAGTTGAGCAAATGTGGGCTGCACACTTGGTATAGTCTTTCAGCCGTTGAAGTTGCCACAGCCATTCTGAAGAATTATAGAAAAGCCAAGAGAAAGAATCCTAATGTTAAGCCACCATATGCAAAGAGGTTGGTGGCGAAACTTGGAAATCAAGCCTACAAAGTAGTTGATGGCAAACTTAGAATACCAATAAAGCCGAGACAATACTTCTACATTCCACTTCATAAAAGGGCTTTAGAGTTTTTGTCGGATTCCACGCTCAAGCTGGGTTCTGTAACCTTGACCGCTTGCATGGTTTCAGTGGTTTTCTCAAAAACCGCTGAGGTTATGGAGCCCAAGGGATACGTAGCATACGATGTTAACGAGAAAAGTATTGACGGTGCATACATTGAGAACGGAAAAGTAACTTCAAAAAGTTATGATTTGTCCGAAATTTGCACGATTAGGCATGGCTACTTTGAAAGAGTTAGGAAAGTTCAAGCTAAATATTCAAGGGATAGGCGGGTTTCACAGAAAATTCAGAGGAAATGGTTTCTAAACCACAATAATCGTGTCAACTCCATACTTCATAAGGTCAGTTCAGACATCGTTAAACACGCCAAAGAAAAAGGCTACGGCATCATTCTTGAAGACTTAAAAGGCATCCGTAAGTCCATCAACCGCAAAGTCTTGGGCGTAAATAAATTCAACGGAAAGGTTCAGCGAATCAGCAGACATTCGAAGAAGCTTAAACGCAGGCTAAACTCATGGAGCTTCCGCAAACTGCAACAGTTTATTGAATACAAGGCTAAGTGGGAAGGTGTTAAAGTTGTTTATGTAAACGCCCACAACACCTCTAAGGTTTGCGCAATATGTGGGTGCATTATGCAAGACCCGAAAGCCAAAACCTTAGAATGTTGCGGAATAAATCGCCACTTAAACGCAGCATTAAACATGCTTAAAACTCAAGATGAAACCTTGCGGTTCAAGGTAAATCGCTCTCCAAATGAAGTGATGCACAGCCCCCTAAACAAGGCTGGAAACAAACGGAGAGAAGTTGCATTAACCTCAAACTGCAACACGGCACTCGTTAATGCAACAGAACCAGAGATGAGTATTATCCGAAACTTGGTCCAGTTGAACGGTTAGATTATGAAGAAGCAATTAGAGATGCTTATAAGGTTTTGGAAAGTTATGCTAGAAATAAAATTAGAAGGTTGAGTAGAAGAGGTATGGATAAGATTTTGGAGTTTTGAGATTATGAGTAAAAATAAGCTGATTAGTTTAGAAATTATTATGTTATTGTTAGTAGCTTTTATAACTTTTAATGTTGCGAAGTCGACAGACACTATAAGAATATTGTTAGTGTCAGCTGACGGAGGATATAATCAATATTATGGAACCAGCTTGAAAGAATTTAAGTCGGCATTAGACAAAGGTGGATATTTTTATGATATATGGATTGAGTCAGTAAAAGGTAGAATTACAGATTCATCAGTTCTGAAGCCATATGACATAGTAATATGGACTTGTGGGGACTATGCTAGCATGGCTATTCCTACCGAACAAGAATGTGTTATCATGGATTATGTGAACAAAGGAGGAAATATTCTTATAGAAGGTGAAATGGTGGCTTTCAGTATTGTTAAATATACTGAAGGGGCATTATTAGACTTTTTATCTGTTTATTTTATGTATTATAGTCTCGATGTATCTGGTATAATCCCTAATCCCGATTTACCACATTTAATAAACGAAGGTTTAGGAACGGTCAACTGGGCAACTACACCTACTAGAGGTCCGAATGGAGTTTATCCAAAAGGTAATGCTTACCCAGTTATGTATTATATAGGCACTAACTTTTCTGCAGTAACGGTGGTTGAAGGAAATGAAACCGGGAAAGGCTCAGTCGTTTACTACTCTTTTGCATTATTCAATCTTCCAGAAGGTGCAAGAAATATTCTTGTAAGTAATTCTATACGATGGTTTATTCAACAAAGTCAACAAAAGGGTATGTTTGAATTTTCATCTATACAGATTGCATGTGCAATCATAATTATCGTAGGTTTAATACTTGCAGTTTTAGCTATTGCTAGAAAGAGAAAGATGTATCATGCCTAAGAAGATAAAAGATGTTGAAATTGACATTCGAATCAAGATGAGTCAAAAACTAATTATTCTACTCACTGTAGGTGGTTGGTTGTGGGGTTTTGCTTCTACACTTTATTTCAGTTATGTTGCTTTAACTGGACAGAACCCACTCATAGATATATCTCTTGGATTGCCTGCGTACATTTGCTATATTTTAGGATTAAGTGGTGTTTGGGGAATAATTTGGGCTTGTGTTATTGGTTGGATTATCATAATGATTATTGGAGCTATAATAGTGAAGTATAAAGATTAGAGGTGAAAGTATGACAGAAAAATTGAGTCTAGGAACAATTTTGATAGTAGTCTACTGTATCTTAATGGGAATACTGCAAATAGTCATAGGAGCTTTAATGCTTCAAGGACAACTTTGGAACCCAACAATTACACTAATACAACTTCAAACTTCCAGTGCTGAGCCAGTTGTCATATCAATCGGAATATTACTAATTCTAACAGCTTTTCTATGGTTCATTTTAGCTATTGGACTTTTGAAGATGGAAACGTGGGCTTTCTGGCTTGCAATAATAATGTTTATACTGAGCGCTCCAACGATAATTTCACTGATAGTTCTAGTTTACCTAATCTTAAATAAAGAAAAGTTTGTGGAATAAATTGGAGGTGAAAAGAATGGCAAAGTCAAAGAAAAAATCTAAACAAAGAATCTATGGGAGACGACAATTACTTAAAGCTTTAAATGAAAAGGGGAAATTGCTTTCTTCAAAATTGACTCCTGTTGTTGCTAGAACTAATCGCTGGATTCGTTACTATGAATTGAATGGTAAAATCTACCGTCTTTCTTATCGTCAGAGTTACAAATACCCAGGTGCTTATGAATTAGATTCCATCAAGATTGTTAAGAAAATTGAAGACTGAGTAGAATAAATCAAGGTGATAAATATGCCTAAAAATTTGGAAGATAGAATATACGATTTAGAAGAAGAAGTTGATGCTTTGAGAGAGAAAGTCAGCGATTTAAGTGATAAACTGTCGTGGCTTGAACATAAACTAATTAATGAAGAATACGGTGCAAAGACTGGATATACTACTATCAGATGCCGTACTTGTGGAAGAATAATAACAAAGTACAAAGGACATATAGGGTTAGCTGAGAGAATGCGTAGAGTTTTGCGCCACTACAAGACTTTTCATCCCAAAAAATTTAGAGATATTATTAAACGGTCTGTTGCTACTAGATTGAAAAGGAGAAAGAAAAAGTAAGAGGTGAAAAAAGGTGGTAAGAACAGATGACATTGTTGATATAATAGATTCAAAGTTTGGTTGGGCTATTGCAGAACAAGCTAGAGATTTGCTAAAACATGATACTAGTTTCTTTGTTAAAAATGAGGACAAGCAGTTAAATCTTAACGCAGTGTTCTATATACTAGCCTTTGCTGAAAAAAGAGGATTTAAAAGACTTGCTAGTAAAGCTAAACAATATTTAAAAGAAGTTGAAGGTATGAGCGAAGAGGAAATAAAGAAACAAATTCATAAATATAGATAATTGGAGGTAAATGAGTATGAATAAAAAAGTGAATCTTTGGAGGGTAGATACTATATTCCAGCAACAGGAGAAAACATTATTATTTTTAAGGAGAAACGTGGTAATAAGACTATTTATAGATGGCATACAGGGTTTAAATTGTTTGCACGAGATATAGGATCAGAAAAAACATTAAGGGCTATGATTAAAAAAGGTCAGTTATATAAATGTGCAAAGCAGAGAAAGTATTAATAGCGAAAGGGAGGTGAAAGTATGAAAGATATATCAATAAGAAACATAAGAAAGTTAGCTAAACAATACTTAAAAACTGAAAAAAAATAAACAGAGAGCATTAGAACTTGCTTGGAATGACGAGATGCAAAGACTATTTAAATTAGGCAAATTCTCGAGCAAATCTTGGCATGAAATAATAAGAGGAGATAGACCTCCAAAATGGATAAATATATGGGACTTAAAACTTGATGTTAATTCTGGAAAAATAAAAAAGAGGTAGATAATTAGGGGGTGAGAGTATGAAAAGCAGAACAAGGAAAAAGAAACTTGATAGTGGAACAATTCTTAAAGTAGCTCATGACATGTACGATAAAGGTGAAAGAGTAACTGCGATAACGCTATTCCATGAACTTAGAAAAAGAGGTTTCTTGAAACAAGGCGACTTTGAAAAATATGTAATGGGAGGAATTTTGCGTAGAATACTTCAGTCAGCTTGGAGATTTGAAGAATAAAAGGAGGTGAAATGCATGAAAAGACAGTTTGGTGATGTAAGGATTCCAGGAAGCAGAACTATTATGGGCGGTATCAGTAAGAGTCCTTGGGGTTGGCTGATAATGCTAGTGATTCTAGCAATTGTTGCCTTTGTAGCATTGGAAACACTTCGTACATATCATTTAGTTACTGCATTCATATTCTTCATTGGTGGACTGATACTTGCATGGTTTGGCTCTAATTTGATTCCAGAAGATGAGAGGGGTGAACATGCGTTTAAACTGATATTGATTCCAATAATACTTGCTGTTGTTGGCTATATACTTGAATATCTTGGCATCTGGGTTGCTCCGTTATACATTACTTTCAATTTTGCATTCTTTGGTGTAACAATTGCTGAACCTATGACTTTAACATTGGATAGTATATTGCTAATAGTTGTCATAGTGCTTTTAGCGATACAGACAGTATTAACCTTAAAGAAAAAGAGGTGAAAAAAATTGACTAAAAGAAATCCTATAAAAGCATACGCTAGATATGTAGACGATTCTTCAAAGCTCGTAAAAAACTTAAGAAAATATAAAGAGAAACATAAAGAGTTTATGCCAAAGTTTCTAGAGAAAGCTGTAAATGATTTAATTGATTCAATCATGGATGCTCTAGAGATATAACCTAGATGAAGGTGAAAAATGTGCAAGTTAAACTGAGTAAGAAAGAGAGGAAAATGTTTCCTGTGGAAAGAATGGAAGAAGATTTCAAGAAATGGTTAAACTATAACTTTAAACGACTAGTGAGACAGTTCTTTGCTGAAGAAGGATATGGTTAGCTAAAAGCAAGGAGGTGACATGATGTCAAGAAGAACAAGTTTAGATGTTACTGAAGACGCTTGGTGGGTAAAAGATATTGTAAAATCTCTTAAAAAAGGAATGAAATTTAGGACAATAAGTCCCACCAACCTCTATGCAAATGCTACATTAACGATAGTTAGCATAGCTTATAATGCAGAGAAACCATTAGATAGCTTTGTAAAGTTCAGATTAGAGCCAAAAGTTAGAAACAAGCGATATGACACTGCTAGAGCTTGGTGGTTTTTAGAGTATTGCGAAAAAATTTAAAAGGATAGTTAGAAATTGTCTACTCAACCAATCTTAAAAGAAGAAACTCAAACTTCATTAACTATTATACTTACTGCTGTAGCTATAGCCATAACTGACAATATTGTAGTAGCCTTTTCTTCTGTTATTCCTTGGATTACAGACCCAAATGTACATGCAATATTTATGGCGTCAATTCTCACCGCATTGTGTCTAGTAGCTATATTTGTTACTGCTAGAAAAGAGAAAATGGACATTTCAAAACTGAAAATAACACTAATTCCAATTGGAGTGTTTTACTTCGTCTTTTTATTTGACAGGTTCGTTCTAAACTATATTAAAAGTATGAGTTTGACTCCACTAATTCTGTCTATTGGTCCAACAACGTTTCAAGTTGCTCAGACAATGCTTTATTCTTCAGTTGTGTTAATTGTTGTAGATATGTTGATTATCTTTCTTGTAATAAAATTTGTGAAAGAATAGTGAAAAGTGCATGAAGAAATCATCCAGAAAAATGTCGTGGAAACAAATGCAAAAGTTATGGTATGAAGGAAAAAGCAAAGGTAACATAGATTTGGAACTAAGCGATGAAGATTGCATTAATTTAGTAAAAGTTCCTATCGGTAAATGGAAAATTGTAAGCGTCTATGATATTAGAAAGAAGTTAAAATACCGATATTCAGTTAAAGATATTTATAAAAGATTAAGAAAAGTAAAAGGTATAGTAGTTCATACAGATTATCATGGTTTTCCGTCTTTGTTTTCATTTGAAGAGAAAATGAGAGGTGATTATTATGGTTGACTTTGAAATTACAAAGGAAGAATTGGCATTAGTTCTAGTAATAACATTTATGGGTTTCGCTTTTTCTCTGCGTCAGTTTGTACTATTCCTTGATAGTCTAAATCCATTCACAGGACTTATTATCTATTACATAATACTTTACTTTTCACTTTATGCTTTAAGCAAGTTAGGATTAGTCATCTGGAAAATAAGAATAAAATCGCCACTTCAAGTGTTAGGCGCTTTACTAATTACTATGGCTTTCTTTATTACTGTCGACTGGGAAAGTCCTTGGATTCAATATGTAACTAATCGAACAGGTGATGTTAGCAATGTTTTATATCAAGCTGAAGATGGCGCTTTCTGGTATCTATGGAGTTTCTTAACTAACAATTTTGAAGTTCTTAGAATATTAACATATGTTGTTACTCCTTGTATTTTGACTTTAGTTGGAGTGATTTTAGTTAAGAGAGCAGAGTTATTTGGAGGATAGAAGGTTAAACTTATGCCAAAACTATACAAAAAGAAACAAAAAGTTAGAATAGGAAATACGTGGATTACAGAAAATGAAGCAAGATACCTCTTAGAATATGTTCCTATAAGAATTGCAAAAAAAGTTGAAAAAAGTCTAATAAGAAAAGGCATATTAGCGTTTGATAAAAAAGAGTTGAAATTTACACGCAAAGGTGCTGCAATCCTAAAAGTTTTAAATAGAAAAGGAATGTCAAAGTTATTTGGAGGTGAAACAAGATGAGTAAGACGAAGAAAATAAAGACAAAAATATTTAAAGTAAGGATTGAACCAGAAAGAGGAAGACCATTCAATCTCTATGTTCAAGCAAAAAAACGCAGATGAAGCAAATAATATAGCCTGGGAATTTGCTAGTTCAGTATTAGAAGTGGAACCAGAGTATTCTCACGCAAAACAAATAAAAAGAGAACAAGTGCCTAAAGGAGAAGATATTTTAGGCGAGGACTGAAATGAAACAATTGGTTGTTACAACTAAAGATGGTAAAAAACACATTTTCATTGTTGGTTCAGCAGAAGAATTTGAAAAGTTCGTTAAATCAATAATGGAGAAAAAGAATGGACAAATCTCTAAAGAAAAGTAAAATTAACGAATTTCTGTCAAAGGCTCAAGAAGAAATAATTAAGTATAGAAAGACTGGTAGATTTGTTTATTTACAGCAAGCGAGTGAGAAAATTTATGGCGCTTACACTTTGCTTGTTGAATTGTTGTCTGGAAAAGAACTTTATTCGCATATTGAAGTTGGAAGAACTGCTGATAGACTTGAAAGAAAATATAAGGATTTGGATTTGTTAAGTGATTATGCTGAGTTATTGCATATATATTTTTATGAAGGTAAGGCTTATCCTGAGAGAGTTGTTAAAGTCTGTTTAAAGGCGATTAACCTTATTAGGAAACTAATGTTAGAGGTGAGTAAAAATGGGTAGCAATCTTAAAAAGTTGATTATTGGGGTTTTATTCATAGTAGCATATATGTTCTGGGGTTCTTATGTATCGCCATTTCTGAGAACTTATTTGCCTTTTATTCCCACAGGATTCACCTATTGGCTTGGTGGATTTATTCCAATATTTATTGGACTAGAAACTATTCTGTTAGCGCTTGGAATACTTCTCATATTAGCGGGAATACTATTCTAAAAGGATATTTTAGAATAGTATAGTAGTAGTCAGGTAAAGAGGGATTGACGGTGAACATACTTAAGGCGTGTCTTTCAATTTGTTTAATTGTTTCGCTTATACTTTTTCAACTGTTCTTTCCATATTTTGCTTACAGTTTAACGTCAAACTCAAATAATGCGTTAACAGTAGGAATATACTATTCATTTCTTTCTGAAGAAAGTGGGGAAATCTTTGATAGTCTTTCGAGGATGAAGAATATGGGAATTAAAGTTGTTAAAATCTGGTGTGAAATAGACCCTTATAATCCTTCAAGTGAAGTTAACAATAAGACTATAGAGTTCTTTAATAACATAAACTATTTTGGATGTTTTGAGATTGCATTAATCGTTTATAATGTTCCAGTTGAAAAAGTTTCTTATTTCCTACAAAACTATGGCAAATATGTTAAGTATATACAGCTTCTTAATGAGCCAGAAGCTATGAAGTCTTGGGCTGAAGGGGCGTTTTTAATGGATGAAGAATTAATGAAAGTTTTTCTTACATACAAAAACATAACTGACACTTATTGTCCAAATGCTATTTACTATACTAATTTTTCTCCAGGATTTATTTTACGACCAAACTTAGCAATAGAGTTTAGTAAGTATTTAAACTTTGTTGGTTTTGACCCTTACACTGAAGCTGTGCATTATTTAACTCCAAGATATATTGAATTTCTACATTCTCTTACTGGTAAAGAAGTTATAATTTCAGAATTTGGCGCTTCAAATGTTGATGAGCATAGACAAGCAGATTTGATAATTAGTTATCTTAACTTGTTTAAAAAGATGGGTATTAGTCAAGCTTGGATTTGGAGTTGGAATGACCCTATAATGGGAATAAAAGGTAAGTTGGCTGAACAGAAGGTTGCTGAGTGGATTGCAAGTAATAGTTAAGTTTTTCATTCACGGTGTTATTGTTACTGTTTTATCTTTATCTTTAATGATTGTGGTGAAAAGTAATTTGACTGGGTTTTTGTGTTTTAGTCCTCCTATCGGAACTGGGTTTTTGATAGTTACTTTAGCTTTCGTCATTCCAATATTTGTGGGGTTAGTTAATGCTATAACAGTGAAGAGAATTTGGGATGTAGAGTTTGAGAAGTATTCGTTTTGGACTAATGGATTTATGCTTTTTCTTCTTGTATCTTCAGTTCACATGGTTTTTAATTTTCTCTTAAACTATTGGATTGCAGTTCTATTAACTGTTGCGTTGTCTCCTTTGATGAGTTTTGTTGGAAAATATTTTGCAGAAGAGTGAACCCTTTGTCAAAGAGTAAAGTAAAATTATTGTTAATTTGTTTATTAGTAGCTTTAATGTTATGGCAACATCTACATTGAAGTAGAAGAGATAGAGATAGAAGAAGCATCAACACAATAAATTCCTTTTTCTTTCTATGTGTGATTAAAATGCCAAGAATCTCTACTAAACTTGTTAATCTACTAAAGAGAATGAGGGTTACGTCAGCAAAAATCGAAGATAGTAAGATAATTGTGCATCTAGAACACGTTCCACTTCCTATTTCAAAACTCAAGGTAGTTAGAAGCGAGGACCAAGTAGGAAGCTGGTTCAAAGAAAGAGATAAGAACATAATTAGAATCGACGATGATGTTAAACGTAAACATTGGATATTGTCGCTATGTGTGCATGAAGTACTAGAAAAATGGATTTACGAAACATTCTTTAGCCGCTTTCCAGTAAATGAAGTTTATCCATGTCCGATACATACAATAGCAGAGGAAATAGAACGCAAATGGTTTATATCACGGTTTGGGGCAAAAGAATGGCGTGAGTATAATAGAAATGTAGATATAATCCATTTAAAAGAGAGCTTGACTTATGAATAGTGTCATAAAGTCTTTAACTATTCTGACCGTTCTTACATTAGTATTTGTTATTTTAGTTTATTCAGTTTACTTTTCTTCTGTTCAAATTACTGTTAAACCATTAGCTTTTGCTCAAGGAACTAACATTGAAGATTATGTCGACCAAACAAGTAATGTTGATGGGCAAACAGATAAGGGTACTCACAGTAATTTTACAGCAGAACAGTATGGTCCAGACAGTATTTATGACACGTTAACTGAGGGAGATTATGGAAGTTACGCTACAATAACTTATGTTGGTGCTGGAGCTAAAGCGTCTGGAACAGGAGCTGTTACTCCTGCTTTGCCTACTGGATGGCAAGCAAATGACATTTTCCTTTTGTTCTGTGAAACGGCAAATGAAGCAGTTACTGCACCTACTGGGTGGACAGCGGTTGCAAATTCTCCTCAAGGAACAGGAACAGCCGCTGGCACTTCAGCTACACGTTTAACAGTTTTTTGGAGAAGAGCTACTTCAAGTGAAACTGCACCTACTATTGCTGACCCCGGAGACCATATTTGTGCTGGAATTTTAGCTTTCAGAAATGTTGTTGAAACCGGAAATCCGTGGGATGTTACTGCAGGTGATGTTTTAACAACTGCAAGCACAAGCGTTACAATTCCGGGAGCCACAACAACTGTTCCCGGCTGTATGGTTGTGGTTGCCGTTGCAACTGGTCCAGACACTATTACTTCTCAATGTTCAGGTTGGACTAATCCAAATCTTTCAGGTTTGGCAGAATTGGTTGATTATTATACTAACTCAGGTAATGGCGGTGGTTTTGGTGTAGCTTCTGGAACAATGACTAATGCTGGAAATTATGGTTCAACAACAGCCACTGTTGCTACTGCTTTTGTTCAAGGAAGGATAAGTATTGCATTAAAGCCTAAGTGGATTCCAAATTATCGATTGGATTTAGAAGTTCAATGGACAAGTGTAGATTACAATCAACAAAACGAATACTTATGCATTTACGCTGGAACATTAAATAGTGAAGCATTAAAAGTGGATGTTTGGACTGGTTCTTCATGGGTTAATGTTATAGCAAGTTTGAGTGCAAATTCGTGGAATAATGTTTCAGTTTCAACTTACCTTACAAGTTCAACATTTACTATTAGATTTATAGGTGCTACAGAATCTGGTGATGCTGTTCAAAGTAGTTGGCAAATAGATTGCGCCTTATTACATTTGTGGACTACTGGTTATAATTTGAATCTTAGAGTTATGGATTACGATTTGTCTGATGCTATTAGTGGTGCTTATGTTTATAAAGATAATGATGTTTTAGTCAGTGACAGTAATGGTTGGGCTAATTGGACTCTTGTTTCCGGAACAGTAAATATTAACGTTAGTTATTATGGTTTCTGGGTTAACGGAACATTTTCAGTTACAATGGATAGTGATAAGACGATTTATGTTAGGTGTAATCTTTTTGATGTTATAGTGAATGTTAGAGAAACTGTTAGAAGCGCTAAACTAGCAAATGTTAACGTTACAGTATTTAACGCTTCAAGCACTCAAGGTAACAAGATTAAAAGCGGAATTTCAGATAGTAGTGGACAAATAGTCTTGACTAATCTTCCTAATAACACTTTAACTTTCACTTTATATGGAGGAAGCTCTTACAATTTAGTTATTGGAAACACTACTCAACTTATAAATAGTGAAGATTACACGTTTACTGCAAGTGCTAACCAAAATTATGTTAGCACAACTTCTTATAGTTATCTTATAGTTTATGTTGTTGGAAGTTGCATATTTGTTAATCCCTTGAATGAGGGCTTCAAATCGAGGCTCTCCAAGAGGATAAAAAGAATAAAAAGTAGGAGGTTAAGAAAAAATGCGGTTTAGAGACAAAAAAGTGAAGGTTGGAAGATTCACTATTTCGCTGCTGACTATTCTAGCAATAGCTTTAATATCTACAGTTGCTGTAGCTTTTGCTACTGCTTATGTGATAATTTCTTGGACTACTACTGCAACCGTTGTAGCTAACCCAGCAGTATGCTTTGTTAAATGGTCTGATGGTTCCAAAGCGAATACTTTTGACTATGCAGTGAATATATTTCCAAGCATAAAAACAATTGACGAAAATATAACTTATGGAATTTGGAACTGGAATGAAACATCTAGAACGGTATATCTAAGATGGACAAGTTTAACTTCTTCGTCTAATATTGCAAGTCTTAACATCACAGTATATAACAGCACAAATACAATATATACAAAATACTGGTCAAGCGTTCCATCATTTCCAACAGCATGGGAGTCTTTTATTGCGGCTGGAAGCACTAAATATACGATATGGATGGAGATAACTGCTACTGCTGGAGCTACAGGTAGTTCAGTATTCACATTCGAGTTGAAAGTGGAGAACCCATAATCCTCCATTTCTTTTTTTCCTATTTTCTGGTGAAGTAGTTGAATAGATTAGCTAAGTTATTCATTAGTTTACTATTTATTGTTTTGTTAGTTGTAACTATCTTTTTTGTAAATAAGCCTACTAAAATTGCATATGCAACTGAAAATTGGAATGACACTTTATATTGTTTTCCAGATAGTTATAGTAAACATGAAAGTGCTCGTGAATGGTTAAATAATTTCTCTAACTATTATCAAGACATCTATATTGAAGTTTATAGTGTTACAAACTCTTCAGTCATAAAATTTCACTATATTAGTGCAAATGGCACTTACTTTGTAAACATAACTAATTCGCAAATAATAGTTTCTAATGCTACTTACTACAACTTGAGACCGAATGAAAAGTTAACTTTTGACATTTATGCTAAATCAAGAATGTCTGGTTCATATTCAGTTGTAGTTACTTTTAAAGTTTATAATGTGCTTATTGGAGACATAGATAGAAATGATTGGATAAATATCTATGATGGAATATTACTTGGCAATAGTTGGGGAATGAACAGTAATGACACTAACTGGAACATTAAGAAGGATTTGAATAAAGATAATGTGATAAACATTTATGATGGTATATTGTTAAGCAGTCATTTTGGTGAAAAGTTTTGATTAGAAAATATGTTATTTTAATGTTCTTGTTTACTTCTTTATTTGTTAATGTAATATTAGCATCTCCTGACACAATAGTTTACATGTATCCAAACATTGTCGGAGCAACTGTAAATAACAGTTTCTACATTGAAGTTAGAATTGCAGATGTTATTGGATTATATGGATATGAGTTTAAACTTTATTTCAACAAAACATTATTACAAGCAACTTCACTAACCAAAGGCTCATTCTTTCCAGATTCAAACATATTAGAGTTTAAAAATGAAATAAACAATACTGAAGGATATGTTTGGTATGCAATTTCCCTTCTTAATCCAGAAACGCCAAAAAGTGGAAGTGGTTCACTAGCAAAAGTTACTTTTAATGCAATAAATGAAGGAAATGACACTTTAACTCTGCAAGATGTACTTTTAGGAGACATAAATGCTAATCCAATTCCTTTTACTACAAGTAATGCTAGTGTTTCTATAACAAAAGGAACTACAACTCAACCTCCAGGCACAAATCCTCTTCCAGGAGTTTCTTCTGTGAAGTTTGACATAATATCAATAGCTTCAAACATGTATGTATTTGTTGAGCTTCCGTTTACTTTAAAAAATACTATAAAGATGACTTTTATTGTTCAACCAGTTCCTTTAGCTACTGTAACAATAGGAGATGATGCTATAATCAATTGGTGGGTTACAGTTAACGGAACAGGAAATGTAATTTTAAATAAGACAATAACTGTTTATGTTATAACTGATGAACCTAAAACTGTAACTGCCGAATTTTCTCTTCCAGAAGGAGAATACACTTTCTATGCTAAAGTAATAAGGTATGGTAATTACAAAGTTGATGAAAATTTGTCATCCCAACATTTCACTGTCGGTAATTTGTTTTATGATTGGCTTTTTACAGAGAAAAATATACTGTATATTATTATTGTTGCTATCATCATAATAGCAGTTATTGTTTTTTACAGGAGAAGGAAAACTTATGTCTAAAGCAAAAAATGTTTTAGAAATATCTTATAGTGAAAAGCTTCTTCCAAAACTAACTTTTATTCTACGTTTAAATAATGCCGTTTACAAGTTAGACACAAAAAATAGGTTGTTAAAGATTCTTTTTTGTAATGAACAGTGTACGTGAAGTTTTAACTTTAGTTTTGAAGCACCAAATATGTGATATTTGCAGACGGAACAGAGCTAGATATTTGGCACAAAAAGATGGTAAGACTTTGAAAGTTTGTCAGTTTTGTAAAAATGAGCATAAGTTTGATAGTGTAGGGTTTATTAAATTTAAGAATGTTGAAATGCACCATGACATAGCAACTGGATTGCTAAGAGCATGTGTAAAGTGAGTGGAGAAAAATGTTTGGTATAAAAATAATAGCTGTTTATTTTGCTTTACTGGGAATATTGCTTTTAATAATGGGTTTTGGAGTA
>Ga0078972_1008329_pt1 | contig 21844 bp, 18 predicted proteins | sample YelNatPaOPGAMG01_FD_67568 | JGI IMG/M metagenome (GOLD analysis project Ga0078972, IMG submission 67568) | Hot spring thermophilic microbial communities from Obsidian Pool, Yellowstone National Park, USA - OP-RAMG-01 (SPADES assembly) (version 2) | ecosystem: Environmental > Aquatic > Thermal...
TAGCTATGAGTAATAGGTAACTTTAATAAAAGTTCTTTGAAACAAACAAAAATTAACCAAAAAGTAAAAAAATGAGAACAAAGTCTCTTTTAATGATTCTAGTCACCATGGTAGTTGGTTTTAGTTCATGCAACCTAATTGATAATGGTGAGGATAATGGGGGTTCGAATAATATCGTTAACTCCGATATCACAACTAACACTACCTGGGAAACAGGGAAAACGTATGTTATAAGTGGTAGTATTGATGTTGATGGTGCTACTTTAACCATTCAGCCTGGCGCTGTAATTAAATTTGAGTCTGGTGCTAGCCTTCATATTGGATACTATAGCAATGCCACCCTTATTGCCAATGGTACTTCATCAAAGCCCATAACCTTTACTTCCACAGCCAGCAGCCCAGCACCAGGAGCATGGGAAGGCATAACTTTCTGGAAAAATAGTTTGAATTCAAGTATGCAGTATTGTAAAGTTCAGTATGCTGGAAAATCAAACGAAGGGGCAGTTAATGTAAAGAACTGTGCAATTACATTTAGCAACAATGAGGTAACCAATGCTAAGTATTACGGCGTTATGCTAAACAACGAGGGCTATTTCACTGAGATGGCTAACAATTCATTTGCAAATTGCGGTGATCATCCTCTAAGGATTTCTGCTGAGTTCATGCATACCATTGGTGTAGGAAACACTTTTACATGCCCAACCGACAAAGGTATTAGCGTATTCGGTGGCGATGCAACCGGCAATATTACCTGGCGGAAACTTGATAAACCTTACTATATAGAAGGTGAGATTGATTTTGATAATGGTACCCTTACCATTGAGCCCGGAACAGTTCTGAAATTTAATGCTAATGGTTCGTTACACATTGGATATTATAATAATTCCACATTAATTGCTAATGGTACTTCCGATAGCAGGATAGAATTTACCAGTAGTGCTGCAGTTCCTGCAGCCGGAGCATGGGAGGGTATAACATTCTGGGGAAATAGTCTGAACTCCAGCATGAAGTACTGTAACATTCTTTATGCAGGAACCAGCAGCGAAGGGGCTGTTAATGTTAAAAATTGCGCAATTACCTTTGAGAATAATACAATAAACTATGCAAAGTCATACGGCTCGCTTGTGAACTATGAAGGAAGTTTCACTAGTATGATCAATAATGCATATAGTAATTGCGGAAATCATCCCTTACGTATTTCTTCCAAGTACATGCATACCATAGGCACCGGAAACACCTTTAATTGCCCTGAAGGTAAAGGAGTAAATGTATATGCAGAGGATGTTACCGGAAACATAACCTGGCGGAAACTCGATAAACCCTACTACATTGAAGGTGAGATTGATTTTGATAACGGTACCCTTACCATTGAGGCTGGAACTATTCTGAAATTTAATGCTGATGGTTCGTTACACATAGGATATTACAATAATTCTACTTTAATTGCTGTTGGGAACTCGAGTAACTACATTATGTTTACAACAGATGCATCATCTCCAGCAGCTGGTGCATGGGCGGGGGTACACCTTTGGGGTAATAGTAGTTCAAATACCAACTTTAATTACTGCAAATTTATGTATGCCGGCAAGGGTAGTTCAGGCGATAATACCCGAGCAGCCCTAAAAGCTTCCAATACCAGTTTTACCGCAAGCAATTGTGAGTTTAGCTATTCAGCAGGATGGGGTATTTACTTGAGCAATTCTTCCTATACAGGAACTGGCAATACATTCAACAATTGTGCATTGGGCAATCAAGGAAGCAATTAGCCTAATGGTTCAATAGCTTAATCAGTAAATAGCGCAAGGTCAAAAACTTTGCGCTATTCATTTTTTTTCTAACTTTACAGGGCTAACCAACACATAGTTTAAGCTTGGAAAGTTTTAGTAACTTTTTTATTGAGTTAACCCAAGGTATAGTTGTCAAAGCGCCTTCACTCGAATTTTACTTTGGACTACTGGTGCTTATTCTACTTCTGTTTTTATCGGCCCTGTTCAGTGGCTCCGAGGTAGCATACTTTTCACTAACCCCATCCGATTTTAAGGCGTTAGAGGGTAAATCGAAATCATCAAAAACTTTAAAAAATATTTCCCATCCCGAGTTGTTATTGGCTACCCTTTTGGTGGCAAACAATTTGGTTAATGTGGCAATCGTAATCCTTTCCACTTTCATAACCCTTTCGGTTTTTGATTTTAGTCAGGCTCCCATACTGGGTTTTATCTTTCAGACCGTAATTATTACCTTCATCCTTTTGCTGTTTGGTGAGATTCTTCCAAAAATACTGGCTTCAAATCGTTCCCTACCATTTGCTGAACGTTTTGCACCATTTGTAAGTGTACTAATATCGGTTTTTAAGCCTATTACGAGGTTGCTTATCCGGTCATCGGTTGTATTAAGCAAGCGAATGGCAGTACCACAAAAAATCTCCATGGATGAGCTTGGCGATGCCATTGAGCTCACTGCCGATGGGTTGGCCGAGGAGCGCCAAATACTTGAGGGTATAGTTTCGTTTACCAACACCATTGTGAGCGAAATCATGAAACCCCGACTCGACGTAGTGGCTCTCGACTTTAATACTTCGTATGGTAAGCTTAAGGAGGTGGTCATTGAATCGGGCTATAGCCGAATTCCCATTTTCAACGAGTCGTTCGACGACATTAAGGGAATCCTTTACGTTAAGGATTTAATCCCGCATGTTGATAAGGATGATGCCTTCCGTTGGCAAACCCTTATCAGGCCGCCCTACTTTGTGCCCGAAAGCAAAAGAATTAACGATTTGCTGGCCGAGTTCCAGCATAAGCATATTCACATGGCCATTGTGGTGGATGAGTATGGTGGTACCAGCGGTATTGTTACGCTTGAAGATATACTGGAAGAGATTGTTGGCGAAATTGCCGATGAATCGGACGAGGAGGAAAAACTCTACACTAAAATTGACGACCATAACTATATTTTTGAGGCTAAGGTGATGCTCAACGATTTTTGCAAAATAGTTGGTTGCAATGATGATATTTTTGATGATGTTCGAGGTGAGGCCGAAACAATTGCAGGCCTAATCCTTGAAAATACCGGACAAATTCCCAAACCCAACGAGGTTGTAAAGTGTAAGCAGTTCACATTTACTGTTGATGCTGTTGATAATCGAAGAATTAAGCGGGTTAAGGTTAATATTAGCAGCGATGAGAATAATTAAATTGATTTCGATATACTTGCCTTTTATTATTGCGGTTGTAGCCTGTTCCGAAAATCCGGTTCCAAAACCACGCGGGTATTTTCGGATTTCATTCCCCGAAAAGAATTACCGTTTACTCGATACCATTTACCCGTTTACTTTTGAGTATCCGGTTTATGGAACTATTGTAAAGGAAGAGAACCGGCAAGATGAGGGTGAATGGATAAGTGTGAGCTTCCCGGCCTATAAGGCCAAAATTCACCTTAGCTACAAGGATATTTCCGGCAATTTGAACAAGTTGACTGAGGACGCACGCAATTTAGCGTATAAACACACCTATAAAGCCGATGCCATTGATGAGCAGGTGTTTACAAACCCCCAGAAAAAGGTTTATGGCATTTTGTACGATATAAAAGGCAACTCGGCAAGCTCAGTGCAGTTCTACGTTACCGATTCCAGCAGGCACTACCTGCGAGGAGCACTTTACTTTCGTTGCCAGCCCAATAAGGATTCGCTGGCTCCGGCAATCGAATTTTTTACTGCCGATGTGGTGCATCTGATTGAAACCTTAAGGTGGAAGTAGATTTCCAATGCCATTAGGTAAACCCATAACCCACGATGATATTAACATTGCCATTTGGTACATCACCGAAAACGAGGATGAATTACTTGGAATAGCGGCATATTCAAACCAATTACCAAAAAACCGTGCACGTCGCAAGGAACGACTTGCAGTAGTAGCAATTCTTAAAGCATTGGGCTTGCCCACAAATTACAGTTACGACCAATGGGGTAGGCCACACTTACCAGGTAATGAACTTTTTATCTCAATAACCCATACCGACGGGCTTGCAGCCATTGCCCATTCAAAAAATCGACCTGTAGGTATTGATGTAGAGCATTTAGGGCGCGATTTTCAAAAGGTTTCGGCTAAGTACCTTACTGAACGTGAGGTATTTCAGGCAAAAAGTTACTCCGATGAGCATTTTGCACTAACCTGGTGCGCAAAGGAAGCCATCTACAAGCTACCTTGGCCTAAAAGTTTAGTGTTTAATTCTGATATTGAGCTTATTGTTGAGGCCGATACGCTTGGGCGTGGTTGGCTTTTAGCAAAGGTTCAAAATGCGGACGAATGGGTAACTTTGAAAGTTTTTTTTACTTTTATCAACCAATATTGCCTTACATGGGTAGGCATGAACACCATATTGAATGGGCATAGTTTACGATAAAATAGTGGAGGGCGGTCTTGCCATTTTGCTCGACCCCGATAAGGAGTCGCAGGTTAATGTTGATGCCATTGTTGCCAATGGGCAACAGGCTGGCGCTTCACTATTACTTGTTGGAGGTAGTTTGGTTACCAAACCGCTCGATGATTTCGTACTCAATCTCAGGGCTAAAACATCGCTGCCGGTTGTACTTTTTCCGGGAAGCGCCATGCAGTTTACCCCCAATGCCGATGGCATTCTTTTACTATCGCTTATTTCCGGACGTAACCCCGATTTTTTGATAGGCCATCATGTGGCTATTGCGCCAATGCTAAAGCATAGTGGGGTTGAGGTGGTGCCAACGGGGTACATTCTAATTGATGGCGGCGCAACCACTTCGGTTCAGTACATGAGCCAAACCATGCCTATACCCGCAACCAAGCCCGAAATAGCAGTGGCTACGGCCCTTGCAGGCGAACTTCTTGGATTAAAGGCCATTTACCTTGAAGCTGGGAGCGGTTCAAAAAATACAGTTCCCGCCAATTTAATTGAGGCGGTTAGAAAAGCCATTTCAGTTCCGCTAATAGTTGGCGGAGGTATTCGCACCAAGCAACAGTATTCCGATGCCCGTAATGCCGGCGCTAACCTTGTAGTGGTTGGCAATGGGCTGGAGGATAATCCGCAAATGTTTAGGTAGCTACTCAAGCATCTCCTTTATTGGGGAACCCGTTGCACCATTAGGCCAGGTTATCCCTAAAAGTATCGATAGAGTAGGGGCTATATCGTTAATGTAAACGGGCGTAAGTACCGATTTCCGTTTTGCCTTCCAGCCATAGAATATTAGGGGTACATGCGAGTCGTAATCGTAGGGAGAGTTTGCCGAGGTGATACTTCCATTGCGTTCTACCCAACCGGGCTCAAGGTTAATGATAACATCGCCTGAACGGCGTTGGTTGTAGCTGTTCTGGAACTTAACCATGATTCCGTTTGCAAAATTTCCGTTTTGTAGGTTATGCGCAGTAGTGCTATTGGCAACTCCGCTGAATTCAAGCATAAAATCAGCTACTTTTTGCTGGAAGTCCGCAAGGTTGAGGTTGGAATCTTCAATTAGTTTATGGTTCAGGTATATCTGCTTATCGTGATAGCCTGTAATCCAATTGCCTTGCCCGTAAAGGGCATTCAGGTAACTGCCTAACAGTATCATTGCTTTTTTGGGGTCGAAGTAACCACCGGGTATTTTCGATTTTTCCAAGTAATCAGGGGTTGATGCTACGCCTTGGTCGGACGTAAGCACAAAAAGGCAATTCTCCTTACCAATGGTTGAGTTAATAAACTCAAGGAAGTGGGCAAGTTCCCTGTCGAGGCGTAGGTAGGTATCCTCCATTTCAATGGAATGTGGGCCAAATTTTCCACCTATAAATCTATTGGCGCTAAAGGTAATGCAAAGCAAATCGGGATGTTCGTCGGTGCCAAGATTTTCGCCAACAATGGTTGCAATGGCTAAATCTTTAGTGAGTAGGTTACCGTAAGGGTTTTCAAGTAATGCCTTGAAGTCGGTTTTGGGTTGGGGTTTTCCAATAATGCCATCCATCATCCCTTTTAGCTTTTCAGCTAAACTTTTCTTCTTCTCGACTGACTTTACGGCAGCTGTGTCGGCTTCCTCATAATTCTGAATTGGCTGTAGGGCTTTCCATTCCCTTTCAGTATAGAGTTTAGCAAATCCCTTGCTGTTAAAAGTATCGAGCCATGCGGGGAGGGCATCGGTATAGTAGCTGCTGCTAACCCATAATCCTTTTTCGGTGTCGAACCAGTACATGCCGTTGGCGCTATGTCCGCCTAAAAGGATTGCCGAACCGGCATCAAGGGCTATGCTAATCACCTTGGAGTTGGGGTTATTGAGCTTTAGCTCATCGCCAAAGGTGCTGGTAACCAAGTTTTTTGCCGAATACTTCCCGCTGAAAAAGCTACCACCAATGGTGTTAACCTTTTCATCGGCCGTTGCTTCAACCTGGTTACCGGTATTACGGTTAAACCATTTATCGGAGATAATTCCATGCACCGATGGGTTTGCGCCTGTGGCAATGGTTGCCAAACCCGGGTAAGCCTGTGTAAGTAAGTAGTTATAGCGTGCATTGCGGCAGTAGGTACCCTCGTTAACCAGCTGTTTAAAGCCATTATCGCCAAACTTGTCCCAGTAGCGGTTAAGGTAATCGAACCGCATTTGGCTAACAACTACTTGAACAATAAGTTTGGGCTTTTCCGATGGAATCGACCTGTTTATCTGAGCTTCAGTAGCCCTGTTAATCAGCAAAAACACAAGTAGTAAATGCAACGGTAAAAGGCGCATATCAATTCAAAATTTTATGGTTTTGTAAAAATTATCTTGTTAGTGAAAGTTTTGCTACCATTTCTTGTAACTAAAAAGTAGATGCCCGGTAGAACATCTGTTTTATCCCTGTTTATCAATATATTAAACGATTCTTCTAAAATATTTCCATTATAAAGTTTTGCAACTGGTTTGCCAGTTAAATCGACTAAACTAATCGATACATAACCCCTGAAATCATTTAAACTGATGGTAAAATTGTTTTTTACTGGGTTAGGGAATATGGCTATTGGGTTGTTTGCTTCATTAATTGGCGAATAGGTAGGGTATATTGATATCCTGTAGATAGTGTCGCTTGCAATTCGAAGTTCACCTGAATAGGTGTTGTATCCATCTTTTGAAATGGTGTAGGGTTGGGTTAGCCCAAATGGCACGTTACTAAAAACGGACACCCCGTTCTGGTCGGTTTGTTTTTGCTCGCCATTAAAGTTTATGGTGGCGTTTTGTATTGGATTTCCCTTTGAGTTAACCTCGAAAGTAGCGCTGAAATGGGCATCAAAGTTTGTTGAGTAGTTTACCTGCTGCCAAGTTAATTCAACCTGACCATTACCAATAAGGTTATTCTCAGAGTAAACCTTTAGGTTTACAATTGTATCGAGCGGGTATTTTTGGAAGGTAACCATTCCATTGGCATCGGTTGTAATAGTACTATCGCCAAGAACAATTTTAAGATTTTCGAAAGCAGTTGAGTTGACTGTTGTTGTTAACGCTACTTGACCATTACACTTTGGTAGAACAATATCATCAATGTAAACACAATCGGAACCAGCGTTTTGTGCACCATCCTTTGTATAAATCCACTTAAGTTGATGTGTACCTTTGTCAAGTATTGACGTAAATTTTGTCCAGGTAACATCGCCGCTCCATAAACCTTGAAGTTTATCATCAATGTAAAACTTGAAGAAATCGTATTTTGCTTCGGACGAAACCTTGAAGTAAAACGAAGTTATGCCGGCTTCACGAATATCAATATTTAATGTGCAGTTTGTTGATTGAGAATCGCCAATGGCTGGAGATTTTAAGCTGTATGTGCCACTATTGGCTGCAAGATTGGTTCTAAGCCAATTGCCATTAGTGAAATTGAAACGTTCTGGCACAACTAGCTCAAAACTTTCCGTAACGGGGGTTGTGCTTTCCGGCTCGAGGGTAAAGCTTAGAGGCTTGAACTCATTGGCCGCAATTGCAACCATTTTAAAGTTTGGCTTGTAGCCGTTTGCCAAGGCCCCTACCTGGTACGTACCCGGTTCTATCATTCTAAAGAATTGTCCGCTTGCCGGGTTGGTTTTAACCGATGAGTTAAGCCTATCGCGGTTTAATACAACCACTTCGGCATCGAGGGGTTCGTTGGAGGCACTTTTTACCGTTCCTCCAATACCGTAAAGGGCATTTTTCAGGTAATTGATGAGCGAAGCTCGGTTATAGTCCCAAAGCGTAGGGAGCAATTCGGAGCCAAGCAATTTGGTTTTTGATATTTCAATGGTTATCTCACGGCAACGGTGAAAGTAGTTCATGTAATCCTGGCGTCCGCCAGTAACCACATACCAGTCACCCCCATTGGTTATGCCATTGCTAAAGCCAGACATATAAGTTGATGGGCTATACTTATGAACCGTGTCAACATAAGCCCTTGAAATGCCTATGTACCAGTCGTTATCGGGGTGTTTTTCCTGAGTCGATGTCCACGTATCCCAGGGATAGTTAACCACTTCGGTTCCGCCATGAAAGTTAGCTGATAGAATAAAATGGTGCTGAGCCGCAAAGTCCATCATGGCCTGCGTTTCGGGTTGCCACTGGTTATTGTCGGGGTGCTGGCCGGCTCGCGGGTCAGGGAAGTTGCGGTTAATATCAATGCTGTTGGCATTGTAACGTGTTGCGTTTGCCACGGTTGAATTGCCACCGTAGTATGTTCCATCGGGGTTGGCATTTGGGTTAATGTAGATTTGCAGGTTATCGACCAGTTCCTTTGCCTGTGGTAGGGTGTAGTAGTTCGATAGCAGATAGTCAGCAAACCTGAGCAGGAGAATGAAGCCGGTAGCCTCATCGCCATGCATGGTACTGGTATAAAAAACCTCCGGTTCGGGCTCATCGCTGGCTACGTTATCGGAGATTTTTAGCACGTAGAGTTTGCGTCCTTGAACGGTAGTTCCTATGGAATCGAGTTTGCAGAGGGTAGGGTAGTCAGCTTCAAACTTCTTCATCATCGCCCTGTAAACCTCATAGGTAGGGTACCTGTCCCAGTTTGCCATCTCGGCAACAGTGTTTGCCATTACAATTGCCTTAGCATTTGATTGGGACGGGTGCGAAAGAAGTTCAACTTTATACCCTAATTTTAACAGTGCATCAAACTCTTGCTGGTTGGCATAGGCATAAACGGTATCGCCCTTAACGTTATCAATGGAAATGGTTTGGGTTACTATGGTGTTTATCTTATTGCGGTTGGGTTCAATAAACTTAAAGTAATACTCAACGTTTTGCGACAAGCCCAAATACGGTAGCGCTATAATAGTAAGGTAGAGAAAGTATTTAGTTATTGACATTGCAAATGATTTTTGATGTTGTAAACTTACTGAAATTTTAGTAGATTTGAGATTGACTGTTAAGTTTAAAATGTTCCATTTTAGGTTTAATAGTAAAGTATTTTTTAGTTTAATCGGTCAATTCCTAATAGCCGTAAGTATTGCTATTCCTGCAAAAGCCCAAAATGTTGATACAATACGGTTGGAGGATTTGCTGGTTATGCCTATCGAAAACTTAATTGAGATTCCGGTTACAACATCGGCTCTTTACGAGCAAAAGTTATGGGAATCGTCGGCAAAGGTTTTTGTAATTACACGTTCCGATATTGAGAACCGTGGTTATTTTGACCTGACCGATGCCCTAAAAGATGCTCCATACTTTCAGCTGCAATCGGAATATGGGCACTGGATGAAAGGGGCAATTGTTAACCTGCGTGGGCATAGGAGTGGCGACTCGGGCAATAATAAGTTTCTAATCCTTATCGATGGGGTAAAACTCAGCGATGAAGCTGAGGAGGGCCTATACATGGGGCTTAACAGCATCCCCCTTTATAATGTGAAGCAAATTGAGGTTGTGTATGGGCCAAACTCTACCCTTTACGGTCGTGATGCCTATGCCGGTATGATTAATATTATTACCGAAACATCCGACAACACCTTTGGCAGTTACACTTACGGAAGTTTTAATACACAAAGGATTGGTGCAGGACTAACCCGGAATATGGGTGGTGGCAAGTGGGTTTCGTTAAGTTACTCATCGTACACAAGCGATGAACAAGACCCAACCAGTAAATCGGTTACCTATAAGAATAGGCACGTTTTCCCAAAACACCCATATACCGAACGATTTTACAGGGGGACAAGAAATTCAATGTACGATATTGGAATGGGTTGTGGTGGTTTTAAAATTCGATTTCTACAAACTAACATCGAGGCAAGTGAAACATACGGCTGCAACCCCGACTTTTACGTGTCTGAGTATTCAACCGTAACGGCACTTACAAACCAAATTCTGCATGTGGATTATTCCAAAAATATTGCACATAAGGGAACGCTAAGCCTTTCGGCTTACTTCAAGAAGCATGAGCTCGACCCACGAACCGCAAACCTTTACACTGCCGATTTAGGCCGTAGCGGAACCATTAATTTTGCCGATTCAACCGTTCTGGTCGATTCGCTTTATGCGTATGGTGGACGAAAATACTATTACTTTCGGACTCTTACCTCAGGTTTCAAGGTTCGATATTTTTACCAGCCCTCCCAAAAACTCAATGTTACATCGGGTATCGATTTCGATAACATTTATGGCATTCCCATAATAAGCGAGGGCAAAGGCGGTAAGCCAATAACAACTGAAGCCCAGCGCAGTAGATGGGAGCATAATTTTAATACTGTTGGAGCATACTCGGAATTGAATTTTAAACTTGGCTCGCGTCTTTTTGCTACCGCTGGGGGCCGTTTCGATTACTCAAGCGATTACGGTTTATGTTTTACCCCACGAATGGCTTTGGTTTCGCGTAAAAATCGGTTTGTGTACAAGTTATCCTTTGCGCAGGGATATTTAGCGCCAAGTGTTACCCAACGGTATTTTGAGAGTATAACCACTTTTTCATACATCAAGCCAAATCCACATTTGAATCCGGAGCGTAATTACTCTATCGATTTTGATGCTACCTATGTTGCCAAAAGCTATCAGTTTAATGCAAATGTTTTTGCTAATCATATACGCGATGGCATTGTGGAATCATTTCAAACAGGCGATTCTGTGTTTGTTCAAATTGGCAGTAACCAGTACTATGTACCATTAATCCAAAGCCTTAACCTTTTTAAAGGTTTCAGGTACGGAGGAAACATCGATGTAACTTATATGCTTAGTCCCAATTTCAATCTTTATGCAGGTTATACATTACTTTTAGGGTACGATGATTTAAATGCTACAAGGGTTAGGCTAAGCAACAATTTGATTTCAGCGCATACAGTAACCTCGAATTTATTTTACAAGTACAATAAACTTGCTGTGGCGGTAGGAATTCAGTGGTATAGCACCCGAAGAATTCTATCGCCTCACGTGAATACGCTTTACTCCAGTTTTGTGGATAAAGAAGGATATATAAATTTCGACCCCGTTTTACTTGTAAATCTGAATCTAAGGGTGAATAATATTTGGCAAGGACTATCGGGATTCCTGCATATTGAGAATTTATTCAATGCCGAGTATTACGGGCAAACCATAAATGCCAACTGGGGAAGTCCAAAAATCCTCCAGGATCTCCGGAGGATTGATTTTGGAATTGAAATCAGGTTTTAGAAAATCTATCCTATTTGATTAGATTGATGGAGAGCGGATATTCAAAACGTTCTCCATTCGACGACTTTACCGAAGCCACAATGGTCATTATGAGCCCAAAAAGGAAAATGGCACCTAGTAACACAAATCCTACCAGAATGACTATCAGTATAGCGGCAATAATGGAATAAATGGTAAGCGATAGTTGGAAATTCAGGGCAGCCTTCCCTTGCCTGTCAACCTCGGGGTATTCGTCTTTTTTAAGCAGCCAGAAAACCAATGGCCCAATAACATTTCCAAAGGGAATAATTAATCCCGATAAGGCCGAAAGATGACAGAGCATGCTGTATGTACGCTCATCGTTGCTGGTGTAGTTGATATTTTCCATACCTAAATATTTATTATTTCAAAATTACGAAAAACTTCGTCAACTTGCTGCATGGGTTGGGGATAATATTCGGAATAAATCGGAATGATTCGGAATTAGCGAAATTGATAAGAATTTGATGAGTTAAATGAAGTTAGAGGAATAAAATGGTAAGCGCGGCCTGTTGATGGCTTCAGTAAATATTAAAAGTTAAAAAAAAGCCGGCTAACTTGCCGGCTTTTGAATTATTCCATTAGCTTGCGGTACTTTATCCTGTGGGGTGTATCGTCGCCAAGGCGTTTCTTTTTATTTTCCTCGTAATCCGAGTATGACCCTTCAAAGAAGTAAACCTGCGAGTTGCCCTCGAAGGCAAGGATATGGGTGGCAATGCGGTCGAGGAACCAACGGTCGTGCGAGATAACCACGGCGCATCCGGCAAAGTTTTCCAAACCTTCTTCTAATGCTCGTAGTGTGTTTACATCGATATCGTTGGTGGGCTCGTCGAGCAGAATCACGTTCCCTTCTTCTTTAAGGGCAAGGGCAAGGTGTAACCTGTTACGTTCGCCACCGGAGAGCATTCCACACTTCTTTTCCTGATCGGCACCGGAAAAGTTGAATCGTGCCACGTAGGCACGGGCATTTATTTGCCTGTTACCCAGCATGATATTATCGGCACCGCCCGATATCACCTCAAAAACGGTTTTATTGGGATCGATAGCCTTGTGTTGCTGGTCAACATAGGCTAATTTTACGGTTTCGCCAACCCGAAAATCGCCGCTATCGGGCTTTTCAAGCCCCATGATAAGGCGGAAGAGTGTAGTTTTACCTGCACCGTTGGGGCCAATAACACCTACTATTCCGTTTGGTGGAAGTTTAAACGAAAGGTTTTCGAAAAGCAACTTATCGCCGTATGCCTTGGAAACGTTGCTAGCTTCAATTACCAAATCGCCAAGTCGAGGCCCGTTGGGGATGAAAATTTCAAGTTTTTCTTCCTTCTGTTTTACATCCTCGTTCAGCAGTTTGTCGTAAGCGGAGAGGCGCGCTTTGGATTTGGCTTGGCGAGCCTTAGGTGACATTCGAACCCACTCCAGCTCGCGCTCAAGGGTTTTACGGCGCTTACTTTCCTGTTTTTCTTCCTGGGCTAATCGTATGGATTTTTGCTCAAGCCACGAGGAATAGTTGCCCTTCCAAGGAATGCCCTCGCCGCGGTCAAGTTCCAGAATCCAACCCGCTACGTTATCGAGGAAGTAGCGGTCGTGGGTAATGGCAATAACGGTTCCCTTGTATTGCTGCAGGTGCATCTCGAGCCATTGAATCGATTCGGCATCAAGGTGGTTGGTAGGCTCATCCAGGAGCAGCACATCGGGCTGCTGAAGCAGGAGTCGGCAAAGGGCAACCCGGCGGCGCTCGCCACCGGAGAGTACTTTAACAGGAGTATCGCCATCGGGGCAACGGAGGGCATCCATGGCTCGCTCAAGCTTTGAGTCGAGGTTCCAGGCATCCATATGGTCTAACTTTTCGGTTAGTTCGCCCTGCCGCTCAATCAGTTTATTCATCTCGTCATCGCTCATGGGCTCGGCAAAGCGGGCGTTAACCTCTTCGTACTCCTTGAGCAGGTCAACTACCTCCTGTACGCCCTCCTCCACAACCTGACGCACGGTTTTGCTATCGTCGAGGTGAGGTTCCTGTTCCAGGTATCCCACCGTGTAACCAGGCGAAAACACCACCTCTCCCTCGTACGACTTCTCAACCCCGGCTATAATCTTCATCAAAGTTGATTTCCCTGAACCGTTTAATCCGATGATACCAATTTTAGCACCATAGAAAAACGATAGGTAGATATTGTTCAGCACCCTTTTGTGGGGTGGGAAGGTTTTGCTCACCCCCACCATGGAAAAGATAATTTTTTCGTCGGCCATTGCATTTACGTTTTCAGCTGCAAAAATAACCGCCGACAGGTAAATACCCGACGGCGGTCTCAAAATATTTTTAAAATATTCTACTTGTTGATTTTAGCAAAGTCTTTGGCAAGGAAACCATCGCCTTTCGATTTGGAGATGGTGTGCATGTCGAAGTAGTATAGCTGATCGTCGCCAGCGCCAAAAATCATCTTCCAAACACGCCATTGCAAACGGCTACCCTCAGGCCCTACCTTGTGCAGGTAAAGGACATTAGGATTCTTTTCCAGAATAGCTTTCTGAATGTCTTCAGGGTTCACAACCTTGATGTTAAACTTGTAAACCTTACGGATTTCGGCAAGTGGGCGAACACTCTTTTCAAGCCCACTCTCAGTTACCCACAACTCCTTATTCTTAATCTGCTTCATGTTCTTATTGTAAAACTTGAAGGCATCCTTTTTAATGAGTTTGGGATTCTCGTTAATGGCTGTGATGTAGTTTTGCATGAAACGGATAATACCCTCAAGCTTGTAGGTGTAAGTATCCTCGGGTAAATCCTTGTAACTAAGCGGAACAGAGCAGATATCGGGCATATCGGTAATTTTGGAAACGGCAGCACCCATCGATACGCTAAGGAAATTATAGGTGGGTGCAATTTTGTCCTTATCGAATCGCATTTGGATTAGAACCAAGAACGACTTGTCGATATCCTTACGCATATCGTTAAACTCCTTAGCGGTAATGAACTTGTAAGGGGTGATTTTCCATGAACGCTCAACTGCCTCACGGATTTCGATATTAAACTGCGAGGTTGGATTGTTTTCCAGTACCACGTAGGTTGTTGAGGCCATAAAAGCCTTTACATCCTCAGGCCTTACCAGGTTACGTTGTGCCACACCCCAAAGGCTTATGGTTACTAGTCCGATAATTAGTGATAGTTTCTTCATGTTTATCAGGTTTTATGGTTACTATGTTTTTCTATCGCCATACACAAAGTTAATACACTTTTCCATACCAATTGGTTTTAATTGGTTAAAAATGCTTTTGCTGGTTTATGTTTCAAAATTTATCAAAAATGTGTGCCATCCTTTGGATTAAAATAGTTCGCAAAAAATGTTTTTTAGCATTTTTTTTTACCTTTGCCCGTGGTGGAAACGATTATGCATGGTTTAACAAAACTCTATTCTGATGACAACAGGAAAAGATAAAATTGTCAATGTTGATGAGATTAAAAAGGCCGTAAACCTTGGCCCTATTATTGGCGATGGCTTTGCACGCTTGCTGATGTATATCCTCAGGTTTAATGAGATTAACAAGAAGTACGCAAACGTAGCAAACCTGGAGGGTATCGAGTTCCTCAATGCTGCTCTCGATTTGCTGGAGGTTAAATTCGAAGTTAACCCCGAGGAACTTAAACGTATTCCAAAGAATGGCGCATTCATTTCGGTATCAAACCACCCTTTTGGGGGAATTGACGGCATCATCCTTCTTAAAATTATGCTCGATCAGCAACGTAACGATATCAAGACACTTTCAAATTTTTTAATCAAACGAATCCCTCAAATTGAAAGGTATGTTATTGCTGTTGACCCATTTGATAATGAGGGTTTTCAAAAAAGTTCAAATATTAGCGGACTTAAGGCCGCGTACACGCATCTCGCAAACGGTGGTGCTTTAGGGCTTTTTCCGGCTGGCGAGGTATCAACCTATTACGATAATGTAGATGAAACCGGTGTTACTGACAGGCACTGGCAAAAATCGATGATAAAGTTCATCAAGAATGCTCGCGTTCCTGTTGTTCCCATATACTTTCAGGGCGAGAATAGCCGACTGTTCCACTTGCTTGGCTTAATCCATCCACTGCTTCGCACCGCCAAGTTACCCTCTGAACTACTTAACAAGAAAAACCAAACCATCAGGGTTCGCATTGGTTATCCAATTAGCGTTGAGGAACAGGATAACTACTGCGATATTGAAAAGTATGGCCGTTTCCTAAGAGTGAAAACATACTCGTTAGGCTCTACTATCGACGTTGATAAGTTCTTCAAGTATAAGCTGAAATCGGAACCTGAGCCTGAACCAATCATTCCACCTGTTCCGCAGGATGTTATTGAGGAGGAGGTTTCTAAATTACTGGAGAACTACCTGCTATTCCGTAGCAAGAACTATGCTGTTGTATGTGCCCCATCGGTTGAAATGCCAAATTTGATGACCGAGATTGGTCGTTTGCGCGAGATTACCTTCCGCGATGTGGGCGAGGGTACTAACCGAAAAATCGATGTGGATGAGTTTGACCTTTACTACTGGCAGCTCTTCATTTGGGACGAGGATGAGAAGCGCATAGTTGGTGCTTACCGAGCAGGAAAAGGAAAGGAGATTATTGAGAAGTACGGAATAGAAGGGTTTTACATTCATACCCTTTTCAAAATCGATAAGGCTTTCGCCCCAATTCTTGAGCAAAGCATTGAGCTTGGCCGTTCGTTCATAGTTCCCGATTACCAGCGTAAACCCCTGCCATTGTTCCTGCTCTGGAAGGGCATCCTTTACTTCCTGATCAAAAACCCTGAGTATCGCTACCTGATAGGCCCGGTAAGCATATCGAATCGGTTTTCTGATTACTCTAAGGGAGTTATCATTAGTTTCATGAAGTCGAACTACTTCGACCACGACTTTGCCCGGTTCATTAAACCCCGCAACATGTTTAAGGTTCCCATTAAGGAGGAGGAATACAATATCATTTTTGACAATAGCGACGACCTCAGCAAGCTCGATAAGTTTATCCAAGAGGTTGAGCCCTACGATTACCGCATGCCGGTTCTGCTGAAGAAGTATGTAAAGCTAAATGGTAAGATTATCTGCTTTAATGTTGACCCTAAGTTCAATAACGCCCTCGATGGGCTTCTCATTCTTGACCTTTTCCAGGTTCCTGCCGAAACCATAACCTCACTCTCAAAGGAGATAAACGACAAATCCATTTTAGAGCGCTTCAACATAACCGACTATACTTTCGAGGATCAAGCGGAATAGTGAATAGGATAGGCAGCCCAAAGGCTGCTTATCGCTTTTTATAAAGGGACGGGTTAAACCTTTTGGGGTATTGGTCAGTCTACACTTAAAAAATTTGAATATGTACCGATATATTCTCCCATTTTTGGCGGTTGGTCTCTTGGGATGCGGAAATCGCCCGTTAACCGACGATACTAAACTGGAAGAGCGCGCTAAGGCACTCCATTCTAAGATGGTTACCATTGATACCCATACCGATACCCCATTAAACTTTCTACGCACTGGTTTCGATTTTTCTGGCGAAAACAATACTGCTATAGGCAGTAAGGTCGATTTAGCCAAGATGGAGAAAGGTGGATTGGATGCAGCATTCTTTGCCGTTTTCATTGGTCAGCGCGAGTGCACTCCCGAAAGGTATGCCGAGGTAAACGCCAGGGCCATGGAGATATTTAACGCCATCTATGCTACCGTAAAGCAGTACCCATCGCGCGCAGCCATAGCCACAACCCCCGACGATGTTTATCGCCTTAAAAAGGAGAGTAAACGTGCTATATACATTGGTGTTGAGAATGGTTACCCTATTGGCGACGATATTGGACAGGTTAAGGCCTTTTACGATTTGGGTGCTCGTTACATTACCCTTTGTCACACCCGCAATAACCAGATCTGCGATTCATCCACCGATCCCGATGGCCCTCGCCATAATGGATTAAGCGAGTTTGGCCGCAAGGTGGTTCAGGAAATGAACCGCCTTGGAATGATGGTTGATGTTTCGCACATATCCGATAAGGCCTTCTACGATGTGCTGGAAGTTTCAAAGGCTCCTGTTATTGCTTCGCACAGCTGTGCCCGCGCCATTTGCGACAACCCACGCAACCTAACCGACGAATTGCTGCGTGCCTTGGCCAAGAATGGCGGTGTGGTGCAGATGTGTATCCTAAGCGAATATGTAAAGAAAGGCGAACCCAACCCAGCCCGCGATAGCGCCTATCGAGCGCTTCGCACGAAATGGAATAACTTCAGGGGCTTAACCCCTGAACAGGAAAAACAGGCCACTACGGAATGGTACGAGCTGGAGGAGAAGTATCCTGTTAAGTTAGCTACTGTAGCCGATGTGGTTGACCATATCGATCACATGGTTAAGGTGATGGGGATTGACCATGTGGGCATAGGAACCGATTTTGACGGTGGTGGCGGAGTTGATGGTTGCCGCGATGCCTCGCAGATGTACCACATAACCATGGAGTTGCTCCGCAGGGGATATTCCGAAAAGGATATCCGTAAAATCTGGGGCGAGAACTTCCTTCGGGTTTTCCGCGAGGTGGAAAAGAAGAAAGAGCGTGGATAGAAAAAGTATATAGGGTTTGAAAAATCAAAGGACATTTCACTAGTTGGGAGTTAGTTACTCAATCAGGGATAAGTATTGCTATTTCTCAAAAAAGTTGAAATACCATTGTAATTACTCATTAGTGTTCTAGGTAATCGAGTAAATAATAAACTTTTAACGCTATGGGGAAATAATTTATTATCCAGGAGTAATTTAATATTTTCCAATTAAAGCGCACGCACCCATATGGGTGTGTGCAAATTAATAATAATGAGCCAAAGTTATTAAAAACGAAACCCTACAAATGGTGTAATGAATATGCCTTCAACCATGCCAGTTACATAAGCACATTGTGTTCTTAATCCGAGCATCACGTTGTTTTTAAAAGTATAGTTATAGTCAACTTTAAAACTGATCCCCAAATCTTCCCATTTATCACCAAACCTATTCTTAATTATTATGTTTTCTTCGTTAATAATTTCAAATCCGGGTAGCCATGAGTACAATTTTTCATAAAGGAAACCAACACCAGGTTCTATAGTTTGATTGCCAGAAATTCTTATGGGCCTTGAAAAAGTAACATCAATATGGTAAAAAATGTCCGGTTTGTAGTTTCCCTCAAGGGAATACCAATCATTTCCTAATTTCATGTTTGCATGTGAGTACTGAAATTTTAGGGCCATGTAAAAACCAGTCCTTAGATGTTTTTTTCCTTCAACCCACATTGATATACCATGACTACCAGCTGGTGGTACATAAATATACCCTATGCCGGTATTAAAACCGTATTTATTATTTGTTTTTAAGGTCTCATCCTGAGAATGACACATTAAACTTGAAATAATTAAACTCGTTAATAGAGTAAATGATACGGATCTATTCATATTAATTAAGATTATTTTTGTGAATTATTTACAAATGTTGTAGAATATTGAAACTCCCGAAGTAATAATATTTAAAGGTTTACCATCATAAAACAAAAAATTAGTCATTACTGAAAAATTTTTATATAATTTAAATGAGACAGCAATTCCATAGTAAAACCCTATTCCTTTAATTTCTTTATTAACGTATGTTGTGCTTAATAATTCTTCGGTTTGAACGATATATTTGTATGAATATATTAATCGATTGTTGAGATCTGTGTAATTTACCCCGAAATTAATACTTAAGGAAAAAATTTTATTTTCAAGGGGATAAATATTAATTCCCGTTTTTAAAATTTTCCCTTTTATCGATTCAGGTAGGTAGAACGATGGTATGTAAAAAGTTTTATAGGTATCATTGATATAATTAAAATCTGAGTTAAATCCCCACCATTTTTTATTATTACGATAGATAATGTGTACTGAAAGAAAGTTTCCAAAATCACGTTTCTTTGAGATGGGATAAATCCCAGAAAAAGCATCGGTTAACTCGTAATTATACCCCAAACCAAAAGAAATAGTTTTACTGTTCTGGGAATAAATGTTATTAGACAGGAATACAAAAGTTATAAGAACAATTAAAAACTGATTTATTTTCATTTCTTACTATTTTTATGAGGTTGCCCCAAAACTATTTATTGGTAATTTCTTTAAGCATTATTATTGTTGTAAGTCCAGTTTCTTGTTTGGGGCAACCTCTTAAATTAATAATTATTTTTTACACTAGTAGTGAAGTACATAGGTTGGTGTAGTGAATTTTAATGAACCAAACGAGCGAACAGTCCAACCCTTATACTTTTCATCAGAGGGTGTTGGATTTGTATTTGTTGCAAAAAACCAAGTTCTCCACCATTGGTCATTCTTTCCTATAAGATCTCCTTTGTATTGATAATTTTTTTCTATACTAACGTTAAAGCCAACATCTTTAAAATTTACACCAATCTTGATATTTTGAAATTTGGCATCCCAATCGTAGTCATATGCATAAATACCTTGTCTATCCTCGTTTACTTTCCAATCAGTATCAAAAACGGCATTTACAGGATACCACCCGCCATTGCAATACTGAGTCCAATTTTCTCTTGCGGCTTTAATATACTTTCTGGGAATATTAACACTAAGAAAAACAGGATCTGAGGCTTCAACAGAGTTTGTATTAACATTAAAATAAGGCTCTACTCTTGATATCCTAAGTTCAACACCCCTATAACTTTCAAAAATACCACCACAATAATCTGCTAATCTAACATAACCAATATAAACTGTATAGAGCGTGTTTGGCCCACTACCATATTCCCCATAAACTGGTTCAGAATAACTACCTCCGGTTCCCCCTCCATTGTCATCACCGAAGCCATCTTCATCTACGGGCATTTCTGGCATGACTAGCATAACCGGGTTTGAATCGGCATAATCCTCATTAACCATTACTTTTGTAATTTCTTTTGAATCTATTCCAGAGTATCCAGGTCCCTCAATGCTATTGTCAATAGGATGTCCTGCTACTGTAATTGGTTTTTCAGATGAATACCAGTCAAGAGGGTAAGGGATATATATTCTGCAACCATTTTGGGTAAGATAATTAATAAGGTCGCCGTTTTCTTTTGATGACATAAACGCTTCAATTACTTTGTTGCTAAACTCTGGTAACCTGGTATTAACTGATTTATTATCACTGGTTATAATATTCTTAAAACTTATTGAATGGTAATCGGCTTTGCTGTTAAAAACGGCTTGGAGTTCTTTTTTTACATCTTTACTTATTACAACCCTTGAAAGTAATAATGCTGCTTTGTCAAGGTTTGATTTCAGTTTTTTTTGCTCTAACGATAAAGTGTTTTGTGTTTCTGTTTTTGTTTCAATATATTCTTTTTGACAACTTGCAAAAAGCAACGAAATTGAAACTAATGATAATAATACTTTCTTCATAATTTTATTAATTTTGTTGTTGGACATTTTGTTCACATTGAGCAACTCTGCGTTCCAGCGCATTTATGGGTTGCTCTTTTTTAAAAGCATTGTTAATGTTGTTTATTCTATTGCATAAAATACCCCCTTTCTGTTTATTTTATAGTTAATCAAATAAAATTTAGCGACAATGCATTAGACTATAGGTTGTTCATGTTGTAAGTATATTTTACAATAATGTTTAATATTTATTCAAATGCGTGCAAGTTATTTTTTTTCTTAAAGTCAAATCCAAAAAAAAACATGTTATAAAACATATCCTGTGCGTAAAACGCTCTGTCGTATATAATTTCTGTGATGTGGTTCGAACGCACAGTGTGCAAACCTGCTGAAAAGCAGTGTTCAGCGGGATTCAAAATTAAAGAATCTGCTTCGCATAGCAGAGCTCAATAGCCTGTCAAAAAAGAGATTTTTCTGATTTCTGACCCTGTTTTATTCCATCAGCTAATCCTACGAACAACGATTCACGAACAACGAAATTACCCCTCCCGCCCGAGGCGGGATGCGCTAACCCACGCTGGGGGAATAAAAAAAGGAAGCGTTTTGCTTCCTTGTTAACCGTCGGGGTGGTGCGACTCGAACGGCTGACCCTCCCGCCCGAGGCGGGATGCGCTAACCCACGCTAGGGGAAAAAAAAAAGGAAGCGTTTTGCTTCCTTGTTAACCGTCGGGGTGGTGCGAAGCTGAACGGCTGCCCCTCCCGCCCGAGGCGGGATGCGCTAACCCACTGCGAAGAATAAAAAAAGGAAGCGTTTTGCTTTCTTGTAAACTGTCGGGGTGGTGCGAGGCT
>Ga0078972_1008331_pt1 | contig 21839 bp, 18 predicted proteins | sample YelNatPaOPGAMG01_FD_67568 | JGI IMG/M metagenome (GOLD analysis project Ga0078972, IMG submission 67568) | Hot spring thermophilic microbial communities from Obsidian Pool, Yellowstone National Park, USA - OP-RAMG-01 (SPADES assembly) (version 2) | ecosystem: Environmental > Aquatic > Thermal...
CTTGGCGGATGGCGGACGATCCTGCCAATGTTTTTGTAGTGGTCAAGCTTGCTTGACTTCTTTATGCCGAGTAAGCCGCCAAGAAGTGTGGCGGAGTGGCGGGTTTCGTCTACCGGCATCGTTATTCGGTTGAAAATCATATGTGTGAAATAGTTATGAGATCCTGAAACAAGTTCAGGATGACAGAGTGGTCGGATATTAATAGTTAAAAATTATGAAAGCTGTATATAATAAAAAATGTTCGCAGGGGGTAATATGAGGGTTAAAAATTTAATGTTTGATAGGGATAGGACAAGGGAATTGATGGGGATATTTGCAGATAAATTTGCTGATAAAATTAAAGAGAGTTTAACAGATTTCTATCAGAAACAAATGGAAATAAAAAAATAAATGCACCGACATAAATACAACAAAACTAAAATAATCATTACTTCCCTGATTTATCTAATTCTTCTTACCTGTGCACCAAAGCCATTTATGTGGCAGGGCAGGTATGCTGAAATATCTACAACAGAGTTACCAAAAGAGGATATTAAGGTAGGAAATTATCTAATCGTTGCATATACCCCCAATGAGAAGACAAAAACCTCCCCAACTCTCTACAAATTTGCAATTATGAAAAACGGTGCACAAATTGGATTATTCTGTTTAGAAAAAATACCTAATGGGTATTTTAGGTGATTAGTGAAGGAGTTGACATAAAATATTTTTTGTGTATTATTAGATTATGAACAAAGGAAATGTCTTCAGTGGAATTCAGCCTTCAGGCAGATTGCACATTGGAAATTATGTGGGCGCAATGCGGAATATGATTGCCCTGCAGAATGATTACCAATGCATTTACGGTATCGTTGATTACCACGCAATGACCGTTCCGTTTGAACCTAAAAATATGGAAGAACGCATATTCAATTGTGCTGTGGATTATATCGCTGCTGGAATAGACCCTGAAAAAAGCATCCTTATGCTCCAGTCTACTGTATCTGAACATACTGAACTCGCCTGGATATTGAATACAATAACCCCCATTTCATATCTAACAAGGGTTCCTACTTTTAAAGAAAAAAAATCCCAGAATCCTGATTATGTTAATATGGGATTGCTTGATTATCCGGTTTTAATGGCAGCAGATATCATCCTCTATAAATCGGTCGTTGTGCCAGTTGGAGAAGACCAACTTCCCCATCTGGAATTGACCAGGGAAATCGTGCGTAAGTTTAACTCATATTTTGGCGAAACCTTTCCCGAGCCAAAAGAGTATCTGGGAAAGGTGGCGAAGATCCTGGGACTTGATGGTGTTAACAAAATGAGTAAATCGCTTGATAATTGTATATATCTTGATGAAGATAAAGAAACGATATGGAAGAAGTTAAGCACTGCGGTCACAGACACAAATAGAAAAAGGAAGACCGACCCCGGAAATCCTGAACTCTGCAATATTTATACTATGCACCTTGCTTTCTCGAAACAAAAGGATATTGATTATTGTGCCCAGGAGTGCAAACGCGCAGGTATAGGTTGTCTTGATTGCAAAAAAATACTATTAGAAAATCTTTATATTGAATTAAAACCCATTCAGGAAAAACAGAAAGAATTACGAAGTAAACCTGATTATATCTACGGGGTACTTAACGATGGCTACAAAAGGGCAAAAAAAGTTGCCCGCAAAACGATGGAAGAAGTCTACGAGAAATTAGGTATTGGAAGATTCCATCAATAGGGTCTTACTTCATCATCAGCAAGGGTCACTGCAACTGATTGACCCATCAATTCAATAGAAACAACGAGCTGTCTCTTCTTGGTTTCTTCTTTTAAAAGAATACCAATGGCACCGGCAAGGGGTCCTGCAACCACCCTGACCTTTGCACCGACAACAAGATATGGCAGGGGATAAATATTCCTGTCGCTCTGAACAAATATTCGTATTGAATTTATATCATCATCAGGGACCGGTGTTGGTCTACCATTTCCACATATACGGACGACACCCTGGGTCTTGTAAACCTTTAACCAGTTCTCTTTATTGTTATCAAGTTGAACAAATAAATAGTTCGGGAATAAGGGCTTTTTTATAAGAAGTTTCCGGTCCTTTCTCCTGCTCGGCACAAGAATTTCCGGCAGAAAAGTATTGAGTCCCTGTTCAACAAGAATCTTATTGGTCGTCCTCTCATGATGGCATTTCGTATAAATCGCATACCAATTTAATTTATTCATAATTATACCATCATTATTCATACTTAATTATAACAAAAAAAAGATGACCAGTCAAGACCTTAAATAATTATTTTCTCTATACCATTTTATCGTCTCTTCCATCCCCTTTTTAAGACCATAACTCGGACTCCAGCCGGTATCTTCCATAATATTTGAACTTATGCAAACCCAGAAATTCTCAGACATCTCCTTAATTTTATCATAACCAACCAATCGCAATCTCTGTGGGATGAACAGGTCATTAAACATTCCAAATAACAGGGCAATAGGTTCCGGGATGTTTATCTTTATGCATTTCTTCTTTTTCAATATCTCCTGAATCGTTCCAACAACATCATTAAACGCATAGCAGACTCCATCACTCACATAGTAGATTTTGTGATTAAATAAATTTTTTTCTATAATGACCTGAATGAGAGCAACGAGATCTTTTCCATAGACCAGGTTTATATACTTTTCCTCTTTGCCAATGATTGGGCAGAATCCTTTTTCTAAGAGTTTAATGATTTTCAATATCTCCATATCATAGGGTCCATATACAGAACAAGGGCGGAGTATTATATAATCAAGTTTAGAATCAATAACAATTTCTTCAGCAATTTTCTTTGATAAGCCATAGAAAGAAACCGGGACAGAATTTGCCTCTTCATCCAAACCATCCTTAGAACTCCCTGGTCCACCTGCAGATTGAGAACTCAAAAATATAATTTTATTAACATTATTCCTTTTCATTGCCTTTATCAAATTTTCGGTGGCAACAACATTTGAAAGATAGAATTCATAATAATTCCGACCCATCGTTCTCGCGGCACAATGAATCACTAAATTAACATTTTCAAGGGCTGAATCAAGTCCCTGGTCATTATTTAAATCTCCGTAATTAATCAAAACCCCAGGCATATTTTTGTATAAACTTATATTCGATGTCCTGCGAACAAGAATTTTTAACGGTGTTCTTCTAACCTGTTCAAGAACAAAATTTTTGCCTATGAAACCGGTTGCACCGGTGACAAGAATCATTTATCCGTGATACGCTCGGATTTAAGATTAGAATTGATAACTCAGTGAAAACTTGCGGTTGGTCGTTTTGAAATCGTACATTGCCTCGTCAACACCAACATCAAGGGAAAAGCCACTTGCCTTAATTCCTCCACCAAAAGTGAACCCTATCCGTTTCCCTTCATAATCATAGAAATAACCACCCCTTAACTGGATGAAATCAAAGTAATCTACCTCAATACCTGCGCCCTTCCAGGCTTCCTGCATCTCATATTTTAAATTCTCAAAAAATGTATTATTAGAATTAGCAAACATACCAACCAGAACTTTAGTTACTTCACCCGTAAGACGAACTTTTATGACTTTTGAACTAACAGGCTGGACTTTTAATCCAATTCGCAGGGTATAAGGTAATGGGTCTGAAGCACCACTTTCAGAATATTTTATATTAGGTCCGATGTTATGTAATACGAGAGCCAGTGAACCATATTCAAATGGTTTGTATAATATCCCTGTATCAAATGCATAAGTGATACCAATCCCACCACTTTTTATCCCCAATTCAGGCATCCTGCCAAAGACCCAGGGTGCAACGAGATATGAATATACAAACTTCCAGCCTAACCCAATACCCAGATTCGGGTTCAATTTAAATCCATAACTTAATGCCCCAGCAATGTCAAATGTTGTATATGTTCCGAGGTAAACACCATCATTGTTGACAACATCGGTTGGTCCGGTTGTAAGATAGATAAGATTCAATCCTCCGGTTCCATTTTTAAAAGGTTTTGTATATCCAGCATACTCATAATACATTCCTTCATGTAATCCTGAAAGCCAGGGTGCATGCTGTAGTGTTACACTCTGCCTTTCCATAAACGCCAGCCCTGCCTGGTTATAATAACAGGCAGTTGCATCATCGGCAATGGCAGAAAATGCGCCAGCCATTGCAGTTGCCCTTGCACCAGGCCAGATCAAAAGAAAGACACAACCTGGCCTTTGTGCTGCTGCTCCTGCAATAGAAACAACTATCAAGAGCAGTGTAAATAGTTTATGCATCAAAAACCTCCATAATCAATTATAATTATATCCTTAAAAAAGAAAAAGTCAAGTCCTTAACTTGCATTTCACAACATTTTGCACACTACCCCTTGCATCTATTGACTTTGATAGTTATCAAGTTATAATAAATAAAAGGAGATAATAATGGAAAAACTGATTGCATACTGCGGACTTGATTGTGTGGTCTGTCCAGCATATATTGCGAGAAAAAACAATGACGATGAATTAAGAAAGAAGACTGCACAGGAATGGTCTAAAATGTTCAATGTGGTCTTAAAACCTGAAGAAATAAACTGCGATGGTTGCACAGCCACAGGCAAACATATCACCTATTGTGAGAATTTTTGCGAAATGAGAAAATGCGCCATCGAAAAGAAGGTAATCAACTGTGCGTATTGTAAAGATTACCCCTGCGAAAACCTGACCGTCTTTTTGAATCAGGTTCCTGAAGCAAAACAAAGGCTTGATGAGATAGCAAAAGGCATTAGAAGATAGTTATAAGCCATCTATTTATTTTTTCTTTTTTCCTTGCTCAGCGATAAGATTAAAGAAATTATTCACAGTATATTCGCTCAGAAGAAATATATTGGGTTTATCCGGTAACTTTACCAAATATGAATAATCACGCTTTTCCCCAATTTCAAGAATGAATTCACCACCACCTGAAGTTTTAATCTTTATCCGATTCTTTGCCTGGAATGTAGAGGTATCAGAAAATCCAGTAGCCCTGAGATCACTTAGACTGAATAGGACACCATCAATTTTATATTTTTCAATAGTCTTATCACCGCATAGCCAGACAGTATCCCTTTTTATTATCTCTTTATCATCAATACTTATCTTTTCTATGAGTTCTTTATCAATCTTCAAAATTCTCTTATCACGCCAGTCATCCGGTTTTAAATCTACCTGATGTTTACTCAAACCCCTGACAAGATATACTTTGTTATCTTTATCAAACCTGAAATAGGAATTTTGATAGTCACCGGCATATCGACCAATGTAAAAGGCAGTTTCTTTTTTCCCTTTGAGAATGAGTTTTATTCCATTATCACCAACTTCAAAATCATCAAATTTTTCCTGCCTTTTTGAAATAACTTCGCCAAGTTTCAGATTTTGTAAACTACGAATGAGATAGGAGATTGTAGAACTATCACCAGAATAAGAGATTGGTTTTACAATCTGATAGTTATTATTTTTAATTTCTATCTCTGTTGTATCATTCTGCCTTTGTATTATGATTGTTTGCAATCCATCAATAGGAATAATCGGCCTGGTTTGCGGTTTTTTTCCAGTCATCAGGGTAATCAGAAGCAATACAATAATTATACAGACAAGGATTATTATATTCTTATACTTCATATCCACCCTTACCTCCTTTTCTTATCTGCCATCTTATTATACCCATAACAACGAATATCAACACCGGCAATAATGGTGCAAGATATTGTATAAATCTTTTCATCCCCTTGCTTATCTCTTTTAAAGGTCTTATGCTTACCAATTTAGTGCGTATTGATATGAGGGTTTCATCTTGTGTGAGCCAATCAAGGATATTCATAAACAAGGCAACACCGGGACCGCTCAAAAATTGATTATCAATGAATTTTGATGTGCCAACAACCACTATCCTCTTATCGCCTGTCAGACAACTTATTGTGTTGAATGGTCCCTGTTTGTCAAAAGGCATTGGAAAAGGTATAAACTTTTGCTGGTCTATGGGATTTAAAGATTGTGGAGAATTTCTGAGCCAGGAAACCTTTGAAGTTCGGGCGAGTTCATCACCACCTATAACTGGACTGACAAATGGTAATACAATTGCTTCAAAGTCTTTTGTTATTGGATTTTGCTTTGAAAGGTCCATTATCTTTGGGAAATATGGATAGGGAACGATATTCTGCATTACAAAGGACCCGCGCTGGCTCCTTAAAACAAGCATCTCATTATTCCGGTCCATAATCATTCCCGGTTCAACTACGATACCAAGTTTATTCAATAGTGAATCAAGGTTTGGGAGATGGAGTGGGAATGAAAGAAAGAAATCCAAATTTATGCCAAATCTGTCCAGAAATATGGCAATGGGAATTTTATCATTTATGTATTTTTGAATCTTTTGAATTTCAATTGTATCAAAATCACTCTTTGGACCAGCAATGACAAGCACATCAATCTTTGGATTTATCGTGTCTTTAAGGTTTACATCCTGGCGTGTGTATCGGTCACTTATTTTGTTCAAAAGATTATCTGATAATAGCAGTTCATCATGTCCGGTTGTAAAACCGATTATCTTCGTTCTTTCTTCGGTGAGTTTTTTTATCCGTGATGTTATATCATATTCAAGATTGGCAAAGTCCTCAATCACAGGCATCACTTCCCTTTTATCCTCAAAAAGGAGGACGAGTCCCATAAAACCCTGTTTTACACCAAATTCACCTTCTTTTACTTCAGTAAACTGTAATGGAACAACGCCATTGCGCTGGGCATCCATCACCTGTTCGGGCGTGGTTGGGTCGATTTGTTCGAAACGAATCTTTCCTCTTGACCTCAAACGATATTCACCAAGCAGGTCATTCAGATACTGGGCACGGTTATTATACGGAAATGGCAATTTACTTGTAACATAAGCACGAATAACAACATTATCAGGCAGTTCATTTAATATCTTGAGCGTTGCCCGGCTCAGTGAATATATGTTACCCTGGGTGAGGTCAAATCTCAAAAATAGTCTTGTGGAAATCAGATTTAAGAGAACTATTACAATACCTATTAGTATCCACTGGGTAGTGCTGAGCAATCTTTCCTTTATCCTGCTGTAAAAATAAAATGCACCGTAGACAAATAAAAATGTAAGCGTGATGAAGTATATAAAATCCCTTGAATCAATGATACCCCGGATGATATTATTTAAATGATAATCAATGCTCAGATAATTGAAGAAGGGAACGATGCTTGTGGGGATTGCAAAGAGCAATTTACCGAGGATGAAAAAGAAAAATGAGATGAATATACCAATAACAAACGCGACAATCTGAGTCGTTGCGATTGAAGATGCAAATATCCCAATTCCGGTAAAGAATAAGGCAAAGAGGATGAGCCCTAAATAACTTGTAAACACAATGCCCCAGTCGATTTTGCCCAAGAATGATGAGATCACAGGAAAGATGAGCGTGACGCAGAGACCAATCAAGATCAATATAAACGCAGAAAGCCATTTACCAATTATTATATCAATGTCTTTTATCGGAAGTGTGGTCAGGGTCTCTATGGTTCCCTGTGCCCTTTCCTCAGCAATCAATCTCATACATATTCCAGGAATTAAAAGTAAAAACAGAACAGGAACGATATTTACAAAGCCATTTATATCTGCCTCACCACCGAGGAATAAATCCTGGGCATAGAACCACCCACTCACACCAACGAAGACAATGAGAATTATATAGGCGATAGGTGAATTGAAATAACTATTTAACTCTTTTTTGATTATCGTATTAATCATTAGTCCTCCCTTGTCAATTCCCTGAAAATGTCTTCAAGTGATGTGGCTTTTCTATGGAGGTCAATTATCTTCCAGTTTTTACTTACTGCGGTATCAAAGATAATCTCTCTTACATCCTTCTCACTCAATAATTCATATTGATAATGGTTGTCTTCGGATTTCTTCTCGGTGACCTCTTTTACACCGGAGATTTGTTTTAGTTCATTTATTGGATTCTGTTTTGCAATAACTTCAAGGACAATTGTCTCCCCACCTTTTGCCATCATTCTTATCTCATTCTTATTACCATCAGCCACAAGTTTCCCTTTATTGATGATCAATACCCTTTCACAGGTCGCTTCTGCTTCAGAAAGGATATGGGTTGATAGCATCACAGTCTTTTCCTTGCCGAGTTCCTTTATGAGATTGCGCAGTTCAATCACCTGATTCGGGTCAAGCCCTTCTGTCGGTTCATCAAGTATTAAAATGTCCGGGTTATGGATTATTGCCTGGGCAACACCAACCCGCTGGCGATAACCCCGAGAAAGGGTTCTAATCTCTTTATTCATCACATTTGTTACACCGCAGATCTCAGCGACCTCACTGACCCTGTTTTTTAAATTCTTTATCTTTCTTATCTCACCGACAAATTCAAGATACTCATAAACTTTCATATCCGGATACAAAGGGTTGTCTTCTGGAAGATAACCAATCAATTCTTTTGTCTTAATCGGCTCTTCTATCACATCAATCCCATTTATAAGGCATCTGCCTTTTGTTGGTATTAGATAACCTGTGAGCATACGCATCGTCGTTGTCTTGCCTGCACCATTTGGTCCAAGAAATGCAACGATCTCTCCTTTGCCAATACTAAATGAAATATCATCCACTGCCCTGGTTAGACCAAAATGTTTAGATAAATCCTTAACTTCAATCATAGCACCTCCTTTAGATATCTTTATTCGACCTAAAGAAATCTATTCCATTCTTGAAAAAATTTATAATCGTCTATCTCTGAAATCCTGAAATTGAATAAAAAAATATATACAAAAAATGAAAAAAGTCAAGGGGCAGGTTAATAAAAATTAAAACCTCAAAATTTTGTATCTAACTGGATCCCCAACTCTTTCTTTAACGAATCTCTTTCCATAAATGCAAACTTAATTGAGATATTTATATTCTTTACTGGCTTCACTGAGAAATAAGTAAATCCACATCTTCCGTTTCCATAAATCATTCGATTATTTATAATACCGGGTAGGTCTGGTTCATAGACATAAATTCTTGTTGAGTAAGAATCAATATCAAATAGCCCATATCTTAATTTTGCATCTATCAATCTTGTATCAATCCCCAATTCAATCCCGCTGAATATGCCCTTATTTAATATCTCTCCGTAATCATATTTTTCTTCAAGCCTCAAATCAAGATATAAAAATCTTTTTGGCTTAACCCTCAAAAAAATACGCGAACCTGAAAGTTCTTTTCTATTTTCTTGATATAACCAGCGCAGACTTATTTTTGTCTCAGCAAAGCCTATGGTTTTGCTGAGATTTAATCTCAAATCATAGTTATTTGTATCTGCCTGATTATTCGTATAGATATTGATAGTAGATCCGGCATCGATTATTTTTGAACTATTATTTAAATCAAAATACAAACCAATATAATCTTCATCTGCCTCAGCACCCTTCGGTGCATAAAATCCAGGATTGAAATATTTTCCCGCGAGATTGAATTCAAAATTATAAGGTAATAGACCGGTCCAGCCGAAAACACTTCCCAGACGATTCTGGAATGACCTTGCTAATTCAGCAAAAAGAATAAATTTTTCTGTATAATAATTCAGATTTATTCCACTCATAAAATAATCCCTGCCATAAAAATCAATTGTTGAATCAAAACAGATAAAAGATGGTTCATAACCAGACCAGTATGTGGTCTGACCTACCTGTAGATTTTCTCTGCTATAACAAAGATTGTAACCAAATATTTCTTCACGAATGCGGTCTTTACGTGCCAGTGATGCTGAATCCGTATGATTGCCTGATGGGTCAAATGACCTTGCATATCCTGATGTATCAATCCTGCCATCAAGTTTTTGATTTGAATAAAATATTGAGTAATTGAGAAATAGTGTATCACTCAGCGCAGCACCGAAAAATCCACCGTTCTCCATCGTTGAAGTATATGGTATTATTCCCTGCTCACGCGTAAGCATTCTGAAATCAGTCCCCTGAAAGAATGTGCCGGTTGAGGAAAGGATTATCCCTGAACCAAGGTCAAGATTGTAATTTCCTAATGCAAATCTTCTTTTACCTTCATCGATCAAAATGCCTGCACTGTAATAGTCAAGAAAAGAAGATTCATAGGGGTCTTTTTCTGTGACCAGAAAAATCTTACAATCGTTTATTTCAAATATGTTTCTTGTATAATATTCTTCACTATCCTTTTCATCTAAATTTTTCTTAATTCTCAATCTATTCTGCACGCCTTTCCATTTAATCGGTTTTGTCTTTACTGTTACATAGGGTCTAATTAATTCAATAAATTCTTTATCAAAACCCTTAATTTTGAGAAGGTCGTCAACGGTCTCAAATCTGCCCGATTTTTCCCTGTATCCTATAATCTTCAGGCAATCAACAGGCTTCAAAAATGGAATCTTTGACAATTCCTTTAAATCTGCGGTATTGAGGTCGAGCGGATTGTTTTTTAGCAACTCTAATTCAAATAATATCGTCTCAAAATCCTTATCCTGTTCGGTTTCAAACAGGTCTTGATTAAGGGTATTGAATAAAAATATCAGGATTAACATTAGAAGAAATTAACAAAGAATGAATGTGTAAGACCCAGCTGACGATGGCTCGTTCCTGCATATTCAAGGATGATCCTGCCAAGCAGGAGTCTCAAGCCGAACTCAAAAAGAAAATTTTCAGTGCTTATGCCGGCAAAAATTTCTAAATTCTTTGTCGGCTTTATGAACAATCCTGGTTTGAAAAATGGTCTATCTTTTTCTTTACCCATTATATAAAAATAAGGTTTGATCTCCTGATTGATAAAATAACTTGCGCCCAATAGATAAGTCACAGGAAGATAATCGGTTTCAGAAAATTCTGGATGGTTTATATTATTGAGACAGAAATCAAATTTAAGGTTAGATAGATAATAGACACTGCCAATTTTTACTGTATATGTAAACCGATTTGTGTAATCTTTTATCCAGTTGTTTAAAAGACCTATCCCGATACCGCCGGTCAATGTTTTGTATATGAGAAATCCACCCGAAAGTTCAAACCCATTCTCTCTATAAAGTTCATTGCCGAATGTCTTTAATCTTAATCTAAATGGTCTAATCTGGAGATCGGCATTATAGGTGCGCATTTCATTAATGCCGAATTTCTCCTCACCACCTAATGATATAAATAATCTCTGTTCAATGAAATCCGCAGGATTGAATTTATTGGTATTCAGCGCAAGATCCGGAAAAAGAAAATTTTCAAAGATATTTAATAGACAGAGTATGATCAAATCTCTTCAACCTTTAATATCATCCCCTCAGAGTCTATGACTCTAATTTTTGCTCCCCTTTTTATTGGCTTTTCACTCACTGCATTCCACCATTCGCCATGGACAAAGGCGGTTCCTCCTTTATCGTCAATATCGGTTCTGGCAATTCCTCTCTCTCCAACAAGCCCTTCTTTTCCAGCAGATGGCTTTCTGAACTGGGCTTTTATCCCTAAAAATATTAATAAACCGACAAAGATAACAATTATGATGACAACGACCATTATAACCTCCCAGGAGACCCTTAAAAATGGCTGGTCACTTCCAAAAAGAATCAAAGAACCAATTACAAGGGATATGACTCCACCAACACTCAATAAACCATGTGATGTTACATATATTTCAAGAATAAAGAATATCGCACTCAATATAATCAATGCCACCCCTGCATAATTAACAGGTAAAAGATGAAGGGCATAAAATCCAAGGATCAGGCATATCCCGCCGACAACACCAGGGAATATCATCCCTGGATTCTGGAGTTCAAAAAATAGACCATATATCCCGAGCAATAATAAAATATAGGCAATATTGGGATTTGTTAGTATCAAAAGCAACCTTTCTCTCAAGGTCATTGAAAGTTTTTTTATCGGAACTGATTTTGTATCCAATATTTTTGTCTGTTCCTGAATCCTGACTTCTTTGCCATCAAGTTTTTTTATCAATTCTTCTTCGTTTTCAGCAATGACTTCACAAACTCCGATCTTCAATGCAGTTTCATCATCAATTGAGGCACTTTCCCGCACTGCCTTTTCTGCCCACTGGATATTACGATTTCTTGTTTTTGCCAGGGACTGCAAATATGCCACTGCATCATTCGTCACCTTATTCGCCATCACACTATCAACCTTCTCTCCACCCATTCCAACTGGATGTGCAGCACCGATATTTGTTCCTGGTGCCATTGCTGCAATATGACTGGCATACAGAATAAATACCCCTGCAGATGCAGCCCTTGCACCCCTGGGTGCGACATATATGACCACAGGCACATTTGCATTCAGAATTCTCTTTGTGATCTCCCTCATTGATTCATCAAGCCCACCCGGTGTATCAAGTTTTATAATGAGACATTCTGCATCGTTCTCCTCAGCAGTGGTAATGGCACGGAGTATGTAGGCACTGCTTGCTGGACTTATGACACCGCTCAATTCACCAAGATAGATTGAATTCGCCTGTAGTATGACTAATGTAAATAGAAAACCCATAGTTAATGATAATCATTTTCGAGAATAAGTCAAGATATTCAGGGGCTGGGAAAACAGTGCCCTTAAACCCAGGCCCCTGGAGGGAGTGTCTATGAAGGGGCATCTGTTTTTTCAATGAGTCTCTTTAAAAATTCTTTTGAAAGAGTCAAAAACATCTCAACTATTTCAGGGTCAAATTGTTTTCCAGAATAATTCTTAATCTCTTCCCTTGCCGATTCATCTGTAAGCCCTTTTCTGTACGGACGGTCACTCACCATCGCGGAATAGGTATCACAGATAGCAAGGATGCGTGAAAAGAATGGAATCTCTCTCCCTTTCAATCCTTCTGGATAACCAGTGCCATCCCATCGTTCATGATGATAGAATATCCACTTCTCAATCTCGCCAAGATCCTTGATAGGTTTGACTATCTCTGCACTTATCACTGGATGTTTTCTCATCACCTTCCATTCTTCTTCATTTAAACTGGAGGGTTTGTTCAAAATCGCCTCTGGAACAGCAATCTTCCCTACATCATGCAATAAACCCGCATATCTAACAAGTTCTAATTCTCTTTCTGAATGTCCAAAAATCTTTGTAAGTTCAACCGCAATATTTGCGACCTGGAGGGAATGTCCTTTTGTGCTGGGGTCGCGTGTCTCGATTGCCTGCACCAGTGCGAATACAATTTCAATATCCATTTCTTTAATCCTTTCTATGGTCTGAATTTTATCTAAGGCGATAACCACCTGTCTGCCAATACCCTCTATGTATTGAATTTCTTTACGGGAATAACTTTTTTTATGGGATAAAAAAACTAATGCACCCAGGGTGTTACTCTTTTGAATCAAAGGAAGACCAATCAATGTTGAATAATTCTTACTCTTTAAAAAATCAGAAAAATTATTATCATTCCTGGAATTTGAAAGCATGGTATATTTTCTCTCTCTGATAATTTTCCACAAAATCCCATTTTCTTTTTCCATTATACCTTTGTGTATCTCATCATCAAGATTATAATTTTCATAAAGGCTTAACGCATTTTTCGCCTGGTTATAAGTATAAATTCCAAACCCATCGCAATCAATCAATTCAACCATTGTTTTTTTTATACCACCCATTATACTCCTCGGAGTCAAGCCAGAAAGGATTACACGGTCAATCTCCCATAAACCCTTTAAAACTTTTAACATTCTATCAAATTCTTTATAAAGGTTTGATGCACCTATTATCGCTAAAAAGATAAATATACTCACTAAAAGGACAAGAATCTCAGAAATCTCTGCCTTAAAAAATCCTGTGAGGTTTAAGACCCCTCTTAAAAGCATAAATGAAAGGAGAATCAATATAAAAATTCCCACAAACTTGGGCATCCTTCTTAGATAGAATAAGGCAATAAAAAATGCGATACCCTGGATAAATAGCGAAATGAACAGAATGATTCTATCCATTTTTTATAGTCACGGGGATTGCCCTCTCGGGCAATCCCCGTTTATAAACACCGCCTTTTTAATTCTCCCTCACTGATTTTGACAGTCTTCTACACCAGCCGAGTTCCTGGATGCTCATAATACCATTATAGAAGAGCCGAATCTTTATCCCGATTTCTGAATCACACGAATCTGACAAACGGAGCACAATCATCTTGTCGTCCTTATACGCAATCTCACCCCGATACCTTGAGCCATCAAGCATCTTTATCTCAAATAGATGGACAGGCACCATAAATGACTCCCTTATTAAAATCAATAATTAAAAAATCGGCGGTGGCGGTGGTGGTGGTTGTTTTCCGCCCACTGTGTCAGAATCTGCAAAAGCCACTACCGGTGCTATGATATCGGTTATTGAATTTATAACCGCATTATCCTTTGTCTGGTGCATACAAAGACCGAATATTGTTCCCAGCACAAGGACTATCAATATATAGGATATTGCCTTTTTCATTTTGTCCTCCTTTATACCGAATATATATGCAAAAATCGTGCCAGATAAACCTATGAAATTTCAATTGTTTTTAAGGACAAGATAATTAAATTTGTGTCAATTTGTCACAGTTTTGCTATTTACAATATCTAAATAAAATCCATTGAATTTTTTGAGGTAATCCGTGTCAATCTGACACAGATTTTATCGCTGGCGCATATTTCAAATTATTTAGATACTTTTATATTAAATCTCTCAATATATCTATAAACAGTCCTTCTACTTATACCCAGAATCCTTGCAGATTCATTTATATTCCAGTTTGTCAGATTAAGGGCATTTATCAAGGCATCCTTTGTCAATTCTTTTATCGGCATCAACCCTGGTTCTGGTCTGAATCCAATATCTTTGTGGGTTATTATCCTTGACTTTGACAGGACAACCGCCCTTTCTATCACATTCTGGAGTTCCCGGACATTTCCAGGCCAGGGATATTCTTTTAATAACTGTATCGCCTCCTGGGTAAAGCCATCAATCTGTTTGTTTATCTCTTTACATTTTAAATCAAGAAAGAACCTCGCAAGGATTGGTATATCCTCAATCCTCTCCCTTAAACTGGGAACCTTGACAATGAATACATTAACCCTGTAGTATAAATCCTTTCTAAACCTACCCTCTTCCACCTCAATATCAATATCCTTATTTGTAGCAAAGAGGAAACGGACATTGATCTTCCTGGTCTGGGTCTCACCCAGGCGCCTGATTATCTTATCCTCTATCGCCTCAAGCATCTTTGCCTGAAATGCAAGACCGGTATTGGTAATCTCATCAAAAAATACTGTTCCGCCTTCTGCATCTTCAAGTAAACCCTTCTTATCAGCAAGTGCACCTGTGAATGCACCCCTTTTATAACCGAATAGTTCTGATTCCAAAAGTGTCTCTGGAATCGTTCCGCAGTTTATGCTCACGAACTTATTATCCTTTCTCTTACTCTTTAGATGGATAAGCCTTGCAATCATCCCCTTACCAACCCCGGTCTCACCAGTGATGAGGACCGTTGCATCAGTAGGACCAATATCATTGATAAACCTGTGAATCTTTTTTATCGCCCTTGACTTTCCCAGTATATAACCCTTACCAATCTCAAGGACATAGCCATCCCTAAATTGGACGAGTTCTTCACGCAGGTTTTTAAAGACCATTGATTTATCAATGACCGATGCGAGAATCCTTGAGACGGTAATCAAGAACTCCTTATCCTCTTCACCAAACATTGAACCTGTAATCCTTGAATCAAGGTATATTGCACCGATTATATTATCATTGATACCGAGTGGAATGCACAGGATAGAACGAATCTGGTTCAAAAGGACACTCTTTCTGATATTGAATTTCGGATTATTGATCGCATCAGGCACGAATACAATCCCCTCCTTATCAAGTTCAGCAATCGCAGTCTTAGATAGTTCAAATGCATCCTTTATCGTCCCCTTATCCATATGCCTGCCTGTAACAAACTCCATCCCTCTTTCAGTATTGATAAATATCGCACCACGCTCAGCACCGGTCGCAGATATAATCAAATCAAGAATCTCGCTTATAAAGTCCTCATCACCGAGTTTACTATCTATTATCTGCGCAAGCCTTGAGAATGTATCAAGATATTCCCTTGAAATCATCCTCTTTGAATAATCCCGCACAAGGACAGGATAGAATTTGAGAAGGAGTTTCTGGACCCTTGAGACTTCAAATTCTGCACCCAATGTCTTTAATATCCGTTCCAGTGAAGATAACTCCTCAGCAATCCTTGCTATCTCCTTTGAATCAATCCCCTTTTCAATCCTTGCCTCGTTCTCCATTCTCTTTAACCAGGCATAATCATAAAGATATCCTTTTTCTTTTATTTCCTTAAGTAAATGCTCAATCTCCAGTCTCTGTTCCCTGTTTAATATAAATCTATTTATCTCTATCAATGCCTTGAAGATTATTCCCTCCCTTGATAAGGCAGGGCTGACCGATTCTCCTTTTAATGCATAATTTAGTGCCTCTTCAAAATTCTTTTTCTCATAATAGAATAAAACTCCATTTAGATAGATATCAATCTTCTGGGAGATTTCTGCAAGATTATTCTCTATCCATTTAATAGATTCCTTTATACATCTTTCTGCCTCATCAATCCTGCCCATTATTAGATTAATAATTCCCATACCTGAATAATAATAAGGGTCCTCACTGCTTTTTATCCAGGATTTCAGAACCTCCTTTGCCTTATCAAAATCACCCTTTTTAATATAGACCATTGATAGATTGTGAATTGCATAGTTTGAATCGGGTTGGACTTCTAATACCTTCTGATAGTATTCAATCGCCTTATCAAACCTTCCTGTATCCTCGCATATCGTTCCGAGATTCAAAAGTGCTATCCCCTGGTTGTTCTTTGAACCGGATTTCAGGGCATCTTTATATACAATCTCAAGGATTCCACGGGCTCTTTCAAACTCACCTTTGTATAAAAGGCAAAGGGCTTTGTTAAGTAGTGCTGAGTCAAGCGCACCCATAATCTTTATTTTTTCAAATATTTCAATCGCCTTCTCAATATAGGATAAGGCATTTTCAATATCCCCTTTCTGCATATATAATGAACCGAGCAGGTTTGCAGAATAACCGAATTCATTTTTTAGATTGTGTCTCTCTGAAAATTCCAGTGATTCAAGGCAATATTCCTTTGCCTTATCAAAATCATTCCTGAACCACTCAAGTGTGGCAAGATTATACAGAGCATTTGCCTCAAGTTGGGGTTTGCAAATCCTGCGACTGGAATCGAGGAATTCTTTAAGAATCTTTTCACCCTTTTCAAAGTTTTTCATATAAGAGAGGGCATAACCATAAAATCCGATTATCCTTGCATAATCCTCAAACTTGATACCAGGTATTTTTAAAATCTCTTCAATACAGTTCACAGATTCTTCAAATTTACCAATCCCAAAATATGCCTGGGCAATTCCAAGGAGTGATTCTATCTTTAATCCCTCAGAGTCTTTTATCAATTTCTCATAGTATTCAATTGCCTGTTTATTATCATTTAACCTGAGGTTCAAATCACCCAGTTTTAGTAATATTTCAGAATACCTTTTAGGTTCAATATTTAGGCAATACTTTAAAGAATCTTTATAATATTTGATTGCGGAGATATAGTCATTTATTCTCTCAAAATTCTCGGCTGATAATAAAAGATACTTATACGCATTATCCTCATCACCAGCATTCTCATATAATCTTCCAAGCAATGGATAAAGGTTCTCATTCAGATGAGAATCTTCTATCGCCCTTATCAGTTCAGAAGAAAATTTGTATAATTCATCTTTGATTATATCTTTCTCCACGATTATCTTCACGGTCTGGCTTGAAGGTAAAAATGCCTTTTGTTCACATATCTTCTCCTCTTTTACAAGACCAAGGAGTCTTAAAATCTCAATTGAGATATTCCCAAATTCAGGGAATATCTTATTCAGAATTGAAAGGGATATCGGCTGTCCAGCAATACACAGAACCTTCAAAACCCTCAATTCCTCATCATTCAATCCTTTTATCCGATTTGAGATTATCTCTTCAATCCCCTCAGGAAGTTTGAATCCCTTTAATAGATTCACATCAACCTGCCACTTGTTATCTTTAAATTTGAGAATTCCTTGTTCATACAGGTTCTTTAAGGTCTCAACAATGAATAATGGATTTCCACCTGTAAAACTATGGAGCCATTCAGCGAACTTATCTAACCCATCACCACCCAATATATATATTTCAGAATATGTCCTCTCAATTAAGACCTTTGTCTCCTCTTTTGTAAATTGCCTGAGATGGAGTTCAAATAGATTCAATTCTCTTATCCTCGGTTCAATCTTTGAAGTTCCAATCACGGTAATCATTGTATTATCAATGCTATGGACAATATAACGAAACAGACCGAGTTCATAATCAGTAAGGTTATCAATATCATCAACGAGGATTACTACATTTTGGTCTTTTGCAAATTCAATCAACCTTTCGGTTATCTCCATATAAATCTGAAATTTATCCTCTTTATTTGTAAAATCCATTTCCTTAAAACCGATAAAATCGCAGAGTGTATTATAGAAGTATTCGCCCTGACCAGCAAAAAATAATAGGACATCACAATTTTTAAAGAGAAATCTGTATTTCAGTTCTTTTAATAATCGCGTCTTTCCAGCACCGAGTTCACCAAACACAACAACCGCTTCGCCTTTTAAGCGCGTTAGTTTATCAACGATTTCAGGAAGTTCAACAAATACAGTTGGTGGTGGATAGACCGTATATGGCAGCGCCTCAATCTTCTTTTTCGATAGGCTCAAAAATGTCTCATATAATTCTGGTGCTGTTGGTCTGAGATTCGGTTCTTCTGATAAGAGTCGCTCAATTGTCTTATTTAGGACCTCGGGCACATCTTTGATAGGGCTATAAGGTAGCAAGGGTTTATCTCCGGTAAGAATTTCATAGATTATCACACCAAGGGAATATAAATCACTCCGCTGGTCAGAACCAATACCTTTTAGAATCTCAGGTGCGATATAACCTAAAGTGCCTGATGCCTTTATCTGATGGCTTGAGACACTGGCAAAACCAAAGTCAATGAGCACTGCCTTTTTATTTTTAGCATCATATATGATATGTTCGGGCTTCAAATCACTGTGAACTAAACCCTTGTTATGGAATGCACTGAGGGCATTGATAGCCTGTATCAATGCCTCAACAAATTCTTCAGAGAATTTATTGAACGATTGGGTGATGGGCAAACCCCTTATATAATCAAGGGTGAAGAATGCCCTTCCCTCATCAGTTAAATCATATTCATATACCTGAACGATATTTGGATGCCTGAATTGAGAAAGAATCTGGAATTCACGACGGATTATTTCATTAAATTCCGGGTTATTTTCACGGGCGGTCTTTAAAATCAATTCTAATTCTTTATCCTTAACTTTATAAACTGTGGCGTAATTCCCTTCTTCAATTTTTTCAATGACTTTATATCTATTTATGTAAACCATTGCATTTTAGTTTATTCTATTTATTAAAATTGTCAATGGTCAAAGTTTCTCGGGATTTGTGGCAATCTTTTAATTAACTTGAAAAATCTGCTTTTATTTGTATAAATCCGCACATAAAACTTGACCACTGTTATTTTTTGAATAAAATCAAAAGTATGAAGATTATCATACCCTTTTTATTATTCTCTCTCTGTCTTGGTGATACCCTTACAATAATTGCGGTCGGTGATATTATGATGGGAACCACCTATCCTGAGCCGAGATTACCGCCAAATGATGGAAGTAATATCTTTAGCAATGTCAGTGATTTTTTAAAACAAGCAGACTTAACAATGGGTAACTTAGAAGGACCACTGACCGATAAAGGTGAATGCACGAAAAAGATTGAAAAAGGAAGGGTATACGCATTCAGAACTCCAACCCATTATGCCCATTATCTTTTTGATGCAGGTTTTGACTTCTTGAACCTGAAGAATAATCATATCAATGATTTTGGAACTACGGGTATGCTCTCAACCATTAACACCTTGAAAAATTATGGAATACAATTTGGAACCGATGAAATCTATGGGGATTTTATGATTAAAAACAAAAAAATCTGTATCATACCTTTTTCCCAGGCACCATATGGTAATTCAATACTTAATATTCCTGAAGCACAGAGGATCGTTGCAGAAAAGGCAAGAGAATATGATATTGTCATTGTCTCTTTCCATGGAGGCGGCGAGGGAATGAATTTTCTCCATATCAAAGATACAATGGAGTATTTTCTTGATACACCAAGGGGCAATGTTATAAGGTTCAGTCGGGCGATGATTGATAGTGGTGCTGACTTTGTCTGTGGTCATGGTCCACATATTCCACGGGCGATAGAACTTTATAAAGACCGTTTGATTGCATATAGTCTTGGAAATTTTTTTACCTATGGCTTTAATATTCAGGGACCAACGGGCTTTGCTCCTATCTTGAAAGTTTGTGTTGATTCCACTGGTAAATTTATTGATGGACAGATTATCTCAGCAATCCAGAGGCCAGGTGGAATCCTTGAGATAGATACGCTCAATCAAGCAGCAAAACTCATCAGAGAATTATCAATTGAGGATCTTCCTGATAATAATTTAGTCATAAACGAAGATGGAATGATATTCCCAAAGATTCAAAATCAAGAACAAAATTAAAACTATTTGATTTTAAGTTAGCAAAAAAGAAAAATCCTTGAAAAAACATCAGTTTTTGATTATACTATCAAAAAAAATATCCATCAAAAAGGAGATTATATGGATGAAAAACAAAAAACGAATTCAGAATTTCAGCCTTATATAAAACCTGAAGAAAAAGTGGGTGAATTTACACTGAGGGCAGTAATCCTCGGTTCAGTCCTTGCAATTGTCTTTGGCCTGGCAAATGCCTATCTTGGATTAAAGGTCGGTATGACGGTCTCGGCATCAATCCCTGCTGCAGTGATTTCAATGGCAATTCTGAGAGGTGCCTTGAAAAAAGGAACAATCTTAGAAAATAACATCTCCCAGACTATTGGTTCATCAGGTGAATCCCTTGCTGCCGGCATAATATTCACAATCCCTGCATTCTTTATGTGGGACTATTTTCCAGATGCCTGGACAATAATCTTAATTTCAATCCTTGGTGGATTCTTAGGAATTCTGTTTATGATTCCATTACGCAGATATTTGATTGTCCAGGAACACAGGACCCTTCCTTATCCAGAAGGGACTGCCTGTGCCGAGATTCTTAAAGCTGGTGACAAGGGTGGTGCAAAGGCAAAGATTGTATTTACTGGCGTGGGCATCGGTGCGATATACAAATTTTTGATGAGTGGTTTGAAATTATGGAAAGAGACCGCTTCCTGGATTGTAACCGGAATAAAAGGGATGGAGATTGGTATGGACCTGACACCTGCACTGCTCGGAGTCGGTTTTATCATCGGACCGCAGATTGCCTCATATATGCTTGCTGGTGCTGTTCTTGGCTATCTCGTGATAAGCCCATTGATTGCGTTTATTGGTGCGAATTTGAATGTTCCGGTTCCACCGGCAGACAATATCATCTCAATGCTCTCACCTGGTGAGATAAGGAGTTATTATATCAGATATATCGGTGCAGGTGCAGTCGCAATAGGTGGCTTGATAAGTTTATTGCATGCCAGTCCAATTGTATTTCGTTGTTTTAAAATCGGATTTATTGAAATGTTCAGGGGTTTCAAATTCCTCCCTGATAAGAATGCCTTAAGAACCGAGCAGGATATTCCGATGAGTGTGGTAATAGCAGGTGCTATAATCATCGCTATCCTGATGCTACTCATTCCCCAGACCCATATTGGTATTATCGGGA
>Ga0078972_1008335_pt1 | contig 21827 bp, 15 predicted proteins | sample YelNatPaOPGAMG01_FD_67568 | JGI IMG/M metagenome (GOLD analysis project Ga0078972, IMG submission 67568) | Hot spring thermophilic microbial communities from Obsidian Pool, Yellowstone National Park, USA - OP-RAMG-01 (SPADES assembly) (version 2) | ecosystem: Environmental > Aquatic > Thermal...
GCCGTGAGAGTCATTCTGAGCTGCAGTGACGGCCAGGCAGCACTGGGGCGCCAATTCCAGCGAAGAATCCTTGCTTGCCGTGGCACCAAACCACTCCAAGCATGCCGCCATGGCTAGCAAGGACTCTTCGCTCGCTTGGCGCCGGTCTGAGAGCTGGCCGCAGGAGGCGCTCAGAGTGACAAGTGGGTCTCGCGCCGTGCCGGGTGTCGAGCTCCGCCCGTTCCCGGCCCAGCCCCCCAAACGGTTTCGCACGGGGTGGGGCGCGGAGCGTGTAGCCCGGTCCCTGGCCCGGCGGCCGAAGCTGTAGCTGTAGTGACGGCCGGGATTCTATCCCGGCCGTCACGGTTGGCGGCGTGCGGGCGGTGGCGCTTGCGAAGGGGCTTGTCCTTTGACTCGCCCCGGCCGGGCGGTTATACTGGCGCGGCGCGGAGCCACGATGGCTGGAGGGGAGACAGGCGTTGGAAAGCTGGCAAGTTCGGCACTACCGGGGCACCCTGGGCGAGACGAAGGGCATCCTGGCTGTGGAAAGGTCGACGTTCCGCGAGTGCCCTTACCGTCCGCGCGAGCTCCGGGCGCGGTTGCGGCTGCCCCAGCAGCAGGTGCTGGTGGCCGAGGCAGAGGGACGCATCGTCGGCTTTGTGGCTGGGCTACACACCCACGGGCTGGCGGGGCCGCGTCTGGAAGCCGACCTCTTGGCCGTGGAGCCAGGCTGGCAGGGCCAGGGGCTCGCCACAGCCCTCCTGACTGCCCTTCGCCGCGTACCGGGCGGTGCCACCCTCCTGCGCGGCGTGGTGCGGGTCGAGAACGAGGCATCAGAACGGGCCTTCGCTCGCGCTGGGTTTCGGCCCTCGCCGATGACCTGCGACCTGCTGGTCTACCGCATCGAGGGGCTGGTGCCGCGCCCCCTCCCCGCCTGGGGCGGCGAGGTGGCGCGGCTGGCCGGCCTCGAAGAGGCGGAGCAGCTCGCGGCCCTGGCGCCAGAAGCTCTGCCACCTGGCGAGTGGCTGTGGGCCGCCAGCCAGGCGCCGGGGCTGGCTTTGCTCGTCGCACGCGCGGGGGGCGCCGTGGCAGGCGCGGCCGAGCTGGTGGAGGTACACACCTTGCTCTACTCGGGCCTGTGGCTGGAATCCCTGGTGGTGCGCCCGGGCTACCGGCGCGCTGCCGCCGCCCTCGCAGCGGCGGCAGTGGAGGAGGCCAAGGCCCGCAGGCTCGACGAAGTGGGGTGCCTGGTGCCCGGCGACGACCGCTTCTTGCGCGAGGCGTTGATGGGCGAAGGTTTCAGGAGGTTGGACCCCTACCGCATCTGGACGGCGCCCCCCCTGGCCCAGGACGAGGCGCCATGAGCCGGCCACGCCGCGGCGCGCCCTGGCTGGTGCGCGCCCTGGGTGCCGTGGCGGCGGTGGGCCTTGCCGCCGTCTTGCTGGCCATCTGGCGCGGGCCGGGCCTCGGCCTCTTTGTGCGCCGCCAGACGCTGCAGGCCCTCATGGCGCGCCTTGGGCCACTGGGCCCTCTGGCGCTGATCAGCCTGCAGGCAGCCCAGGTGATCGTAGCGCCCATCCCCGGCCAGGCCCTGGGGTTGGCCGGTGGCTACCTGTATGGCGCGCTGCTGGGCACGCTGTACAGCATGGTCGGCCTCACCCTGGGCACGGCCCTGGCTGCCTGGCTCGCGCGCCGCTGGGGGCGGCCTCTGGTCGAGCGGCTGGTCGACGCGGAAATCCTGGCGCGCATCGACCGCTTTGCCGAACGCCTTGGCCCACTGATGCTCTTCGTGGTCTTTATCGTGCCCTTCCTGCCCGATGATGCCATCGTGCTCATCGCGGGGCTGGCCGATGTGCCGTTGCCGGGTATCCTGGCCGCCAGCGTCCTCGGCCGGCTGCCCGGCGTCGTCGTCTTGGCCTGGGTTGGCGCCACCGCCGCTCGCTTCTCGCCTGTCTACTGGGCGGCCGCCGTCGCTCTTGCCCTGGCTATCGCCATCCCCCTGTATCGCTGGCGCGGCGAGCTCGAACGCGGCATGTGGGCGCTCATCGAGCGCATTGCGGCCCCGCGAAGGGAGGGTTCGCCCGCCGCGTCGGAAGACGAGGACGAGGCCTGACCCCCGCACGGGCCTGGGATGCGGGCGAGGCCTGGCGGGCGAGGCAGCGCCTCGCCCCTACGGGTGCCGGTGGCTGCGGGCGGCGGCCGCTAACCTGCGGCCCCCGGCCAGGCGGCTCCCCAGCCATTGGATGGCCGCGCCCAGGCCAAAGGCCACCAGAGGGATGGCCAGGGCCAGGACCAGGATGCCGGCCAGGCCGGCGAGCTGGGCGTAGAGCTGGCCGAAGTCGGAAATGTGGCCAGGCGCCACGACCAGGCCCGCCACCCCCTGCGCGCCGAACCCCCTCTGCTCGACGGCGTTCCACCCCGCGCCCCAGCGGCCGTCGGCGGCCAGGGCCAGCCAGAGGGTGCCGATCAGACCGGGGATGCCGTGGGTGGCCAGGGCGCCGTTGGGGTCGTGCCAGCGCAGGCCGTGCTCCACCCAGTAGAGGAAGAAGGGCAGGATGGCCCCGGCCACGAGGCCGGCTGCCAGGGCGGCCCAGGGGGGCACGAATCCGCAGCTCGCGCTGCCGGCCACCAACCCGGCCACTAGCCCGCGTGCGCCCAAGAGGGCGTCGACGCGGCCGGTGGCCAGCCACGAGTAGAAGAGGCCAGGCGCCAGGCCTCCTGCGGCGGCCAGGGTGAGGTTCACCGCCACGAGGCCCCAGGGCAGGTCGGGGCTGACGAGTGGGTTGGCCAGGGCCAGCCCCAGCCAACCCAAAGGGGCCATGAGCGCGCCGATGAGCATGAACACCGGAAAGTGGGCGGGCGGCAAGGCGGCGGGGCCGGGCGCCGGGCGGCGACGGCGCCCAAAGATGAGGATGCCGGCCAGCGCCGCGCTCGCCCCCAAGAGGTGCAGGGTGGCCGAGCCCGTCAGGTCCACAAAGCCATGGCCCAGGCCGGCGTTGGCGCCCAACAGGGCCAGCCAGCCGCCTCCCCACACCCAGTTGCCCACCAGGGGAAAGAGCAAGCCGCCCATCGCCGCTGCCACGCCCAGGAGGACGGCACGGTTCACGCGCCGCGCCAAGGCCAGGCTGGGGATGAGGACGGCCACCGCCACAGCCGGCAACTGCACGGCCGCCAGGGCGTAGGCATCGGGGGTGGCCGCTGCGCCGCTCAGAAAGAAGCCCTGCAGGCCGATGGCGCCCCAGCCCAGGCCCAGCGTGGGGTCGAGGGGCGACCACTCGGCCACCAGGCCCGCCAGCCCCGGCCAGGCCACGCGCAGGCCCAGGCCACCGAACTCGAAGGCAAAGCCACAGGCCACATAGGCCACAATGCCCACGGCCAGGGCACCCAGCGCCGTTGCCACCACCTCGCTGGCCTCGTCGGGAGGCGTGGCGCCCACGGCCAACAGGACCAGCGCCAGGGGAGCCAGCAGGCCCAGGAAGGCGGCCTGGAGGTGGGCGGCGGGCCAACCCGACGGTGTGCCATCGGAGGCGAGCACGGCGATGGGGAAGGCGGCCGCCAGCCCCAGAAGCATACAGCAGGCAGCGGCCGGGCGGATGAAACGCAGCATGGTGCCTCCTCAGCGGGCGTGTGGATGGGGCGCATGATACTGCAGTTGTGCAACGCCGTCAATCGAGCGACCCCCCTGCTCAGCAGCCGCTGACTCGCCTGACGGCCCTCGCCACGTCGGCGGCGAGGGCCTGGCGCAGCTCGGGCAGCCAGCCCGGCCGGGCGGGGGCCGCCCCGTGCAGCCGCAGGTACTCGTATACGACGGCCATGAGCGCATCGCGGTTCGCGGGCAAGAGGCACGTGGGCGGCGAGCAGGCGACGGCTTTGGCCGGGGCGCAGCCGGGGATGGGAGCGAAGAACCCCAGCGCCGCCTCTGGCTGGCACCAGGCGTAGTGGCGCCCCTCGACGAGGAAGGTGAAACGCACGAGCCGCCGCGATGGGCAGGCCGGGCTGGCGGCGCAGGCCGGCCTGGCGCAGCCCGGCGCGAAAGCTGCGACGCACAGGCCCTGCGCGTACAGCGCCCCCACCAGGCCGCCGCGCAGCCCACAGATGGCACAGCGATGGTCGCCCAGGCGGGCATGGCGGTCCAGCTCCTCCATGGCGCTGGCCACCGCCCGCAGGTTGTTGGCACGGATGTAGGCGCGGGCCTCGCGCCGGCGCGCCCACCAGTACATGTAGCGCCTGACCTCGTGCACCTTGCCCCTCCGCTGCCCCCCACGCTCTGGCCGCTCACCGGCCTGCGGCATGGGCCGTGCCAAGGTGCCGGGCCTTCTCACTGGGTGCACGCAGAGCGCGTCAGCAGGCAGCCAGCAGTCTCTTGGAACCGCCACGTTGGTGACCGGGCTACACGCCTCGCACCCACGCGGTGCGAAACCGTTTGCCTGCTCTCTGAACATTGACCCCCGTCTGCTCTTTGCTTATAATGGGCAGTGTGCGTTCCCTCTTGCGCGGCCCGGAGTCCCCGCCGGGGAGCGGGCCGGTGCCGCACCGGTGACCCCCAACCCGCGGGCGGGGGTATCCCCCACAGCCCTCGGGCCCAGGCCCCACAGAACGTCCCTTGGTTTACCGATCTCGGTTTGACGGCACCATCCGTTTCACCCGGCCCTCCAGGCCGGACTCGAAGGGGAGGAAACATGAACACAAGGCGCTACCTGGCGCGGCTGGCCGTGGCGGTGCTCCTTTTGGGGCTGCTGGCCGGCCTCGCCCCGGCCATGGCGATGCCCGCTCGCTCGGGCTCCGCCAACGTGGTGATCAGCCAGGTCTACGGCGGCGGGGGCAACTCGGGCGCTACCTACAAGAACGACTTTGTCGAGCTGTTCAACCGCGGCGCCGAACCGGTCTCGCTGGCAGGGTGGTCGATCCAGTACGCCAGCGCCACGGGCGCGGGCAACTTTGGGGCGAGCAGCGGCCAGATCACCGAGCTCCCCGCCGTTACGCTCGAGCCGGGCCAGTACCTCCTGATCCAGGAGGCCCAGGGCAGCGGCGGGAGCGTCGACCTGCCCGCCCCCGACGTGACGGACTCCACGCCGATCAACATGAGTGCCACGGGCGGCAAGGTGGCCCTGGTCAACACCGCGGCGCCGCTCGGCTGCAACGGCGGCTCGTCGCCCTGCTCGGAGGACGCCCGCGCCAAGATTGTGGACCTGGTCGGCTGGGACGGGGCCAACTTTTACGAGGGGAGCGGACCTGCCCCGGCGACCGGGAACAGCACGGCGATCGTCCGCGCGGGCGGCGGCTGCACCGACACCGACAACAATGCGGCCGATTTCTCCGCCGCCTCGCCGGCGCCGCGCAACACCGCCTCGCTGCGTCACTTCTGCGGCGAAGAGGCTCCGAGCGTAGTCAAAACCTCCCCGGCCTCGGGCGCGGCCTGCGTCGAGCCCGACGCGCAGATCAGCGTCACCTTCAGCGAGCCGGTGAGCGTGACCGGCGACTGGTTCACCATCACCTGCGACAAGAGCGGCAGCCACAGCGCATCGGTCAGAGGCGGGCCTGTCACCTTCACCCTGGACCCCGACCAGGACCTGGCCGAGGGCGACTATTGCCATGTGACCATCCGGGCCGCAGCAGTCAGCGACCAGGACCTGCTCGACCCGCCCGATACGATGGCCGCCGACTATGAATGGAGCTTTGCGGCCATCACCCCGCCCACGGCCATCCACAGCATCCAGGGCGCGGGCCATATCTCGCCGCTGAGCGGGCAGAACGTCTGCAACGTGCAGGGCATCGTCACCGCCAAGCGCGGCACCGGTTTCTACATGCAGGACCCGAACCCCGACGGCAACGAGGCCACCTCCGAGGGGCTCTTTGTCTACACCAACCCGGCATCGGTCAACGTGGGCGATCTGGTGCGGGTGTCGGGCAGGGTCTCCGAGTACCGGCCCGGCGGCAAGGAGACCAACCTGACTGTGACGGAGCTCACTTCGGCCCAGGTGAGGGTGCTTTCCAGCGGCAACCCGCTGCCCCCGCCCGTCGTCATCGGCCGGGGCGGGCGCGTGCCGCCGGGTGAGGTCATCGAGGACGATGCCAGCGACGGCAACGTGGAGACCAGCGGCGTGTTCGACCCGGCCAGCGACGGCATCGATTTCTACGAGAGCCTGGAGGGCATGCTCGTCGAGCTCGATGACCCGGTGGCGGTGGGGCCGACGGCCGTCCGGTACGGCGAGCTGCCGGTGGTGGGCGACAACGGCGCCTACGCGGCCGTGCGTACCCCGCGCGGCGGCGTGGTGGTGCGCCCCGGCGACTTTAACCCGGAGCGCATCATCCTCGACGACGAGATCATCAAGCTGGCGGGCGGCGCCATGCCGGCGCTCAACGTGGGCGGCTCGCTGGCCGGGCCCGTGCTCGGCGTGATGGACTATGACTATGGCAACTTTATGATCGAGCTGACCCAGGTGCCCGCCGTCGCGGCCAACGGGCTGGCCCCCGAAGTGACCGCGCCGGCCGGGCCCGACCAGCTCGCGGTGGCGGCCTTCAACGTCGAGAACCTGGCCCCCAGCGACCCCCAGGCCAAGTTCGACAGGCTGGCGAACCTGATCGTGCACAACCTGCAGGCGCCGGACCTGATCTCCGTCGAGGAGATCCAGGACAACAGTGGCGCGGCCGATGACGGGGTGGTGGATGCCAGCCTCACCTACAGCAAGTTGATCGCCGCCATCCAGGCGGCGGGCGGGCCGGCCTACCAGTACCGGCAGATCGATCCTGTGAACGACGAGGATGGCGGGGCGCCAGGTGGCAACATCCGCCAGGGCTTCCTGTTCCGCACCGACCGGGGCCTGAGCTTCGTCGACCGGCCTGGCGGCAGCTCGACCAGCGGCGTTACGGTGCTGAGCGGACCGCTGGGCGCGGAGCTCTCGGCCAGCCCCGGCCGCATCGCCCCAGAGGACTCTGCCTTCGTGGATTCCCGCAAACCCCTGGCCGGCGAGTTTGTGTTCCGCGGTCACAAGTTCTTTGCCATCGCCAACCACTTTAGCTCGAAGAGCGGCGACCAGCCCCTCTTTGGCCGTTACCAGCCGCCCACGCTGGCCTCCGAAGCGCAGCGCATGCAGCAGGCGCGGGTCGTACACGATTTCGTGGCCTCGCTCCTGGCGGTGGAGCCCGATGCCGACGTGATCGTGCTGGGCGACCTGAACGACTTTCAGTTCTCGGCGCCCATCATGGCGCTCAAGGGCGACATCCTGAAGGACCTCGTCGACACTCTGCCCGAGGGCGAGCGCTACAGCTACGTCTATGAGGGGAACTCGGAGACGCTCGATCACATCCTCGTCAGCAACCACCTCTTCGGCTCGGTGCCCTATGACTATGATGTGGTGCACGTGAACGCCGAGTTCGCCGACCAGGCCAGCGACCACGACCCGCAGGTCGTCCGCCTCACGCTGAGGCCGGCCGCCTTTGTGACGGGGGGCGGCTGGTTCAGCACGCCCGCGGGCAAGGCATCGTTCGAGCTCGACGGCAAGTACATCGGAGACATGGCCGTGCCGACGGGCGAGTTCAGCGTGACGTTGCCTGGCCTGGCCTTCCGCAGCACCGCTTGCCAGCGCCTGGCCATCTCGGGCAGCGTGGCCCAGCTGGTGGGCACGGGCACCATCGAAGGCCGCGACGGCACCTTCTCGTTCACCGTGACGGCCATCGACGGCGCCGTGCCGGGCCGGGGAACCGACCGCCTGCGGGTGCAACTGCTGGCGGCCGACGGCACCGTGATCTATGACAACATGCCGGGGGCGGGCGACGCGTGGGCAGCGCCCGAAACCCCTGCCCTGGGCGGCGGCAACATCACCATCCACCCGGCGCGATGGTAGCGCTTCGGCTGCGTGGTAGGGGCCGTTCGCGAACGGCCCCTACATGCGGTGGCGATGGACGCGAGAGGCGCCATCCCCTGTAGCCAGGAGGCGCCACCCGGTGTGCGCGGCTCGCCAGGGCTCTCGGAACCCTGCGCGAAGCTGCCATTGCGAGGAGGCGGCTCCTTCGCTGCGGCTCAGGAAAGGCTCCGCCGCCGGCGAAGCAATCTGCATCGTGGGTCGGGGATTGCTTCGCGCCTGCGGCGCTCGCAATGACGGTGGGCAACGTCCTCTCGAGCGGAGCCAAGACCCCCAGCGGCGGCAGCCGGGTGTTGAGCTCCGCTCGCTCCCGGCCCGGCCCCTGGGCACGGTTTCGCACCGGGTGGGGCGCGGAGCGTGTAGCCCGGTCCCTGGCCGGCGGCCAAAGTTTCTGCTCAGTGCGAAGGGGCGACATAAACGGGACGCTGCAAAAGCCCTGCCGGCGCCGGAGGCGAGTTTGACACAGTCGCGGCAATGTGACAAAATGGCGTACAGTGCGGGTCCAATAAACGCCCTGTGGGAGGTATGGGATGGCGGAGCTGGCGATCAACGGGGGCACGCCGGTGCGTACCAAGCCCTGGCCTGCGTGGCCAGAGTGGGATGAGCGCGAGGTCGAGGCGGTGGCCGAGGTGATCCGCTCGGGCCGCTGGGGCGGCTTTCCGGAGCCGGGCCCCAAGGCGGCCGAGTTTGCAGAGCGCTTTGCGGCGTTTCAGGGGGCCAAGTATGGCATCGCCATGGCCAATGGCACGGTGACCCTGAGCGTGGCTCTGCAGGCCTGCGGCATCGGCTGGGGCGACGAGGTGCTGGTGCCCGGCTGCACCTTTGTGGCCACCGCCTCGGCGGTGCTGGCGGTGGGGGCGGTGCCGATCATCGTCGATGTGGACCCCGAGACCTTTTGCATCGACGTGGCCAAGGCCCGCGAGGCCATCACCGAGCGCACCCGCGCCATCATCCCTGTGCACCTGGGGATGAGCATGGCCGATGAGGATGCGCTGATGGCCCTGGCGAGCGAGCACAATCTGATCGTCATCGAGGATTGCGCCCACGCCCACGGGCTGCAGTGGAACGGCCGGGGCGCGGGCACCTTTGGGCAGTTCGGCTCGTTCAGCCTGCAGTCGGGCAAGCTGCTCACCAGCGGCGAGGGCGGCATCCTGATCACCAACGACCGCAAGCTGGCCGAGGCGGCCCACTCCATCATCGACTGTGGCCGGCCCAAGGACCCCGAGGGCAAGGAGTATCACCTGGGGAGCAACTATCGCATCACCGAGCTGCAGGCGGCGCTGCTCTGCGCGCAGATGGACCGCCTGGAGCAGCAGATTGCCCGCCGCATCCCCAACATCGCCTACCTCGATGCCCAGCTCAGCCAGATCGACGGCATCCGCGTGCAAAAGGCGCCGGCCCAGGTGGGGCGGCGCAGCGGCTTCAACTACCTCTTTGTGTTCGACCGCGACAAGTTCTCGGGCATCGACAACGCCACCTTCTGCATGGCCATGGCGGCCGAAGGGCTTCCGGCGGCCGACACGGGCTACGAGCCGATGAACGACTATTCGCTCTTCCGGCCCACGCCTCAGAACTGCCCGGTGATGGCGGCCTTTGGCTCGCGCATGAACCTGCACAAGGTGCGCCTGCCGGTGAGCGAGATGCTGGGCAAAGCGGGCGTCTGGCTCGAGCACTATATCTTCCTGGGCACCAAGGAAGATATGGACGACGTCGTCGCCATCGTGCGCAAGATCCGCGAGCACGCCTGGGAGTTGGGCTGAGGGGGGCCCCGTTCAGGGCGAAGTGGGGGTGGCCTGCCAGGCGAAGAGCCACGCCGGGCTGGGGTCCGAGACGAAGCCCTGCACCGTGCCGGCAGCGCCGCGGATCACCTGCACGCGCCAAAAGTACTGGCCCTGGCCCAAGAGCAGGCCGGTGGTGCGGTAGTAGGGCTCTTTGCACCAGGCGATGCCCTTGGGCTCCATGCCGATGCGGTAGACCTGGAGGTCAAAATACTCGTCGTCGGCCAGGGCGTAGGGCCACGACCAGCGGAACTCGACTCCGCCGATGAGCAAGGCGCCTTGGGTGGGGTAGACGAGCGTGGGCGGCGGGAACCAGCGCGGCGTGGCGGTGGCCGGCGGCCCGCCAAACCAGCGGGCCGTGGGCGTGCGGGTGGGCCGCGGGGCTGGCGTCGCCGTCGCAGTGGCGGCCACGGTGGGCGACGGGCTGGCGGTGGCCGTGGCGGTTGGCGTGGACGTGGCTGTGGCCGGGCAGGTGGCCGTCGGGCTGGGCGTCTCGCTGGGCAGCACGGCCACCACAGCGGGCGTGGCCGCAACAGAGGGAACCACCGCCACCCCTTCGTTGGCCCGCAGCCGCCCAGAGGCCCAGGCCAGGCCCAGGACTGCGACCGCTACCGCCCCTGCCCCTGCCACAGATAAGAGCAGGCAGCGCCGGGGCCCGGCCGGCAGACGGTCGGGGGCGGCTGCTTTGCCCCAGATGGCCAGGTGGCTGCCTCGCTCCAGCGCCTGTTGCATTTCTGCCACGCTGCCGAAACGGCGGGCCGGGTCGAGTTCCATGGCTTTGAGGACGGCGGCCTCCGTCTCGGCCGAGATCTGCCGCACCAGCCGGCGTGGCGGCACCAGCTCGGCGCCGCCGGCCCGCGCCTGGGCATCGGGCGGGGTGCTGCCGGTGAGGAGGGCATAGAGCGTGGCGCCCAGGCTGTAGATATCGGAGCGCTCGTCGGTGCGGCCGCTCGACTGCTCGGGCGCCAGGAAAGGGGCGGCCGCCTGCGCAGACCCTGCTTCGCCCGTATCGGCGAGGCCGGCCAGGCCCGTCAGGTGGGGGGTGCCATCGTCCGTCACGACGATGTGGGCGGGCGAGATGTGCCCGTGGACGATGGGCGGCCGCCGGCTGTGCAGGTAGGCCACGCCTTCGAGCAGCGGCCGGAACCAGGCCAACGCCTGCGCTTCGGGCCGGGCGCCCTTCTGGGCCAGCGTCAGGCCCAGGTGCGGCTCCGCATACCCCAACACCACCAGGTACTGCCGCCCAGAAGGCTCGACAAACCAGTCGAGCACCACCGGCAAGCTCGGGTGCTCGAGGCTGGCCAGCAGCTCGGCCTCGTCGCGGAAGCGGGCCTGCGCCTCGGGCGAAAGGTCGGCATTCTCGCGGATGAGCACGACTTTGGCCGCCGCCAGCGCATCGCTTCCCCGGTATAGAGCGCCCGTGGGACCGGCCTCGATGGGCTCCGCTACTATGTAACGCCCGTGCAGCACCGTGCCGGGGGCAAGCGTGGCTCCCATGCTGAACCTCCCCGTGGACCATCACCGGTGCCGATTATACTAGGGGCATGCACAGTTGCCAACTGGCCGGGTTTTGACTATGCTTCGACCGACCCATGCACAGCGAAGGAGAGTGGACCATGGCCCAGGCTGCGAAAGTCGCGGTGATCCGGACCCGGCCGGAGACGGTGCTCGAAGACTATGAGCGCCTGCTCGAGCTCGCCGACGTGCGGGCGCACCTGGCTTCGGGGGCGACCACCATCCTGAAAGACAACATCTCGTGGCACTATCCCTTCCCCGGCGCCAACACCACCCCCTGGCAGCTCGAGGGCACCACTTTGGCCCTGAAGCACGCCGGTTACAACGACCTGGTCTGCGTGCAGAACAAGACGGTGGTGATCGACGCCTTCAAAGGCGAGGACCTGAACCACTACCGGCCCATCTTTGCGCGCTACAACATCCCCGTGCTCTACAACTTTCGGCGCCAGGATATGCAGTGGGTGCGCTACGTGCCCAGGGCCAAGATGCTGGTGCTCGACAGGATTTTCCCCGACGGCATCATGATCCCCGACTATTTCGTGGGCAAGAACATTGTGCACCTGCCTACGGTCAAGTGCCACATCTATACCACCACCACGGGGGCGATGAAGAACGCCTTTGGCGGGCTCTTGAGCACCCACCGCCACTGGACCCACACCTGGATCCACGAGACGCTGGTCGACCTGCTGGCCATCCAGCGCGAGATCCACGCCGGGCTCTTTGCTGTGATGGACGGCACCACGGCGGGCAATGGGCCGGGGCCGCGGCTGATGCAGCCGGTGCAGATGGACCTGATCCTGGCCTCGGCCGACCAGGTGGCCATCGATGCGGTCGCTGCCCGGCTGATGGGCTTCGACCCGCTCTCCATTCGCTACATCGCCCTGGCCCACCAGGCCGGCCTGGGGTGCGGCGACCCGCGGCAGATCCAGCTGGTAGGCGACGACATCTCGGGCGAGCAGCACCACTTCCAGTTGGCGAGGAATTTCCACACCACCATGGCCTGGCTCTCGTGGTATGGCCCCACGCGCGTGCTGCAGAAGCTGATCTTCCACACGCCGCTGGTGGCCATCCCGACGCTGGTCTCGGAGGCCTACCACGACTACTACCGCTGGCCGACCAAGGAGCGGCACATCGCCGAGGAGTGGCAGCGCACCTCGCCGTGGGGCCGGCTCTTTGTGCGCTACGGTGAGGGCCAGGAGGCCCCGCAGAAGGGTTGATTGACAGCCCCACCCCTTTGCCCTACAATCCCAACAGGAGGCTACCTGGGGCCCTGAAGGAGAGCGTGCTGTGGAGAGCATCCGCGAGGCGATCGCCGCCCTGGTGAGTGGGCAGGACCTGAGCGAAGAAGAGGCCGAGTTCGCCATGGCCCAGATTCTGGAGGCCAAGGCGACGCCGGTGCAGATGGGGGCTTTCCTGGCCGCCCTGCAGATGAAGGGTGAGACGGCTGCCGAGATCACCGGCTGCGCTCGGGCCATGCGCAGGCTGGCCCGGCCGGTGCGGCCCCGGCGCACCGATTTGGTCGATATCTCGGGCACCGGCGGCGACCAGGCAGGGACCTTCAACATCTCCTCGGTGGCGGCCTTTGTGGTGGCGGGCGCGGGGGTGCCGGTGGCCAAGCATGGCGCGCGCTCCGTCTCGCGCCGCTGCGGCTCGGCCGACCTCCTGGAGGCGCTGGGCGTCAACCTCGACCTCTCGCCCGAGCAGGTGGCCGCCTGTATCGATACGGTGGGCATCGGCTTCCTCTTTGCGCCCCACCTGCACCCCACCCTCGAGCACGCCAACCGTGCCCGCGCCGAGGTCGGCGCACACACGATCTTTGACGTCCTCGGCCCGCTGACCAACCCGGCTGCGGCGCCGACGCAGGTGGTGGGGGTCTACTCGGCGGCGCTCACCGAGCCGGTGGCGCAGGCCATGGGGGCCCTGGGCAGCCGGGCCGCCTACGTGGTGGCCGGCGCCGATGGCATCGACGAGTTCTCGACCACCGGCGTCAACAAGGTGAGCCGGCTGGAGGGTGGCACCGTCTCGACCTTCGCCCTCGATGCGCTCGAGCTGGGGCTGCCGCGGGCCCGCCTGTCGGACCTCCTGGGGGGCTCTCTCGACGAGAACGCGCGCATCGCCCGGGCCGTCTTGGATGGAGAAAAGGGCCCGCGCCGCGACATTGTGCTCCTGAATGCGGCCGTCACCCTGTTGGCGGCGGGCCGCACCAGCGACCTGAGCGAGGCCCTGGCCCTGGCTGCCTCGTCGATCGATAGCGGCCAGGCGCGGCAAAAGCTCGACGACCTCGTCGACTATAGCCGGCGCCTGGGGCGAGGGTAAAGGCCCGGGCATGCGACGCTCTTCGAGGAACGAGAGGGCTGCATCGTGCCCTCTTGCCTCTGCGGGCCCCTCCCTACGGAGCTTGTGAGCCAATGGATACCACGGGAAACGGTGGCCCGCGCAGTGGCTCCACCGCCTGGGGCCTGAAGGAGGTCATCTGGCTCGGGCTGGCCAGCGAAGCCCTCTTTCTGATGGTCGTGGCGGCGGCAGCGGCCCTGGCACGCCTCGGGTGGGCCAGCAGCGGCGCCATCTATCTGCGCGGAGCGCTGATGGTGTTGGGCGAACTGGCCTTTGTGGTGCCCCTGTGGGGGCTGGCCCTGCGCAGGCGGGGCATCGGCTGGCGCGAGCTGGGGCTGCGCCCCTTTCGCCCCCTGATCGGGTGCTTGGGCGCTGCCACGCTCCTGTACCTGACCTTTTCGGTGAACCTGGTGTGGGCGCTGGTGTTGCGGTGGCTGCACTGGCCCGGCCAGCCCGACGTGCGCCTCCTCTTCGGCGGCGGGCCACTGGGCCTGGCCATGGCGCTGGTGGGCGCGGGCGTGGTCGCGCCGCTGGCCGAAGAGCTGTTCTTCCGGGGCTTTGCTTTCCCGCCGCTGCGGCAGCGGTTGGGCCTGGTGGCCGGCATCGCCGCCGACGCCGGGCTCTTCGCCCTGGCGCACTTTACCCCCACGGTGTTCCCCCCGATCTTTGCCCTGGGCGTCTTCTTCTGCCTGCTCTACGAGTACACCGGCTCGCTCTGGCCCGGCATGATGCTGCATGCCGCGGTGAACGCCCTGGCGGTGCTGGCCGCCTACCTGCTGCCCAGGTAGAGGGCAACGGAGCTCCCCGGCCGGTGTTATTCTTCAAAAGGCATTCCACCTGCACAATGGCTATGGGAGACCGACAACATGGCGACGATGCGGCTGATCGTCAACCCTGCGGCCGGGCGCGGCCATGCCGCGCAGCTCGAGCCACAGGTGTGCAACATCCTGAGGGGGCTGGGCGTGTCGTTCGAGGTGCAGCGGACGACGCGCCCCGATGAGGCCATCGCCCTGGCCGAACGGGCATCGCTGGAGGGCTGCCGGCCGGTGGTGGCCGTGGGCGGCGATGGGACGGTGAACGAGGTGCTCAACGGGCTGGTGCGAGCCCACGCCAATGGCGGCCCGGTGGGCACGCTGGCGGTGATCCCGGCCGGCTCGGGCAACGACTTTGAGTACATGCTCAAGAGGGTTGACGGCGTGGAGGAGGCCTGCCGGCGGCTGGCCGAGGGCCGGGTGCGGCGGATCGATGTGGGCCGGGTGAACGGCCGCTACTTTGCCAATGGCGTGGGCATCGGCTTCGATGCGGTGGTCAACGTGGTATCGCGCCGGCACCGCCGGCTGCGCGGGCTGCCCCTGTACCTGTTCGCCCTGCTGGAGACGGTGTTCATCTACTACAAGGCACCGCGGATGGCCGTCACCTACGACGAGGGCGAGTTCACCACGCCGATGCTGATGATCTCGGCCATGAACGGCCGCCGTTTCGGCGGCGGGTTCCTGGTGACTCCCCAGGCCCAGGTCGACGATGGCCTCCTTGACCTCTGCCTGGCGCGGCAGGTGAGCCGGCCCGAAATCCTGCGCATGATCCCGTCGTTCATGCGTGGCACCCACACCCGCCACCCTGCCGTGCGCATGGCCCGCACCCGCCGGCTCGTCGTGGCATCCGACGAGGGCCTCGCCTCGCATGTGGATGGCGAGATCTTTACCCACGATGCGCGCCGCCTGGAGATTGAGATCCTGCCCCGCAGGCTGAACATCGTCGGTTAGAACATCCATCAAGTAGTTGGTGAGCAGGAACCGTCAACGGATTTCGGGAACGGATTGAACGGATTGGCTGGCCGTGCAGCGGACCCAATCCGTGCAACCCGTTCCAACAATCCGTTGACAGCTCCCCTCGCGATTACCTGACCGCTGTCTTAGTGCTCCCGGCCGGCGAGCATGAGGGCGAGGTCACAGAGGGCCTCTCGGGCGGGCGAGGGGGCGACGGCCTCTTCGAGGGTGGCCAGCGCCCGGGCCGTGTGTTCGTGGGCCAGGGCATGGGCGCGCTCGCGGCCGCCGGCCCTCTCGATGGCGCGGATGGCCGCGGCCACGTCGGCATCGCTCAGCGCAGGTTGGGCCAAGAGGCTCCTCAGCTGGCTCTCCCCGTGCGAAGCCTGCACTTCCATGGCGTAGAGGATGGGGAAGCTCTTCTTACGGCTGCGGATATCGTCGGCGGCGGGCTTGCCGGTCACAGCCGGGTCGCCCCAAATGCCCAGGATGTCGTCGACGATCTGGAAGGCCAACCCCAGGTCGCGGCCAAAGCTGTGGAAGGCGGCGTGGGGGCCGGCGAGCCCTCCGCCCACCAGGGCGCCGGTTTCGGCGGCACAGGCCAGGAGCGCCGCCGTCTTGCCTTCGATCATCTCCATGTAGCTATCGAGCGAGACCTCGGGCTGGCTCTCGAAGGCCATATCCAGGTACTGGCCCCGGCAGAGGGCCAGCGATGTTTCCTCGAGCCGCTGCAAGACGGCCAGCACCACCTCGGCGGGCACCCCGGCTGTCGCCAACCGGTGCACGGCCACACGGGCCAGGGCGAACATGGCGTCGCCGATGTTGATGGCCTGGGGCACCCCCCACTCGGCCCACACCGTGGGCCGGTGGTGGCGCACGGCGCTCATATCCTCGATGTCGTCGTGGATCAGGGAAAAGTTGTGGATGAGCTCGAGCCCCGCCGCCAGGGGAACCGCCCGCTGCCAATCGCCGCCCACCGCCTGGCACGAGAGCAGGCAGAACAGGGGCCGCACGCGTTTGCCAGCGGGGGCCGAAACGGGCCGCAGGTCGCGGTCGGCCCACCCCAGGTGGTAGCGCATCACGCCGTAGAGGGGCTCGACGGCCGGCGAAGGCGCCTCGAGCAGGCCGCGCATGGAGGCCTCCACGGCCTCGATATAGGGCTGGAGCTGGATTCCCACCGTCAGATCTCCTGGTACACGCGACCGACCGACACCAGGGGAGCGTGCCGCAGCGCCTCTGTGTTGGGAGAGGCGGTAAGAAAGGCGGCCAGGCGCAGCTCCGACAGGAACTCTTGCAGCCGCTCGATCACGGCTTCGCTGGAGGCCGTCGCCGGCTCGAGGAGGGGCAGGGCCAGGCCCACCAGGTTGGCGCCCAAGGCCAGGGCCTTGGCGGCCTGCAGGCCATTGCGGATGCCGCCCGAGCCGATGATCAGGCGCCCTTCACCCGCCGCTTCTCTGGCGCCCCGGATCGCCTCGGCAGTGGGGATGCCCCATCCCTCCAGGGCGGCGGCCAGCCGGCGGGCCTGCCCATCGGCCGAGCGGTACGCCTCTACCCTGCCCCAGGAGGTGCCGCCGGCCCCCGCCACGTCAACGGCATGCACGCCAGCGTCGAACAGGGCCCGCACCACCTGGGGCGACAGCCCCCAACCCACTTCCTTCACGATCACCGGATAGCCGAGCCGCTCGCAGACCCTTTCGATCTTGTGCAACAGGCCGCGGAAGTTGCGGTTCCCCTCTGGCTGCAGCACCTCCTGCAGCGGGTTCAGGTGCAAGACGAGGGCATCGGCCTCGATCATCTCCACGGCGCGGCGGCACTCGTCGAGGCCGTAGCCGTAGTTGAGCTGCACTGCGCCCAGGTTGGCCAGGAGCACGATATCCGGCGCCACCTCGCGCACGCGGTAGGTGGCGGCCAGGCCTGGGTCATCGATGGCCACACGCTGTGAGCCCACGCCCATGGCCAGGCCCAGGGCTGCCGCCGCAGAGGCCAGATGGCGGTTGATGGTGGCGGCCAGCGGCGTGCCGCCGGTCATGGGCGAAATCACCAGCGGAGCGCGCAGTTCCTTGCCCAGGAACTCGACCCTCAGGTCCACGTCATCCAGGTCCATCTCGGGCAGGGCCTGATGCACCAGGCGGATGCTCTCGAACCCGGTGGTCAGCCTGGCAAAGGAGACGTCCTCCTGCAGGCAAGTCTGCAGGTGGTCGCTCTTGCGTTGCTCCGTCATGTGCTCGCGCTCCTCAATGGCATAGGAGCCAATAATAGCGAGGGGAGAGCCGGGTGTCAAGCGAACGCCGCCGGGCCCGGCCTACTGGACGGAGAAGCTCAGGAGCTCGCTGGGCGATACGCTCTCGCCGGGCTGCGTGCCCTCCCAGCCGAGGAGGAAGCGGTAGCGGCCGGGCTTGAGGCCGGCAGGCAGGCGCAGGTGCACCGAATCGCGCACCACCTCGCCGGCCTGCCACTCGCGCGCCGGGTAGCGGCCGTCGACCGGCAGGCGGCGCTGTTCCCAGCGCACCTGGCCCGTGCTGTCGACAAGGCGCAGGGTGGTCTGCACGTCGCCCGGGGTATCGAGCGCCTTCCAGAACAGCACCAGCTCGACGGCCTGGCCCGGGCTGTACGAAGCCGCGCCCTCGAAGGCCGAGCCGAGGGGCCCGAAGGAGCAGCCCAACACCTGGAGCTCGGCGCCCCGGATGGCGCAGGCGCGCTGCATATCGAGGGCCGCCGGCGGCGGGGGAATCTGCGGCCGCACGACGCGGACCTTTTGCAGGATGATGCGGTCATCGACGGCCCGGCCGCCCTGCACGATCGGAAGGCGCAGGCCATCGTCGAGGCTGTACATGCCCACTTCGATCAGGTACTCGCCCGGCGGCGTGCCCGGCTGGATGGGCAGGCCATAGCGGTCGAGCACCTGCTGGCCCTCGCGCCAGGTGTTGGTCAGGTTGCGGCCACCGCCCGGCTCGGCGTCGCGCTGGCCCACCAGGTGGCCCGACTCGTCGATGACGTGGGTAAAGACTTTGTAGCGGCGCTGGATGACGTTGGTGGCCTCCCAAAAGAGGTTGAGCTGCAGGATATCGCCGGCTTCCACGACCGGGCTGTCGAGGGTGTAGCCCCTGAGGCGCACCTGCCCCCCCAGGTTGACCGACAGAGGATGCTGGATCTCGGTGCCCATCGTCTGCGAGGGCATGGCATAGATGACCAGGCGCACATGGCCATACCAGGCGTCGAGGGCCTTGTAGCCGTGCTCGTCGAGCCAGCCTTCGACGATGCGCTGCGGATCGGCCTCTTCGCTGGCCCAAAAGATGCCAAAGACGCGCCGCACGCCGGCGGTCAGCTGCTCGAGCTGTGCCACGGTCTCCTGGCGGTCGGGTGGGCGCTTGAGGGGGATGGGCACCATGGGCAGCGGCCCATGGTAGTAGTAGGCGACCGTCTCGATCTGGCTGGGGGCGTTGATGAGCACAATGTCGCCGGGCTTGCCCAAGGCCGAGATGTACTGGGCGATGCCGCGATAGTCGTCGCGGGCGTAGTGGGGGTCGAAGTAGTTGTTGCTGAGGCCGGGCAGGTTGGCCACCACCACGGCCGCCGCCGCGCCCACAGCCGCGGCGCTGCGCAGCCAGCCGAGCCGGGGCTCGCCCGCCGGGGCCAGGCGGCCCACGCCTCGCCCGACGAGCAGCAACAGCCCCGGGGTGGCCTGGACGAGGAACTTGGGATGGTACACCGGCCGCGAGCGCGAGAGCACGTAGAGCACGGCCACCGGCATGAGCCAGTGGAAGAGCGCCAAGAGGCGGCCGCCTGTATCCTCTCCGGGCCGGCTGGGCCAGAGGATGCCCAGGCCAGCCAGGCCGAGCACGGCTGCAGCCAGCAGGCGCCCGCTGCCGGCTGCCACCGTCGGCCCCAGGGCGAACAGCGGCAGCGCCTCCTTGAGCATCGTCATCAGCCCATAGGGCTCGCTCACGGCCGGCCAGCGGTGCAGTTGCGCCCAGGTCAGCCACAGCCAGGGCAGGTAGAAGGCAAGCACCAGCGCCTGCGCCCCGAACCAGGTCAGCGCCGAACCGAGCAGGCTCTGCTTGCGCTCGCCGACCCGACGCGACGACAAGACCAGGCCGCCCAGCCAGGCAGCATCCTGGGCGACGACGACCGTGGCGGCCAGGTAGTGGGTGTAGGCGGCCAGGGTCGTGACCAGCACCCAGCCGGCCATGGCCCAGCCCCGCCGGCGCGCGTGGGGCGCCAGCCAGCCCAGGTAGAAGAGGTAGCTCGACGCCGCTCCCAGGAAGGTGAGGAGCATGTACATGCGCGCTTCCTGAGAGTAGTACACCTGGTACGAGTAGACGGCCGAGGCGATGGCGGCGGCCCACCCGGCCGCCGTGCCGAACATGCGCCGGCCCATGAAGAAGGTCAGCCCCACCAACGCCACCCCCAAAAGGGCCGAGAGCGAGCGGGCCGCCACTTCGCCGTTGCCAAAGAGCGCCAGCCAGAAGTGCAGCAGGTAGTGGTACAGGGGCGGGTGGATATCGGCAGCGGCGTCGAGGGTGATCACGGGCAGGCTGCGGCCGGCCAGGGCCACGCTGGTGCCCTCATCGTTCCACAGGCTCTGGCCGCCGAGGCGGTAGAAGCGCAGGCCGGCGGCCAGGCCCAGGATGGCGAGCAGCCCGAGCCCCGTCAGCCACCAGGAGCGGCGTGAGGAGCTTGCCCGGGGAGCAGTGTTCTCCTCCAATTGCTCAACCCCCTGTCGAACGCAGGCGGCGGGCGGCGAACCACCCTGCCGCCACCGCGGCGGTGAGAAGGACCAGCCCGGCGACGACATAGGCCCAACGGTGGTCGGCCCGGGTCACCAGCAGGCCGTCGAGGGCCAGCTCGTGGCCAGCGGCCACCTCGACCTCAACGGTATGGCGCCCGGGGGCGGCGCTCTGGGCCAGGGCGAGGGCCGGCCGCCCCTGCACCTGGCCCGGCGTGGCCCGCACCGGGTGCCCGTCGAGCGTCACGCGCACCGAGGCCGGGTCGGCCGGGCCGAAGGTGACCAGGTCGAGGCTCGTGCCCCAATAGCTGAACTGCAGGCGGGCGCCGGCCGCCCCGCGCCGGTAGGCGCCCAAGACGGCGCCGCTATCTTCCACCTTCTGCCAGGGGCCCGAGTACTCGAGGGCCCAGTCGTCTTCCTGGCGGTAGCCCGGGTAGACGACCACAGTGGAGGTGGCGTAGGCCTTGAGGGCCTCGTAGGCGGGCCATGGCGTAAAGTCGGGCTCGAGCAGAGAAAAGTAGTAGAACGGCTGGTCCTTCTCGGCATCCGACGCGCGCTTGAAGAACCAGTAGTTCATCACGCCCATCCAGGGCCAGTCGCGCCGGGCCCGCTCGTAGGCGTCGACGGCGAACTGGGCCTGCTGCTCGCGGCTCACGATGCCAAAGATCGGCGTAGCGGGCAGGCCGGGCGGCATGGCATTCCAGCCGATCTCCATGGCCCAGATGGGCTTGTCGGCGTCGCCGTTCCTGACCATGATGGCCCGCATGAGCTGCGGCCGCGCAAAGTTGGTGCGCTGCGGGTCGACCCGGCGGTCGGTCGGCCCCGTCCACAGACCGTAGGCCATCACGCCCAGGATGTCAAAACTGCCGCGGGCGCCCGCATCGTACATCCCCTGCAGGTAGGCCAGGTCGCTCAGGTTCTGTGGCCCCTGCTCGAGGGTGGGAGCCAGGCCGGCAGTGATGATCACGCAGTTGGGATCGGCGGCTTTGGCCCGCCGGTACGCCTCCTGCAGCAGGCGGGTGTAGGCGGCGGGGTCGACGGGCCGGTCACCCCACTCGTGGTAGAGGTTGGGCTCGTTCCAGATCTGGTAGTAGCGCACCTTGCCCCGGTAGCGCCGCACCACCGCCTCGACAAAGTCGCCGAAATCTTCCAACCGGTCGGGCGGACCCTGGATGCTCTGGCCGCGGTCTCCGGAACGGGCCCAGGCCGGCGGGTTGTCGAGGCGGGCGATGACCTGGATGCCGCGCTCGTTGGCCATCTCGACAATGCGGTCATACTTGGCCCAGGCCGAGACGTTCCATCTGTGGTCCCAAAAGTCGCCCTTGGCCGAAATCTCGATATCTTCCCAGGGGAACTCCTGGCGAATGGTGCCAAAGCCGGCTTCGCGGATCAGGTCGAGCGAGCGCGCCACTTTGGCGGGCTCGACCTCCTGTTCGAGGAAGGTGTTGACCCCAAACGGGCTGACGTCGGTGTAGCGAATCGGTGTATAGGGGGCCAGGTCGGGCAAGGGCTGGGTAAGCTGCAGGTAGACGTAGCTGGCCAGACCTTTGACCTGCTCACGCGGGTCCTGCTCGCCGGTACACGCGTAGAGGGCAGGGCCGATGAGCGGCTGCCAGGCCAAGAGCAGCCCTGCTGCCAGAGTGAGCAACAGGGCCGCCGGCCAAAGCAGCCAGCGGGGCGCCCTCCGCTGAAAAGACATGCCGCACTCCTCCGCCGGGCCTGTATCGTCGGTACTACAACCGTATTTGTGCACCCGGCAACAGCCGGCAAACCTGCTCCGCGCCTGGCCGGCCCTCACCCGGGACGGGGTTTTTGGGGGGGGGGGGGGGGCCGGCCCGCCCCCCCCGGCGGCGGCGGCCGGGCCCCCCCC
>Ga0078972_1008336_pt1 | contig 21827 bp, 14 predicted proteins | sample YelNatPaOPGAMG01_FD_67568 | JGI IMG/M metagenome (GOLD analysis project Ga0078972, IMG submission 67568) | Hot spring thermophilic microbial communities from Obsidian Pool, Yellowstone National Park, USA - OP-RAMG-01 (SPADES assembly) (version 2) | ecosystem: Environmental > Aquatic > Thermal...
GGGCGCCGCGGGGGGGGGGCGCCGCCCCGCGCCCACCTCCGCTTGGCCGCCGGCCACCGACGCGGGGTGACGTTTGACGTCGTGCTCGTGGGTTATCCCGGGCACCTGAGCGTGCCCTTCGCCTGGGCCGTCGCCCGCTTTCGGCGCGCGCCACTCGTCTTTGACCCGCTCGTCTCGCTCTACGACACGTTCGTCGGCGACCGCGGGCTGGTTGGCGGCCAGGGGGTGGCGGCGCGCACCGCCGTGGCGGCCGTGCGCGCCGCCGACCGACTAGCCTTTCGGTTGCCCGACCTGGTGCTGGCCGACACGGAAGCACACGCGGCCTACTATCGCGAGGCCCTTGGAGTGCGTGGCGATGCCACTGCGGTAGTTCCGGTGGGGGCGCTGCCCGTGGCCGCGGCCACGGGCAGCGCCCGTAACCTGGCGCCGGACGAGCCCATGGTGGTCTTCCAGTACGGCAAGTGGAGCCCCTTGCACGGGGCGGAGACGGTGCTCGCGGCGGCCGAGCTTCTCCGTGAGCGTGCGGTGCCGGTCCGTTTCGTGATGGCCGGCGAGGGCCAGCTCTCCGGCGAGTTGCGGCGGCGCGTGGCCGACCGTGGCCTGACGAACGTGGAGTGGTTGGGCATGCTGTCGCACGCCGAGCTGCGGCGGCGCACGCTGGCCGCCGATGTGTGCTTGGGCGTGTTTGGCACGTCTGCGAAGGCGGCCCGCGTGGTGCCCAACAAGGTGTACGACGCCCTCGCCTGTGGGCGAGCGATCGTGACGGCCGACACGCCGGCAGCGCGCGAGGTCTTACGTGACGGTGAGGAGGCCCTGCTGGTGCCGGCGGGCTCGGCGGAGGCGCTCGCCGCCGCGATCGAGCGACTGCGCGACGGCGGCGAGCGCCTCCGCCTGGGTACCAATGCGCTGGCACTCTACCGCGAGCGCTTCACGCCGCTCGTACTCGGCGCAGCGCTCCTCGGGCGTCTGGAGGACCTGTGCGCGCGGCGTCGGCGCGGCTGTGGGGGGCCGGCGCCGGCGCGCTCAGCCGATACAGCGTCGTGAGTAGACACCTCGTGAGCAAGCACCTGCTCTTCCGCTTGGCGCAAGCCGCCGCCGTGGCGCTGGTGGCCTACTTCATCGTCGCTTACCTGGCCCACTCGTGGGGCAAGGTGAGCGCCTACTCCTGGCACCTGCGTCCCCTGCCTCTGGCTGGGTCGCTGGGCCTGTTCTTGGTCTTTTACTGGCTGAACGCGTGGGCCTGGTGGTTGCTGCTGCGCGGCTTCGGCCTGCCGGCAGGCCGAAGCCGCGCAGCAGCAACCTGGGCGCAGTCGATCTTGGCGCGCTACGTTCCCGGAACCGTATTCATGTTCGTTGGTCGGGGCGTCTTGAGCGCCCGGCAGGGGTTGCCGCTGCCCGAGGTGAGCGCCGCCATGGTCTACGAGCAGGTGCTGGGCTTTTGCGGAGCGCTCATCACGGCCGCTGGCCTCTTTCCGTTCTGGAGGGGCGAGCCTGCCGCGGCAACGTGGTCGCTCGTGAGCCTGCCGGTGCTCCTCGCGCTCCTCCACCCACGCTTGTTCAGGCCGGCAGCCGCGCGGCTCTTACGCTTGTTCAAGAGGGCGCCCTTAGAGCGCGTGCTCGCTTACCGCTACGTGCTCGAGCTACTGGCCCTCTACGTCGGCATGTGGCTTGTGGCTGGTGTGGCGTGCTACCTCGCGGCGGCCGCGGTGACCGACGCTGGACACGGCTTGGTGCCGCTCATGATCGCCGCCTATGCCCTCGCTTACGTGGCTGGGATGATCGCCTTCTTCGTGCCCAGTGGGGTTGGCGTGCGTGAGGCGGTCTTAGCGGGCGCCCTGGTAGGCTCCTTGCCAGGGGGAGTAGCCTTGGCGTGGGCTCTGCTCCTGCGTATCTGGCAGACGCTCATCGAGCTCCTCTTCGTCGCCTGGGCGACGGTGATGGCGGCGCCCGGGCAACCGGTGGCGAGCGCAGGAGCGAAAGCCAGCCCGGCGCCCACTGCATCCGGCGAAGGGTCGCAAGCTCAGGGCGCGCCGGGACAGGTTGAGCGGCACGTCGATGAGAGGTGAGGATGGGAGAGGTTGAGGATCAGGCAGTGGTGCGTCGGTACGGCTGGTACGTGCTGGCCGGCGCAGCCGTGTTTACCGTTGTCCTCAGCCTGCTCTCGCTGCAGCTTTACCGCGACTTTGCCGGCGGCCGCTACGACATGGGCAACATGGTCCAGGCAGTGTGGAGTACGGCGCACGGCCACTTCTTGCAGGTCACGGCCGCCGACGGGCAGCAGATCTCGCGCTTGGGCGTGCACGTTGATCCGATCATCGCGGCGTTTGCCCTTCCTTGGCTGGTCTGGCCAAGTCCGGAGATGTTGCTGATCGCGCAAGCTCTCATCGTTGCCGTGAGCGCCTGGCCGGCGTACCGCATCGGCCTGCGCTTCCTGCGCGACGCGCGCGCGGCGGCTCTGTTAGCGGGCGCCTTTCTCCTCTATCCGCCGCTCGAGTTCGCCGTGCTGAACGAGTTCCACCCGGTGACCCTGGCGATCCCGTTGCTGCTCTTCGGTTTCCTCTACCTGGAGGAGTCGCGCTGGCTACGGGCGGCGCTCGTCCTGGCGCTGGCGGCCCTCTGCAAGGAGGAGATTCCCCTGGTGATCGCCATGATGGGCCTCTACTTCGCCTGGCGCCGTCGGTCGTGGAAGCCCCTCCTCGTGACCGTGGCGGCGAGCCTGTACTTCATCATCGCCGTGTTCGTGGTCCTGCACCACTTCAACCCGGGCGGGAGCCCGTTCGTGGCGCGTTACGGCGACCAAGGTTCCACGGCGGGGCAGGTGGTGAAGAGCCTCGTGCTGCACCCGGGGACGACGCTCGGCGACCTGTTCGCTGGTAGCGACATCCGCTACTGGGTGCAGCTGCTCTGGCCGTTTGCCGGCCTCTCGTTGCTCAGTCCTTTGACGACGCTGATCGCCCTGCCGGAGTACCTGCTGAACGGCCTCTCGTCGCAGACCTTCCAGCGCTCGATCGAGTTCCACTACGTGAGCGGTGAAGTGCCGTTCTTGTTCGCGGCGGCCGTGCTCGGCGTCGCGCGCGCGCACCGGCGGCTCGAAAGACGGGCCGCCGGTGCGCGCGCGCGACGCCGCCAGCGCCCGGCCGCCGCCCTCAGTCGGCAAGACTTGGCGCTGCTGGTCTTGCTCGTCACGCTGGGAGCGAACTACGTGATGGGGCCGCTGCCGTTCTCGCTGCCGGGGGCGAGGTTCAACGGCGGCGACTACGCTGTTAAGGCGCACGCGTACGCGCTGAGCGCCGCCGTCAAGATGATCCCGGCGGCGGCGACGGTCTCGGCCGAGAACGACGCCGGCTCGCACCTCTCGGCGCGGCGCACGATCTACGTGTTCCCCTACATGGACTCGGCACAGTGGGTGCTGATCGATGAGACAAAGGCCTCCTGGTACGACGTGGGCGGGAATGCCATCGTGCAGGTTGGTAACCAGAAGATGACGGCCGCCGCCGCCCACGCGGCCGCCTTCGGCAGCCTCATGCGTCAGGTGGTCAACGGCGTCTACGCATCGGTCTACGCCAACGATGGCGTGTACCTGTTCAAGCGCGCCGAACCGTGAGTCTTACCGACACGTGGGTGTGCGCCCTAGGCTGGGCGCAAGCTCGCCGGCCGCGCCAGCTCTCTGGCGGCGCCAGCTCTCCGGCCGCCCGGGCGACGCCGCCTTGATCCTTAAGCCACCCAGCTAAAGATGGCGAACTTCGCCGCCAGCAAGATGCCGCCGGCGATGAAGGCGGTCATGAACACCCAACGGGCGTGCGGCCGGCGTTCGAACACGAAGGCAAAGCCGAGGAACGCCGGAAAGGCGGCTAAGGCGAAGCGCGGCATCGACATGAGCGGTTGCACTTCCGAGGGGAAGAAGAGCGGGAAACCGATCATGGCGACGGCGTAGGCCGAGTAGGGCAGCGGCACGCGGCGCAGGATGAGGTAGAGCGCCCAGAGGATCAGGACAACGACAGCCAGCGAGACGATGTTGGCGATCGCCAGAGGCACGGCGGCGCCGGGGTTGGGGGCGGGCCAGTACAAGTGCATGTCCTGCCCCGAGATGATCTGGCGCAGGCCCTGGAAAGCGGCCTCTATGCCCCGCCAGAGAGCATAGTTGGGTGGTGCTACGGTGCGTCGCCACTGGTCCTGCACTTCGGCGAAGAGGAAGGGCTTGTGGAAGCCAAGGCTGAGGTAGGCCATCCACACCATGAGGCCCTCCGGCACCATGAGCAGCGAGGCGATGCGCGCGTCGGTGTGGCGCAGCTTCCAGCCCCGCTGACGGTAGTAGAACAGGAGCATCGGGACGACCAGCAAGATGCCCGTACTGCGCGTCAGGGCGGCTAAGAGGCCGGCGAGGCCGGCGAGTCGCCAGCGTCCTTGGCGCGACCACCAGAAGCAGAGCAGCGAGAGCGCCAGGAAGAGCGCCTCGCTGTAGACGGCCTGGAAGAAGAACGAGGTCGGGAAGAACGACAGCAGCACGACCGTGCGCGCCGCGATGCGGGGCGAGAAGTCGGCCGCTAACAGCCGGTAGAGCACGATCATGGCGACGAAGTAGGAGGCGGTCGACAGGACGATACCGGTGATGACCAGGTTGTTGTCGAAGAGCACGCCGACCCAGCGCAGTAGCAGCGGGTAGAGCGGGAAGAAGGCGACGCTGCCGTCGTTGCTGGCGTAGCCGTTGACGGCGATCTTGATGAACCAGACGCCGTCCCAGTGGGCCCACGGGTTGAGGATGTGCCCGAGCACGCCGTGGAATACCTCGGCGCGGCGTGGGTAGCGTAAGGCCCAGGAGGCCGGCCGCACGCCGAGCAGATAGGTGGCCACCGGGGCTGTGGCAAAGAACATGAGGCGCGAGACGGCGGCCAGGACGAGCGTGCGGCGCAAGCCGTAGCGCGGCTCGGGTGCGGCTGCCGTGGCGGCGCCGTCATCCCGTACCGCCTCGGCCTGGTCTGGGGCCGCCTCGGCCAGCGGCAGGCTTGCGCTCACCGGCGCGCTGGGCTCGGAGGGTTCGGCCGTGTCGAGACCGGATGAGGCGCTCATGGGTTGCCGATGACTCCCTCGCGCCTCAGGCGCTCGGCGATGGCCTGCCGGAGCTGGTCGCTGAGCTGGGCGGCTCGCCCGGGGTCATCGACCCAGACCTGGAGACGCAAGAGCAGGCTGTCGAGGTTGATCTGGGCGACCTCGAGCTGCGGGGCGCGCCGCGCCGCCGTGCCGGCGGCGCGGCGCGCCTCCTCCTCCACCATCTCCTTCACGTGCGGCAGCGAGACGCTCGCCGGCACGGGAAACTCGACCGTGGCGACGCTCTGCGGGTCGACGATCGTGAAGTTGTGGATGACTTTGCTGGCGAACTGCTCGTTGGGGATGACGACGCGTCGATTGTCGGGCGTGCGGATGTACGTGTAGGTGAGGCGGATCTCCTCGACCGTGCCGACGATGCCGTCGACCGAGATGTAGTCGCCGATGCGGACCGGCTGCGAGAAGGCAATCAGTACGCCGCTGACCAGGTTGGCTAAGACGGCGCGAGCGGCGAAGCCGACGACGAGCGCCGTGATCCCTGCCGAGGCGAGCATGCCGCGCGCCAGCGTCCCGACCTGCGGCACTCGCATGAGCGCCAGGCCGAGGCCAACGAAGAGGATAGCGGCGACGACCAACCGGCGCGTCATGCGCAGGCGTGTCATCTCGGAAAGGGTGAGCGGTCGCTTGAGCATGCGGCTGAGAGTCTTGTCTTGCCGCTGCAGCAGGCGGTTGACAACTTCAGCGACCACGATAGTGGCGGCCGCGTAGCTTAGTGCCTCCAGCAAGGTCGAGTGGCTGGAGATGCTGCCGATGGCGCCCACGGGCAGATCTGCGCTCACGGCGCCGCGCTGGGCGTGGCGCTCGGTGCGGTGGAGGGCTCGGGGACGGCCAGTTCTGGTGGCAGGTCGCTGCGCACGTCGTAGAGCACACGGCCCGAGCGGTAGTCGAGCAGGGCCACCGGCACGAGTTGTTTGGAGTGGGTCGTGTCGATCACGCCGGAGACGAGCCACGTGAAGCGATAGGGAATCGTCAGTGTCGTGCTCACCTGTCTGCCGGCAACGTCGTGCGTGAACGTGTATGGCTTATCTTCGGAGAGGAAGAGGAGGCGCACCTCACGCGGATCGACGCTCGATCCAGCGAAGATGGCGTAGGCGCGGCGCAGCGCGTCGCCCGAGGTCTTGAGCTGCGCGTCACCAGGCACCGTGAAGGCGGTGTAGATGAAGCTCCAACCGCGCCAAGGATGGGTGAGAAAGCCCATGTTCTGACTCGGCGCCGTGAAGCGGTAGGCGATGAACGGCGGCAGATAGAAGACGAACGCGATCACGATGACCACGACGGTCCAGAACCTGCGACTGCGATGTGCGAGCATGGCGCGCTGCCTTTCAACGCTCCCCACGGCATTATTCGTGAGGGCCGCGGGCAGTGTCAAACGAGGCTACCACAGGCACGGCCGCGGCGCTCAACATCGAGCGTCGTGGCAGCGCGCCGGGGCTCAGTGGTACGCCGAGACTGCCCGAGCCCGCGGCGCCCTGCGCCCTCGGGCCGTCCCTCGCTCCAGCGTCAGCCGAAGTCGATGAAGTACAGGTCGGGCACGACCTTGGTGCGGGCAAACTTCTCCCGCGCCGAGGCCTCCATTTGCTGGTAGTAGGCCTCGTCCATAGTCGGGTTCAGGTGGATCAACCAGAGCTCGTCGACCCCTGCCTGGGCGGCCAGCTCCGCTGCCTGGCGGGCCGAGGTGTGCGCCTTGTAAGTGGCCGCCACGAGGCCTTCCTTGCCGCTCATGTGCTCCTCGATGCCGTCGATCCAGGCCTCGTGCAGCAGGAGCCGGCTGCCATGCGCGAAGACGGCCGTGTTGGGGTCGTAGACCGTGTCGGTGGCCAGCGTAAACAGGTCGTCGAGGCGGTAAGCGACGGTGGTATCCGGGTGACACTGGGCCCGCAGGCGCAACCGGTGACCGGCGACGGCGTTGTCGCCGGCGGCGAGTGTCTCAAGGCGCAGGTCTTTGAGCGGCAGCGGCCCGGGGTTGTACGGGTGACGGATCAGCTCGGCGATGCCCTTCTCGGGATCGACGCCGTTGAGGTCTGCGGCGGGCACGTGAATCGTCAGCGGGCGCTCCGCGAAGAGGGCTGGCAGGTAGGCCAAGCCACAGACGTGATCGAGGTGGTAGTGCGTCAGGAAGAGATGCACGTTGCTGGCCCGCTGCAGCATGGTCGAGCCGGGCGGTTCGAGCAGCCGGCTCAAGCCGGTTCCGGCATCGAACAGGAAGAGGACCGCGCCGTCGCTGAAGGCGAGGCACGTCGTCTCGCGCCGACTGGTCGGGATCCAGCCCTGGGTTCCCAGGATCGTGAGTCGGTTCATGGCCTTAACCTTCCCTTCGTATTGTTGCCCCACTCCTCGGCAGCCTAGCTCAGTTGCCACGTTCCAGAAGCGTTGCAGCATGCGGCCCCAGGGGCGGGCGCCGCGTGGCTGATTCATCCGACCGACTTAGTTATCCGTCCGACCCAGCCGATAAGATTGACAGCCTCATGTGGTGTTCGTAGCAGCTTGCTTGGGGTCACGCAGCGGAGGAGCTCTATGACAGATTACACAGCCTTCTTTCGTCAAGCGACGGGAACTGATCCGTATCCGTACCAAGTGCGTTTCGCTACTGAGCCGCGCCTGCCGGCACTAGTCTCGGTACCCACGGGCGCCGGCAAAACGGCCACCGTGCTACTCGGCTGGCTGTGGCGACGACGGTTCGCCGACGAGGCGGTACGGCTGGCGACACCCCGCCGCCTCATCTACTGCCTGCCAATGCGTGTTCTCGTTGAGCAGACGGTGACCAACGTGAGCCGCTGGCTCACGGCCCTGGGTGTGCCGGTGCTCGACTGGTCAAACGCCTCCAGCGAATATGCTGATCCACAAGCGGTCGGTCTCGCGGTAGCTATGGGAGGCGAGCCAACGGTCGACTGGGATGTGTATCCCGAGGTCGACACCATTGTCGTCGGCACACAAGATATGCTGCTGTCGCGAGCTCTGAACCGCGGTTACGGAGCGAGTCGCTATCGCTGGCCGCTGCCCTTCGCTTGGCTGAACAACGATGCCTTGTGGGTGCACGACGAGGTGCAGCTCATGGGCGACGGGCTGGCAACCTCCGCGCAACTAGCGGGCTTGCGCCGGCGGCTGGGGGCCTTCGGATCAGTCCATGAAATTTGGATGTCGGCCACCGTGCAGAAGGACTGGGTCCTGTCCTATGACATGAAACCCTACGGCGATGAACTCAGCGAGCTCGAACTCCGCGAGGAGGATCTCGCCTGTCCCACCCTTGGCCAGCGTTTGCAGGCCCGCAAGGTACTGCGCCTCCTACCGGTAAGCACCTCCGACGAGGTGGCTCGCGAGCTAGCCGCGGCGCACCGCTCCGGCCAGCTCACGTTGGCAGTCGTCAACACCGTGGGGCGAGCGGTCGAGATATACCAAGCCCTCAAGAAGGAGCTCGGGCGTCGCGGCTTCGCGCCGCTTACGCCAGAAGTCCTGCTCCTGCATTCGCGCTTCCGGCCGTTGGAGCGGCGTTCGCTTGTGGAGCGCCTGCTTGCCCCCTTGGGTGAAGGCGGCCGCATCGTTGTCTCCACGCAAGTGATCGAGGCGGGTGTCGACGTTTCCGCGGCAACTCTGTTTAGCGAATTGGCGCCGTGGCCAAGCCTCGTACAACGGTTGGGGCGCTGTAACCGCTACGGAGAGTCTCCTGTTGCGCAGGCGGTCATAGTTGACCTCGATCCCGAGAAGTCCTCCTCACCCTACGAAGCCGCCGATCTGGTCCGAGCCCGCCAACTCCTGAGTAGCCTCGGTGAAGGCGCGAACCTGTCACCTCTCGCTTTGCGCGCTTTGTTCGCCTCGCAGCCGCGGTTGCGTGAGGAGTTGTTGCGCTACGAACCGACGCACGTCCTGCGCCGTCGCGACCTGCTCGATCTGTTCGACACCACGCCCGATCTGGCCGGCAACGACATCGATGTCTCTCGCTTCGTGCGCGACAGTCGGGAATCCGATACACATGTCTTCTGGCGCGAGCGGCAAACGGACTCGAGCAACCTTCAACCAGAGGCGGCCCCTCTGCCCGACGAACTCTGCCCTGTGCCCATCGCCGAACTGCGTCGTTTTGTCGGCGAGGCGCGCGAGCGCGGGGCCACGGTAGCCGTATGGGACTACCTCGCTCGCGCCAGAGGAGCGGGAGGCGGTGCGTGGGTGGCGGCAAGCGAGCAGCGCCTGCGCCCGGGGCTCATCTACCGTATCGACTCAGTGGCCGGAGGGTACGACCCGGAGCTGGGTTGGCGGCGGCAGAGCAGAGTCCCGGTGCCGGTTGTCAGGCGGGTTCTACTGGCCGACAGTCTCCTTCTTCCCGACGCCGACGTCGCCGACAACCTCAGCTTGGCGCGCTGGCAAACCATCGCCGACCACAGCGACGAGGTAGCGCGCGAGGTCGACGAACTTGTACGCCATCTGCGAGCCTCCGGCGTCGACCTCGACGCAGACGGCGCTCTCGGCGCCGATACGAGGCTGCCCGAGATTCTCGCCGTAGCGGCCCGCTGGCATGACCGGGGCAAGGCGCACCCGGTATTTCAGTCGGCTCTGGAGGGCGCGCCCCCCGGAGAGCTGTGGGCCAAGGCGCCGCCAGGGTCATGGCGTCCTTACGAGCGCCCAGGCTTTCGTCATGAGTTGGCGGGAGCTTTGGCGGCTCGCCTGGCGGGATTGCCCGATCTCGTGTGGTATCTGGTCGGCGCTCACCACGGTAAGGTTCGCGCGCTTTTGCGGGCGTTGCCGAACGAGGTCCCGCCGCGCGATACCTCGTTGCGCTACGCTCGCGGCGTATGGGATGGCGATGAGCTGCCACAGACCCCACTTGGCGGCGGTGTCGTCAGTCCGGCCGTGTCGTTGAGACTCGACTCGGCAGAAATTGGTGTCGACCAAAACGGTCAGCCGAGCTGGAGCGAGGCGGTTATCGGCCTGCGTGATGGGCCCCTTGGGCCGTTTCGATTGGCCTTCCTCGAGGCCCTTCTTCGCAGTGCCGACATGCGCGTCAGTTCACGGGGTTTGATACGCAGCAGTGTCGTTGCTCCGCAAGCGGCGCCAAGTGATGACACAACCGACGGCGCGCACAACCGCGCCAGCGACAACTCCACGGGCGACGGGAGGTAAACGCGATGCCTGACTTAGTCCTGGCCGGGTGCCCACCGACACCGTTATTGAGCTATCTGAAGGCGCTGGGCGTCATGCGCTTGGTTGCCGAACAGGCCGATCACCAGGCGCGCGGAGCGTGGCGTAACGAGCGCTTCCTCATCGTCAGCCAGCTGACCGCAGATGATCTCGTCGAATTCTTCATTACTGCCTATCGGCCGACGCCCCTGGTCGGGCCATGGGCTGGCGGGAGCGGGTTTTTCGCCAACGACAACAGGGAGGCGGTGCGGGCTATCGCAGCAAGCTCGACGGCTCGGTTGGCACCGTATCGCGAGGTCATCGCGACGGTCGAAGAGTTGCTGCGCGCGGAGGGGCTCAGCGATAAGCCAACCAAATCGGCAAAACAAAGGCTTTTGCGCCTTCTGCGGGCTCGCCTGCCTGATGAGGCCATTCAGTGGCTTGACAGCGCTTTCGTCCTCGGCGAAGACGCTGATTCGGCGGCACCGCTCCTCGGCTCGGGCGGCAACGACGGCCGCTTTGACTTCAGTCGTAACTTCCTAGAGCGCTTGGTCGACCTCGGCTTCCACGAGGATAGCGTGATCCGTTCTAAAGCGCTGTTGCAAGCTGCCCTGTGGGGCGAACGCACAGCCGGGCTGACGGCGAGCGCCGTGGGGCAGTTTGATCCTGGTGGCGCCGGTGGCCCCAACGCGACGACCGGTATGGAAGCTGAGTCAGTGCTCAATCCGTGGGACTGGGTGTTGGCGCTCGAAGGGGCAGTGCTCTTCGCTGGCGCGGCCGCTCGGCGATACGGTGCTGCCGGGAGCAGTAAAGCCGTCTTCCCCTTCACTGTGCAGACGATCGCCGCAGGTGACAACGCGGCAGTCGAGGCCGAAGCGTCGGGCAAAGCGCGGGGCGAGGTGTGGTTGCCCCTATGGAAGAGGCCCACCAGCCTTGCCGGCATACGGGCCTTGTTCGGTGAAGGTCGTCTGAGCATGGGGCGAGAGCAGGCGAGAGACGGAGTGGAGTCGGCCCGGGCGGTCGCGAGCCTGGGCGCCCAGCGAGGGATCGATGAGTTTGTGCGGCTCGGGCTGTTCGAGCGTTACGGGCGCAACTACCTGGCTACAGTCATGGGTCGTTTTCCAGTCCGACGCGAAGCGGCCATTGGCTTGCTTGAATGGGGCGGTACCGCCCGGTGGTTGAACCGCTATAGGGCTGTGGCTAGCGATGCTCCTCGCCACGAGGCCGCGTTACGCCGCCTCGACTGCGCGATTCTCAATCTCGCTCGATACGGCGGCCGACGACAGGCGGCCGACGTTTTGGCGTCCCTAGGCGCCGCCGAACGCGAACTGGCACTCGGCACGCCTCCAGGTCATGTGCGGGGCGAGGTCAGCTGCGATCCGCTCCCATGGCTCAGCCCGGACTGGCGAACTCTCGCCAACGACGGCAGCGTCGAGTTTCGCCTGGCAGTCGCGTTGGCCAGCCTGGGGGCACGGACTGAAGCGCCGCTTCGCGCGCATCTGGAGGCGGTCAAAGTCGAGCCGGGCAGGCCTGTCCGCTGGGCGACCGAGGCGCACACCGCGGTTGTTCGGAACGCAACGGCGCTCCGTTTGCTGTTGGGAATACTTGAGCGACGTCTGGTCAGCATTGGCCTGGCGGGACTGAGCGGTGAAAGGTCGGCACGCCTCGCCGACGTCGTGGCCTTTCTTCACGGCGAAACTGATGACCACCGCCTCGTCGACCTGCTGTGGGGCCTCTCTGCGGTAGAGCCCGGCCGCAGTGCAGCTGCCACGTTCGGACGCAGCGAACACACCCGCGAAGCGCTCGTTCTGCCCCGAGCTTGGGCGATCCTGAAACTGCTCTTCCATGCGCCACGGCCCTCGCCCGGCAACGGTCACGGGCGGGCGTTGGGCGCGTCTCTCCCGGCTCAGGCTGAGCTTGTCAGCGAGCAAACATCCCTACCGGGCAGCGCTTGGGCGCCAGAGATGGGCGCCGGCAGCACTGGGGCGGCAGCCTGCTCACTTGTCCTTGGCCAACTGCGTGCGGGTGCGGTCGATCTCGCTGTGCGCGAAGCGACGCGTAGGTTGCGCGCCTCCCGGGTCGTAGTCTTGCCCGGTCCTACTGCTGGCGGCAGGGAGCGCTCTGTCCATTTCAGTCCTCGACCGCAGCCGGAACGACTAGCGGCCGCCCTGCTCTTCCCTCTCTCTGACCACGAATACGACGAGCTCTTCAATCTAGTGGTGCGCGCGTCGACTGCAGATCTAACTGCGGACACGGGCGCAACGGCAACGCAAACGTACGAGGAGGCGCAATGATGACAATCAGTGAGTTGCTCACCGCTCAGGCGAACACGGCACGTTTGGCGATTGAAGCGGAGCTCACACCGGTTCAGGGAACGCGCTTTCAAGCGACGGGCTTCCCCGACCTCGGCCCGGCACGTTACCAACGGCCCGACGGAACGGAGATGCTGCTCGTCGAGTCGGCTCAATCGATGGCCAACCGACTTGAATCCCTCTGTTGGGACGACGCTGCTGGCGATGTAGTTGAGCCTTTGCGCGGCATGCCATACATAAAGGTTGTCAGCGATGGCCGCACGCTAACGACAAGCATCCTCGAGGCGCACCGAATCAACTCTCCGTACATCCTAGAAGGGGCCGATACGACCTTCCTCGATTTACTCAAGGACGAGGCGCGAGGGCTGGAATGGGGTCCGGTCGACCGAGCCAAGCTGGCCAGCATGGTGTTCCGTTACGACCCGAACTCAATCGTGCACGGGGCCTTCTTGGCGAAGAAAGATCTTGCTGGCGGCCGGCTGCGCCTCACGAGGGCTTTGACCGCTTTCATCGAGGCTGAGGACGTACGTGAGGCCGAGAGTGGCGGTGTGAAGAACGACCACGTCGACCCGAAGGGAAGCACCGCCCAGGGTTTCGGTAACGTCCCGTTCCACCGCACGGAGTTCACTGCCGCACGGATCCGCGCCTACTTTAGTCTCGACCTTGCCCTGCTGCGCGGGTACCAGTTGCCCCAAGCGGCTCTGGAGTTCCTGACGACCCTGGCCCTGTGGAAGGTGCGTCAGTTTCTCTCGGCGCCGGTGCGCTACCGCACGGCGTGTGACTTGGAGCCGGCTGGCGAAGTGCGCTTCACCCGGCCCGTAGGTGTAGATCTGCCCGATCTTTCCTCGCTCACCGACGACGTTAGGGCAGCCATCGGCCGGTGCCAGCGCGAGGGCCTTTTTGTTGAGCCGCCAGTTACGACTGTTGCCTGGCGTTCCAAGACGAAGAAAGCCGACTGAGCGGGGGTTGCAATGGCCGTCGAAATAGCCGTCTCCTTTCCGAGCGGCCGCTATCACGCGACACCGTGGGGACGGCATGTCAACGAAGGTGTAGGCGAGTGGCCGCCCTCCCCGTGGCGCTTGTTGCGGGCCTTGGCTGCCAGTTGGTTGTGGCGCTGTCCGGAGCTCGAGAGATCGCAGGACGCGCCGTTCGTCGGTGCGCTACGGCAACTCGCTCAGACGCCCCCAGTTCTGGTGGTTCCGCCGGCCACAAGGGGTCACACGCGCCACTACATGCCCTGGCATAAGACCTGGACGCCCGAGGACCCCCTGGCCTCAACCACACTTGTCTTTGATGCTTTTGTTGCTCTGGACCCGGCTGCTGAGGTGCGCTTTGTCTGGCCCGATGCGCATCTGAGCGAGGTCGAACTGGCTTCGCTTCAGTTGGCCACGACCCGGCTGGCTTATCTTGGTCGGGCTGAGTCCGTCTGTTCGGCCACGGCCCGGGAGAACGGGCAGATGACGGAACGCGGACCGCGCGAGTACGAGTGCACGTGGGTCGATCCCGGTACTGGCGAGCTCGGCCCGGCTGCTGCTCCCGTCCCCGGGGCGACCCGCATGCCGAGTCTGGTGGCCGATAGCTGGCACCCCGACCCGGCGCTGCGTTGGGACGGTTGGGCCTTTGGTGAGGGGAAGAGGGTGCCCTTGCCCGTGCTCCGGTGGAACCTCCTCGCGGAAACGGCGTTGATCCGTGATCAGGGCTGGAATGCCATGCCGGGCGCCCGAGAAGTGCACTACTTCGTGCCTGGCGAGGCGCTGGCGCCGCCGCCAACAAGGCTGCGTCTGCACCGTAGCCAGCACAGCAAATGCGAGGTGGCGCGCTACGTTATCGGCGGCCCCGTGCTCCCTCGCGATCTCGAAACCGTCTACGTCGGCGAGATCGCCAGGCGCTACCTCCAGGGGCTTTACGGCCGCCAGTATGATGGGCGGCGCTCGCCGGTGTTCAGTGGCCGTGACGAGTTCACTGGCGCGCCCTTGACCGACGGTCATCGACACGCGTTTTTCCTACCTGCTGACGAGGACGGGGATGGGCGGCTCGATCACCTGACGGTTTACGCAGAGGCCGGATTCGATGCGGCAGAGCTTGCTGCCATCGACAGACTGAAGAGCATGCACGGGCCGGGCGGTAGCGCCCTACAGTTGCTTCTCGTTGGATTGGGCACGCGCCAGCAGATGGCCGCCGATGGGACACTGCCGCTCATTGGGCCCAGTACTCGTTGGCAGTCTGTCACCCCGTTTGTAGCTACACGCCACTACAAGCGTCGTGGAGCTCAGCGCGACCAGTGTTCGCCCGAGGAGTTTCCCTCCGTTGCCCTGCGTGAGGAGCTCCTTCGCCGCGGTTACCCCGAACCAGTGGCCATTGAGCGTCGGCCGCGCTACACGGTCGCGACAGGCGCGACGTCCACCACTCGCAAGAGCTCACGTTCCTGGCTTGAATTTCGTCGCGAGCGCGTGTGGGGCAACGGTCGCCGCGGCGGTCACCCGGGAGCTGGCTTCATAGTCGACTTTGCCGAGCCAGTCACTGGGCCGTTGGCACTGGGCTACGGCTGTCACTTCGGCCTGGGCCTGTTCGTCGCTGTGCCGCAGAGCGATGGGCATTGACACCGACGATACGCTCGCTGACGTGCCGCAGTGCGTGCCAGCGCGGATGGTAAACGAATACGTTTACTGCCCGCGCTTGGCCTATCTGGAATGGGTCGATACTGATTTTGTCGCCAGCTACGAGACGGTCGACGGGGTATTTCAGCACCGCAAAGTCAACGAAGAAAGCGGTGCCCTGCCCGAAGAACTCGATTCCAGTGAGGTCATCCACGCACGCTCGGTCTGGCTCTCAGCGCCTGAGGAGCGACTGACAGCCCGCATCGACCTTGTCGAAGCCGAGGGCCGCAAGGCGACCCCCGTCGACTACAAGCGCGGTTCCCCGCCTGCTGAAGGTGGTGCTTGGCAGCCCGACCTCGTTCAATTGTGCGCCCAGGGCCTCGTGCTGCGCGCGAACGGTTACGAGTGCGAGGGGGGCATCGCTTACTACTGCACGACGCGGCAACGAGTTCCCGTGGTGTTCACCGACGAGCTGATAGCGCAAACCCGCGCAGCTGTGCGCGACATCTGCGACATGGCCGCGCGCGGGACTCTACCCCCACCCCTCATCGACAGCGGCAAGTGCGTGCGTTGTTCACTCGCGCCTGTTTGCCTGCCCGACGAGGTTAACTTCCTCGCTCGGCGTATCGCTGGCGCTGAGGAAGACGGCATTCGGCGTTTGGTGCCTGCACGCGACGATGCGATGCCGCTCTACGTGCAGCAGCAGGGAGCGCGCATAGCCAAGAAGGATGAGGTCTTCGAAGTCTGGGCCGAGGGAGCTCGCCAAGCCGAAGCGCGCATCTTCGAGACGTCGCAGATCAGCGTGTTCGGCAACGTGCAGATCACCACACAGGCGTTGGCGGCGGCTGCTGACCGGGGGATTCCGATAGTTTTCTTCACGAGTGGCGGATGGTTCCGCGCTATGACTGTGGGATTGGGTCACAAGAACGCCGAGTTGCGCTTGCGGCAATTCGCGCATGCGCTGAGCAGCAAGGCAAGCCTGCGTCTGGCCCGGCAGTTCGTCCAGGCAAAGGTGGGCAACGCCCGCACACTGGTGCGGCGGAACGCTGACCGGCCCCCACAAGCTGCCCTCACTGAACTGGCCGAGCTGGGGAGACGGGCGGGCAAGGCGCTGTCCTCTGAGGAGCTCCTCGGCATCGAGGGGCGAGCCGCGCGGGTTTATTTCGAGCTCTTTCCGCGCCTGCTCAAGGGGCGTGCCGCTGAGGAGCTTACCTTTCAATTCGCGGGGCGCAACCGCCGACCGCCGACCGACCCGGTCAACGCGCTACTGTCTTACGCTTACTCGCTCCTGGCAAAGGAGTTCACCGTCGTCTGTGCCGCCGTCGGGCTCGATCCGTACGTAGGCTTCTATCATCGGCCGCGCTACGGCCGCCCCGCCCTGGCTCTTGACCTGATGGAAGAGTTTCGCCCCATCGTGGCTGACTCGGTCGTGATCTGGGCACTCAATAATGGCGTGATTGGGTCTCGGGACTTCATCAAACGCGGTCCGGCGGTCGGTCTGACGCAGACCGCTCGTCGCCGCTTTCTGGCCGCCTATGAACAACGGCTCGACGCACTTATCACGCATCCCACCTTCGGATATCGCGTCAGTTACCGGCGGGTGTTCGAAATCCAGGCGCGACTGTTGGCCCGCAACCTGGCCGGAGAACTGCGTCGCTATCCGGCTTTCCGTACCCGATAAGGCGGATCGACGATGAGGACGCTGTACGTGGTTACGTACGACATACGTGACGACAAGCGGCTCCGACGCGTGTTCAAGCTGATGCGCGGATACGGCGACCATACGCAGTACTCGGTCTTCCGGTGCGAGTTGTCGGACAGGGAGCGTGTGGAACTTATGGGGCGGTTGGCCGAGATTATGAAGCTCACGGAAGACCAGGCCCTGTTCTTCCCTCTCGGACCCGCAGGGGGCACCAACGAGCGGGCTGTCTATGCTGTCGGACTCCCGTACGAGCCTTTCGAACGGGGCGCGGTCATCGTCTGAACGACTCGAACCTCGAGTGTGAACTTTGACAACTGAAATAGCATCTGTGGCAGGTGGCCTTGCGAGCGCCGAAGTGTGGTGCCGTCCTTGCGTGACCGCTCGAAGTGCTGCGACCAGACGCTCACCGCACTCCCGCCTTGGCGCTCGCTTGCATGGGCGTCATAGGTACCGAATGGGGAATCAGGAATTGCCTGCTAATCGAAGCAAACCGAGGGCGCCTGCGGAAAGGCTGCGGCTGGCGCTCCTCGCCTTCTTTGCTATGCTAACTACGCTCTTCGCCCGCGGGGCTGTGGTTGTCACCTCCCGCGATGGCAAGAAACGCCTGCATAAGAGCCGTCTCCACGCCTGAGAAGGCGTGGCCCCTTTGAAGCCCATCGTGCTCGCCTTAGCCACCGGTATGCGCCGTGGTCTCCACGCCTGAGAAGGCGTGGCCCCTTTGAAGCGCCTACCAGGGCGCGACGGCACCACGACGGGTATTCCTGTCTCCACGCCTGAGAAGGCGTGGCCCCTTTGAAGCGTCGGCCTGTAGCGCTGCCAGCAGCCTGTCACTTGACTGTCTCCACGCCTGAGAAGGCGTGGCCCCTTTGAAGCTCGGGTAGCGGTGACATGCCTGCCACACTCTAGTCGAGTCTCCACGCCTGAGAAGGCGTGGCCCCTTTGAAGCACGCGCGTGCGCCAGTAGTAGGTGCTGCCGGTGCCCGGTCTCCACGCCTGAGAAGGCGTGGCCCCTTTGAAGCTCTTCTACCTTCCTCTAACTAAACTGGCGCCCGAAAGTCTCCACGCCTGAGAAGGCGTGGCCCCTTTGAAGCACGTCTATCGCACTGTGCTATGCTTGGCAGCGTGGGGTCTCCACGCCTGAGAAGGCGTGGCCCCTTTGAAGCCCAAGTACTCCAGTCGATAGGCTGGACCAACGGAGGGGGTCTCCACGCCTGAGAAGGCGTGGCCCCTTTGAAGCAGGTCAGGGGTTCGACTCCCCTGCGGTCCACCAGGATGTCTCCACGCCTGAGAAGGCGTGGCCCCTTTGAAGCCGTCGTTGCGCCGTCGAACGCGAGCGCATACGGGTTGTCTCCACGCCTGAGAAGGCGTGGCCCCTTTGAAGCGCTCACGGTCTTGGTGCTCACTTGCGGCTCCGTGTCTGTCTCCACGCCTGAGAAGGCGTGGCCCCTTTGAAGCTTGACGAACCGCATCAGCTCGCGCCAGCCGCGCTTCTGTCTCCACGCCTGAGAAGGCGTGGCCCCTTTGAAGCACTACCGGCCTCGATGGTTGAAGCCACCCCGACGCGCCGTCTCCACGCCTGAGAAGGCGTGGCCCCTTTGAAGCGCGTCAGCCGCCAGCGGACCGCCGAGCAGGTACTCGTTGTCTCCACGCCTGAGAAGGCGTGGCCCCTTTGAAGCTGACGTTCACGTCTGGCGCGCGTGCGACAGCGCTCAGGTCTCCACGCCTGAGAAGGCGTGGCCCCTTTGAAGCACGAGTGGCAACTCATACAGCCCCTCGGTTTCGCGGCGTCTCCACGCCTGAGAAGGCGTGGCCCCTTTGAAGCCACAACACGTGCCACAGCTTCTTCAGGCCATCCCAGGTCTCCACGCCTGAGAAGGCGTGGCCCCTTTGAAGCCCCTCCCTATCAGTAGGTTGTGATGCTGTTCGTGAGGTCTCCACGCCTGAGAAGGCGTGGCCCCTTTGAAGCCCCTAGCCACCGGTATGCGCCGTGGCGAGATCCTCGGGTCTCCACGCCTGAGAAGGCGTGGCCCCTTTGAAGCTAGGCCGCTCAGTGACGGAAGCGCGCAAAAAGCGCCCGGCGTCTCCACGCCTGAGAAGGCGTGGCCCCTTTGAAGCACGCCGCGATCGCACGTTACACGCGTCGGCCGCCGGAGGTGTCTCCACGCCTGAGAAGGCGTGGCCCCTTTGAAGCCGCGAGTACAACGCCGCTACCCTCAACTATGAGGAGGAGTCTCCACGCCTGAGAAGGCGTGGCCCCTTTGAAGCAACAGTGGCGCCATGGCGGTCGTCGCGTTCTTAATCGTCTCCACGCCTGAGAAGGCGTGGCCCCTTTGAAGCGTCGCCTTCAGTGCGTGGTACCTGCTGCCGTTGGCGAAGGGTCTCCACGCCTGAGAAGGCGTGGCCCCTTTGAAGCTCGTGCTGCTTGGCGTCAAGGTCCTCAAAGGTCTTGGTCTCCACGCCTGAGAAGGCGTGGCCCCTTTGAAGCCGCCTACCCGCCGGCCAAGACGCTAACGACTACCTGCAAGGTCTCCACGCCTGAGAAGGCGTGGCCCCTTTGAAGCCTGCGAGCTGGCTGACGATCGAGCGGCTGGAGACGCTGTAGTCTCCACGCCTGAGAAGGCGTGGCCCCTTTGAAGCGAGCACGTGCTTCACCTCGGTACCGTCAGCCTCGTGCAGTCTCCACGCCTGAGAAGGCGTGGCCCCTTTGAAGCCGTCAACGCGCGTTGGAACCCGCTACTGACAGCGCCGTCTCCACGCCTGAGAAGGCGTGGCCCCTTTGAAGCGACCCGCACGGCTACCCGATGCGAGAGACGCTCGACGGTCTCCACGCCTGAGAAGGCGTGGCCCCTTTGAAGCCGGCTTGCCGTCAATGCGATGCGCGAAGGCGAAGGGTCTCCACGCCTGAGAAGGCGTGGCCCCTTTGAAGCCATGCCCTGCGGGTATGGATAGTGGCCTCGCCCATGTCTCCACGCCTGAGAAGGCGTGGCCCCTTTGAAGCGCTTGGGCCGGCGTCAGTCCTCGGGCAACGTGCACGGTCTCCACGCCTGAGAAGGCGTGGCCCCTTTGAAGCGCCTTGAGCAGTTACTACACCCTCGACCAGGTGAAGGCGTCTCCACGCCTGAGAAGGCGTGGCCCCTTTGAAGCATCGAATCCGCCGGGGCTGTCGTGCGTGGTCACGTCGTCTCCACGCCTGAGAAGGCGTGGCCCCTTTGAAGCTCTACGGCGACCCGCCGTACGACGTGCGCTACATGCAGTCTCCACGCCTGAGAAGGCGTGGCCCCTTTGAAGCCGACACACCGAAGCCGGTTGTGCCGGCCGTCGATCTGGTCTCCACGCCTGAGAAGGCGTGGCCCCTTTGAAGCGCATCGACGGCCTTGCCGGCTTGCGCGTCCTTCCATGTCTCCACGCCTGAGAAGGCGTGGCCCCTTTGAAGCCCGGCCTAGGTAGGTGCCAGTAACGCGAGCGGTGACGCGTCTCCACGCCTGAGAAGGCGTGGCCCCTTTGAAGCCGAGCGCTATCACCTAAATCGAGCTCCGCGACGTGCGGGTCTCCACGCCTGAGAAGGCGTGGCCCCTTTGAAGCGACCTGCACGACGCGGGCCGCGCTAAGGCCAAGAGTTGTCTCCACGCCTGAGAAGGCGTGGCCCCTTTGAAGCTACCGCATTCTGCAAATCCGGCTGACGAACGCGCCCGTGCAGTCTCCACGCCTGAGAAGGCGTGGCCCCTTTGAAGCGCTACAACCGATGAGGTGATTGCCCTTGTAGAGTCGGTCTCCACGCCTGAGAAGGCGTGGCCCCTTTGAAGCATCGCCGCGTTCAGGACAGTCAGCGCCGGAAAGCATGTCTCCACGCCTGAGAAGGCGTGGCCCCTTTGAAGCGGCACACGCGAGCGCAGTCAGCTGAGCATCCGCGAGTCTCCACGCCTGAGAAGGCGTGGCCCCTTTGAAGCGTGAAAGCGCCCGGCACAATCCTGTCGCCGTAGTCGTCGTCTCCACGCCTGAGAAGGCGTGGCCCCTTTGAAGCCGTGTGGCTCGACCGTAGCACGCATGTCACTCATTTGTCTCCACGCCTGAGAAGGCGTGGCCCCTTTGAAGCTTGCTCTCGTAGGTTGCCTGGCTGAACTTGCCAGCGTCTCCACGCCTGAGAAGGCGTGGCCCCTTTGAAGCGAGCTCCTACGCGACGAGCTGCGGAGCCTGTACGCGTCTCCACGCCTGAGAAGGCGTGGCCCCTTTGAAGCCGGCGCCGGGCGTGGCGTAACGATGTCGCGCAGCCGCGTCTCCACGCCTGAGAAGGCGTGGCCCCTTTGAAGCCAATGCACGCTGCGGAGACTACCAACGTCTGGCTGGCGGCGTCTCCACGCCTGAGAAGGCGTGGCCCCTTTGAAGCAGCACGTGCTGCGTGAGCGCCGCGTCGCCGCCATGGCGTCTCCACGCCTGAGAAGGCGTGGCCCCTTTGAAGCGGCGCCGCGGCGCGCGTTCACCCGTCTCGCTTAAGCCAAGTCTCCACGCCTGAGAAGGCGTGGCCCCTTTGAAGCGACGATAAGGCGCTCAAGCAGGCTCAGAAAGAAATGTCTCCACGCCTGAGAAGGCGTGGCCCCTTTGAAGCCGGCTGGCCTTCGGGTATGCCAGCCCGTCAAGGCTTGCGTCTCCACGCCTGAGAAGGCGTGGCCCCTTTGAAGCGCGGTGACGGAGAAGGCGGGGCCGGGCCGCTTGGTCGGTCTCCACGCCTGAGAAGGCGTGGCCCCTTTGAAGCCAGACCTGCTCGCAGCGCGTCGGCGGCTTTGGCGCGGTCTCCACGCCTGAGAAGGCGTGGCCCCTTTGAAGCCAGACCTGCTCGCAGCGCGTCGGCGGCTTTGGCGCGGTCTCCACGCCTGAGAAGGCGTGGCCCCTTTGAAGCTACTGTTCGTCCGAGGGCCAGGGCAAGGCGGAAGAGGAATGTCTCCACGCCTGAGAAGGCGTGGCCCCTTTGAAGCACCCTGAAGACGCGCGCCACCGACTCGCGCATGAACG
>Ga0078972_1008337_pt1 | contig 21825 bp, 22 predicted proteins | sample YelNatPaOPGAMG01_FD_67568 | JGI IMG/M metagenome (GOLD analysis project Ga0078972, IMG submission 67568) | Hot spring thermophilic microbial communities from Obsidian Pool, Yellowstone National Park, USA - OP-RAMG-01 (SPADES assembly) (version 2) | ecosystem: Environmental > Aquatic > Thermal...
TTCTTCAATCACCGGATTTTTCAATTCAAAAATTGCAATCGGAATTCCATTAATAAAAACAACAACATCAGGTCTTCTCACTCTTTCTTTTCCCTGAACAGTAAATTGATTAACAACCAAAAATTCATTATTCAAATAATTTTCAAAATCAAAAACTTTAACAATATCTCCCTTTCTCTTTCCGATTTTATCTTTAAATTCCACTTTTACTCCTTCAGTAATCATTCGATAAATCTCTCTATTTGCAATTTCCAAATTCGGATGCAAAAATCTCAAAAGTTTATTTATTGCCTCATCTATTGCCTCTTCTGGCAATCCTTGATTAATTCTCATTAACGCTCTTTTCAACCTTCCCTCCAACACTACATCTCTAAAATTAGGATCTTTCCTCTCTGGCAAAATTCCATTAAAAGCAATATCTGGCCCAAATTTATGCTCGTAGCCAAGGTCTTTGAACCAATCAATAACGGATTGTTCGGTTATGGTTTGTTCTTTAAATTTGGTCATTGTTGTTTATAATAATAACTTTTTGAAAGTTCCCAAATTCTGTTGAAATTTTCATTAAAGTTTCTAATTTGTAATAAAATTTCAGGGTTTTTAATAAAATCTCCGACGCGATTAATTGCATTTATTGTAGAACATAAAAACATAGCATAAAATCTTCCTTTTGTGTTTTCTTTGTCTTCCATTATACCCTTTATTACAAAAGGATCTCCGTGGACAAGATGTGAAAGCATTGAATATACTTTTTTATTTTTACTTTCGCTTATAAATGGAAGGGGGTTCGCGGTTTTTAAAAATTCATTATATAAACTGCTGACATCTCCAACCAAGTTTTTATATTTTGCTGGATCAATTAAACATTCCTCGATTTTATTTTGTTCTTTTTTATTCAATTTGTTCTTTTCTTCGTTATATAAACTTTCGGCATATTTTTTATATTCTGAAATATTCTCTGCCAAAATTAAATAATCTATCATCACGCGTAAAAACCGAATTTTTTCTTCTAGAGTGGGATTAAGTGATGATAAAAAATGGGTATTTATATACTTGAAACTGAATTCATGAATAGTTCGAAGCGAAAAATTAAGAATAGGGTGATCGTAGTTATCTACAAATTGGATAACATCTTTTAATAAAACTAAAAAACCTTCTAAAACAGAAATATGAAAACATTCAAACAATATCCGATGATTTCGAAATGGTTTTAATATTCCACTTTTTGTTTTTATCCAACCTGTTTTTATTTCGAAAAGAGATACTTCAGAATAAGGAGTATCTTTTTTTAATATTTCTAATTCTTCCTCTAATAATCGTATAATTCCATCCCGATATGTTAAAATTTCTTTTTCTATATTCATACCCTTATTTCCCCGCTCATTAATTTTGGCAAAAGCAAATCGCGGAGCTCAGCTAATTTTTGGTTTTCTTTTAATATCTGCAAGATTTTTTCAAACATTGGATCGACCTTTGATTGTATTTTCTTTATAACCTCTTTATTAAAAGGAAGCCTCAAATATTTAATTGATTGTCCGGCGTGTAAAATTGTTGTCCCTGAGGCATGTTCTAAAATTGTATTCTGAACATAAGGCGTTTTCAACCAAAAATAAATAAATGAATTTTTAATAAATCCATCTCTCGAATAAACTTTCCTTATCCCAGAAGAAAAAGCACCATTGCACCCAATTTTTACTCTGCCGACTGTTGCATCTAAAGAAAGTAAAACATCGTTTTCTTTGCATATTTTTCCATTTGCTATTTCCTTCGGAATATAAACATCAACACCGCTTTGCTTATCTAAATCTCTAACGCGATAAAAAGGAATGTAAACTTCTTTTTTTGTTTCGCTGTAATATTTCGATCCTGGCTCTATTCCTTTCTCAAAAACAAACATTTCTTCAGCATCTTTTATTTCCCATCCTTCTAGTTTTGAATTTTGAGCTTTGAGTTTTGAGTTTTCATTAAACCATTCTTTAAAAATTTCCTGCGCCATCTCCTCCAAAGTTTTAATAATTTTATTATTCACCTCAATCTTATCATCAAAAGCAGAAAGAATTAAAACTATTTCTTTTCTTATCTTTTTATCTTCCGGATATAATATTTCAATGTTATTCAAATTTTCTTGAGTAAGCTTGGGCTGAACAGCTCCTGTAATATACGGGGTTATACTAATTGTTGACAAAGCATAAAAAAGAAACATTGTTTCTAAATCATCCTTACCTTTCATCACATGAGCATGATTATTTACCCAAAATTTGCCTTTTACCAATTGAAGCATTGGTTTATCTCCATTTGAAGTGAGCGTCCCATCTTCTGCTATTAGTAAATACAACCCATCAAAAATATAATCATTTATGTAATCAATAATCCCTGCGGCACCATAATACGGATATTCACCCTTCATTTTTGCGCGTTGAATAGAAGATAAAGGAATCCTTTTTGAATCGAAATTTTGTGACACTTCCCCCAACTTCACCTTCCGCCATCCTTTGGGTAGATTGTTATTTTGTGTTTCTGCTGTCATAAAATTTTTATTTTCGTTTTATTAAAATCCATTTATCATTTTCCTTTTTCCAAATATCAGCGAGTTTATAATTAACTTTATCTTTCCCTAGTACTAATCTATCTAAAGAGCCACCGGCGTGAACTATTTTAATTAACATTTCGGTTTTTTTAATAACTTCATTTAGCAAATTCACATCAATTTTTTCCCATTCAAAAATTTTATTTCTTTTCGGCTTCCAAGCTGAAATTTCATCTTTTTTATCTCCGCTAATAGCTATTGTCCACAAAGAATGAATAATTTTATTTCTTTTTTCGTTTAACTCATAAAGATCTTTTATTAGAGCCTTGTATAATTGGATATCATCTTTTTCGATTAAATTCTTTTTAATAGCTAAATCGATCATCATAGCTAAGGCGTCAATAGTCTCTTTTGCGGTGTAATTTTTTACTAAAATTTCTACCTGATCAGTATTACCTGATAATAAAATTAATTTCACATATTTTATTGAGAAAATTAAACGCTCGAATTTTGCAATAAATTCTCCTAATTTTTGATATAAAATTTTAATTTTTTTATTGTTATTTATACTTTCCACAGATTTTGACTTGACATTTATTTTTGCTATAATAAAAGTACAGTATCGAAAAGGGGCGTCGACCGTTAGGACGATGGCCCCTTTTCATTTTTATATTCTAACGGCAACCGTTTTTTAACATCTTTGTCTACAAAAATATTAAACATATAATTTCGAAAACCTCCTAAGAAATTTTTATCTTTTATACCAAGATTTTCTTTAAAATATTCTAAAAACCTTCTTTTATATTTATCGCCTCTCAAAATCACTCCGGTGGCTAATTTTAAATCATAGTTAATAGCACCAACTATTAAATCGGTTAATTGCAATAAATCGTTTGACTTAGAATCAAAACGGCAAACGCCAGCTATTGCTAATCTCTTTAGTTCGTTGTTTATTCTTTTTTTAACATTAACTTCGAATTTAATATCTTTCGGGGCGGTAATATAATCAGCAATGAGGATGAGAATTTCATCGGAAGGTAATGCTGATTTTAAAACTCTAATTGAAATATCTTCGTATGCTCTCCAGGGATCTCCGTTGAATTCTCTGTTAAAATAATCACCTTCTTTATCAAGAGTATAGGAATTGAAATTTAAACTTCGTGTTGAAAATAATGCGTCTAACGCAAATTTAGCAAAATCAATATTCTTTTTAGAAAGTTTGTTAAATTTCATTTCGTCATAAAAATTTCTTTTTCTTCGCTCGTAGATAATTTTGCTTTGTAAATAGTAAGGCTGAGAACATTTTATGAATCCAACAGTAAAAAATGGATCTTTGGGGTCGTTAATTGTTCCGCTTTCGTCAAGAAAACAAAATTTTGTCCAAATTTTTTTGTAATCAGAGAGGCTTAAGTTTTTTATTTTTTTACGAAATAAACCTTCAAACATTTTGATCCAATTAAAAATTTAGGTTTTTCAAATTTTCCTTTATCCTTTCTTCTAACTCTCGACTTTGTGTAAAATATCCTTCCAATTCCGCTGTTAGTTTTTTCATCTTTTCTTCGAATGGCACTCCATCATCTGGGGGTTGAGGTACTCCTACATATCTTCCAGGAGTCAATACATAGCCATTTTTTCTAATTTCTTCGATTGTTGCGCTATAACATAGACCCGGAATGTTTTTGTAGCCCTTGCCAAAATTTTCATTCCACAATTTTTGAATTTCTAAATTGATTTTCAACAACTCTTCTAATTCTTTTATTCTTTCTTCGATTTTTTTCTTGGTTTCTTTATGGCGTAAATTACTGTTTAAAAGCGAGTTTAACTCTTCAATTTCTTTTTCGTATTTTTCTTGCAATGCTCTCAATTGATCTTTTGTTTCTTCTATTACATTTTCGCCTCGCCAAAGTTTTGCAATGGAAGAAATATAAATTATTTGGTCTTCAGTAAATTCAACTTGCTTTCTTGAAATTGGTCTAAAAATTTCTCTGGCATCGATGAATAAAGTTTCACCAACTCTATTTCTAAATCTTCCATTTTTTTTGTTTTTAGTTAAGAACCATAAAGAAACTGGAAGCGAAACATTGTAGAAAAGTTTTGGCGGGCAAGCAATTATAACATCGACTAAATCGTCTTCGATAATTCTTTTTCTAATCTCTCCCTCTTTCCCTCCAACTGCTAAAGCGCCATTTGCCATAACAAAACCTACCATTCCGCTTGGTGCTAAATGATAAATGAAATGTTGAATCCACATAAAGTTTGCGTTGCTGTCTGGCGGAATTCCATATTTCAATCTTGGGTCCTTTGGATCTATTTGATCTGCTCCCCAGCCCGATTGATTAAATTCTGGATTAGCAATAACAAAATCTGCCCTTAAATCTGGGAATTGATCATCTAAAAGTGAATTTTTGCCTCCTCTGATATCTCCGGTAATCCCTCTAATTGCCAAATTCATCATACAAAGGCGCCAAGTGTTAACATTGAGTTCTTGGCCATAAAAACTAATTTTTGAAGGATCTTTTTTGTGAATTTCTAAAAATTTTGCGCTTTGAATAAACATTCCGCCGCTACCGCAAGCTGGGTCAAAAACTCGACAGCCTTCAAAAGGCTCCAAAATTTCAACCAATAATTTAACAATTGGTCGTGGAGTAAAAAACTGTCCACCACGCTTTCCCTCAGAAGATGCAAATTGTCCCAAAAAGTATTCGTAAACTCGACCTAATACATCTTTATCTTCGTAGGTTTTATGATCAAATCTGATTTTTGAAAAAATGTTTATAAGATCACTTAACACATGAGGTTCTAAATTAGTTTGAGCATAAATTTTTGGAAGAATATCTTTCAAAACAGGATTTTCTCTTTCTATTTCTTCCATTGCTTCGTCAATTTTCTTTCCAATATCTGGAGTTAAAGAAAATTTTTGTAAGTATTCCCACCTCGCTTTCTCTGGAATGTAAAAAATACCCGCGCTTTTATATTGATCTTTGTCTTCGATAATAAATTGGCGGGCGTTTTCATCTGAAACAAAAAATTCTTTGTTATTGGGATCGCTTACCCATTCTTTCAATAATTCTCTCCTTTGATAGAAAGCATCCGAAACATACTTTAAAAAAATTAATCCCAAAACAATGTATTTATAATCGCTTGGATCAAGACTTCCTCTTAATTTATCTGCAGCTTTCCATAACTCCTTTTCAAAATCGATATCTTTAAAAGAATTCATGCTTATTTCCAAAATTCTTTTTGTTTCTATTTTTTGTTTTTCTTCGATAAGTTTTTTTATTTCTTCTGGTAGTTTATCTTTTGGGATTAAATAGTCTCTTCCTTTTGAAATTGCTGAAATTTCTCCAGCTTTAATCTTTTTAAAAATCGCCTGCCTCGTCACCCCCAAAATATTTGCCAACTCTTTAGTAGTGTAATAACTTGCTTCTGTCATATTAAGTCATTTTAATAAATTTAAACCCCCTATGTCAAGTTTACCATGGTTAACTGAATAAAGATGCTTCTCGTAAAATTCTGCCATTTTTTCATTTTCCCATAAAAAATTGGCTTTTTCAAGCCAGTTTGGCCAGCGGATCAAAACGGATATTTGATCCGCAAAGAACTTTAATTTAACAACCCAAAACCTTCGCTTTTATTCATTTGATATAAAATCCATCCACCCAAACTACACAAGAATATTCCAACATTTTGCAGAATGTGAGAATGTTTGTTGAGCTTTTGATAATTGAATTTTAAATAATAGCAAAATAAAAAAATGGCTTTTCAAGCCGAGTTGGGTTGCGAGCCGAAAACCTGTATTTGGCGGACAATGTTTAGAAAAATTTATTTTTCGCTTTCGAGCTTGAGTTTCAAAAAAAATAAGAGATCTTCTTTAAGATTTTTCTTTGCCCAGATTTTTGCTTTTTCGTCTAAAAGCTCACCCATACCAGCCAAAATTCTTTTTTCTGGTAGTTTTTCAAGCTTCTTTACGCATTCTTTTAAAAATTCTTTAAATTCCATCCCTGTTCTCTTTTTTACGATCTCTTTGTTGATTGGAAAATCTTTTTTCAAAAGAAACCAACTGTCAAAAACGTCTCGGTTTGCTTTCCCCAATCTCTCAAACATTGCTACCAATTTGTGGGCGAAAATGTCTTCTATTTTCATCACTTTCATTGAAATTCCAAGATATGATTTAATCTCGTATTCTGACCCAAAATGTCTAAGATTAATTTCAATTTTTATTTTGGGGGCTTTTTTTTCATAAGAGAGCAAAATAAATAAATTAAATCTCTTTTTTCTTTTATCTTTTATTTCTCCGTATTCTTTTGCGATTTCTAAAACTTTTTGAAAAACAAAGTCTTCTTTTTTCTCATCCAAAAGGTCAAAATCTAAATCTAAAGAAAAACGAGAAAGGCCATAAAATAAATTAAGAGCGGTTCCGCCTTTAAAACCCAAAAGAGGAGCAAGAGAAGGATCAGTGTAAATATCTTTTAAAATCTTCAAAAGGATATTTTTGTGTTTTGAAATATCAAGCGCCATAAATTTCTTTTACCCTTTTTTCTAGGGCCTTATTTTGATAAATTGGCAAAATTTCAAAAATTTTTTCTTTATTCAATGGGTCTAAATTATCAAAATGATAATTTTTGTTTAAATAAAGTAAATCTAAAAACGCTCTTTCTGGAGAGGCGACCCAATAAGTTTCTTTGAATTCTAAACCTTTGTGATTTGTTAAAATTATATTTTTAATTTTTCTAAAGTAATATTTTTGACCATCAATCTCAATCTCTCTTGTTAAATAAGAAGCGACAAAAATTTGAGAATAAAATTGAAAAATTACTCCAGCCCGCGTTAAAACCGTTTCAAAACTAATGTAAGATGGAGTATAAATTTTAGTTGCTAATTCAAATTTATTATAATTTCTATCCTTAGCATAAAGACCTTTTCTAATCGAATATAATTTACCTGTTTTGACATAATAATTTATTCTTCGCTTTACCAAATTTCTATCGGTTTCGGCCCAAATCAAAGAAATATCTTTAAAAGTAAAGACAGTATTTTTAAACCTCAATATCTTTGATAAACCAGTTTCTTTCATAATTTATCTACCAAAGGTTACAATTATTGTTACTTTTAGTTTATCAAATCAATTATTTATGTCAAGCTTCTATTCGAAAAAAATTGGCTTTTTCAACTCTCTACCGAAATTTGGTGCAACGGGGTCAATTCAATTTAAAAGTTAATTCAAAATCCCAAACCATCCCCAGCATACAAGAATATTCCAACATTCTGCAGAATGTGAGAATGTTTTTATTTGATAATTTCTACAACTATGTTTGCTGGTGCGGGCGAAGTTTTTGTGATCACGTTTTTTGATTTTGTTATTGAAGGTAAAAAATCTTTGCCAATGATTTTGTTGTCTTCTAACCAATAAATATCTAAATCTAAAAAGGTGTTTTTGTTCCAGAAAGAGCGAATTTCTTTTTGAGGAAAAATGAAAATCATTCCGTCATAGTTTACTGGTTTTTGAACAAACATTAAACCCTTCTCCCATTCTTTTTGAGTTTTGGCTTCTTTCAATAAATAAGTTTTTCCTTCCAATTGAAAAGAAATTAATTTCTCTTTATCTTTGCCAAGTTTATAAAAATTTAAACCAAACAAAATTACGAGAACAAAAATTAAAGTTAAAAGAAAATTTTTTGACATAATTTTTAATTATTTTTCGAATTTTAAAAAGTATTTTTTGGGAATTTTTTCTTTTTTTAAAACTTTTTTCCAGTTTTTGTTAGCTTGAGAAAGTTTTTTAATTCCGTTTTTGTCTTTGAAAATAGGGTCGACAATTCTTGATTTACAATAAACTATGACGTCGTAATTTTGAGGGTCGTTTTTAACTTTTATTTTCCCTGTCATTCTTTGAAAGAGAATTTTTAATTTTGGGTCAGATTTGATTTTGCTTTTTATCTTTTTTAAGACAATTTTTTCTGTTAAAAATAAATCTTCCTTTTTCAAGTATCCTTTTTCCAAACAATGTTTTAAAACATCGCCGACCGTGCGAAACATAACTGCGGTTGAAAAACCTGAATAGTAAATTTTATTTAAACGGTAGAACAATTTTGCGTATTTTTGAGCGCTTTGAAAATTTTTGAAAACCCAAAGATTGTTTTCAACTGTAAGATTTTTTAAAATATACTCCACTTCTTTTTTGGTTGCCTCTCTGTAACAAATGGCGTTTCTTAAAGAATAATCGATTCTATCTGCGCAAAGCTCAGGGATCTCTTTTTCCAATAAAGGAAAGTTGTGTTTGTTTAAAATTGAATCTAATTTTATGCCGTGCCTTGAAAGGATTGAGGGAATTTCTGAATTTTTTATAAAATCGCCAAAAATATTGTCTTGGAAAGTGTGATTTTTCTCTGAACCTTCTTTGAAAACATAATCTAGGGCATGGGAGAAAACACCATGAGAAATGTCGTGCAAGATTCCTGCAATTTGTTCTTTGAGTGGGGCGTGGAATTTTTTGAGTAAAATAAAAACTCCCAAAGAATGCTCAAAACGAGTGATTTTTTTTAATTTTTGAGAATAAAATTTTTGATACAGGGGTAAATAGCCAACTTGATCTATTCCTTTCAATCTTTGGAAAGATGGAGAATTTATTAATTCTAAAATCAAGGGATGCTCGATTTTCACTTTTCCATAAATTCTATCTCGAAGAATCATTAATTTGTTTTGTCATAAAGAAATGATTTTTGCAAAAAAACATTAAGATTATTTCATGGTTCAACGTAAATCTCATATATCGGTCCTGGGTCAACACGCGGGCCTAAACTAAGAGCTGTTTTACCGTTCTTGTCTTTTACGATTACTGCAAATTTAATGGTTTTTCCTGCCATCGATTCGCTAATAGTCCCCCTCACAAGACCTTTATTTTGATCTAACCAAAGCCCTGCTAATGTGAAGTCGGAATATCCTGGCCTAAGAATCCATAGATACGGCGGATCACCTCCCTCAACCCAAAGTGTGGCACCGTATGGCTGTCCTGCTTTGGCATTTGGTAATTTAATTGTATCTACAAAAGCCTGTTGAAAGTCTATTTCTGGTACTGGAGTTGAAAAACCTTCTTCATCAGATACAACATATTCTTTTATTGTGATAGGAAGGGTTGCGATTGCTCTGTTCGTCCCATCAGTAACTTCAACATCAAAATAATAAATTCCAGGATTTGGCAAAGCACCGCCAGTTCCGTGCAAAACTCCGGTAAGCGCATCTATTGTGATTCCTGGCGGGGGAAACCTTCCGCCAATTGGTTTACCCCATGTGTATCCGTTCACGCCAGGAGAACCACCATAAGCCATAAGCGTAACTGGTGTTACCTGATACTCTTTAGTTCCCTCTTTTTTATTAATGATTATTAGCGCCTCAGGAATCTCCCATCTTGTATCAATCTTTAACTGAATACCTTTCTTTACACTACTCGGAGTGCTTTCTTTGGCAACTTCACCGCTATTGCTTTGTTTATTAGTTTGTTTTGTAGGTTGGCTACTACCTTCTTTTTTAAGGGCTTTGTTGCTACTGCTTTCTTCATTGACCTTACCGCTGCTACTAATTTTGGTATATTGTAAAAACAAATCTTTGTTGCGGTAGACTTGAACTCCTGCAGCACCAATCAGAACTACTGCAACTATACCCATACCTCCTTTGACTACTACAGAGAGAACATGACTTATACTTGGATTTTTAATTAGTTTTAATAGTCCGCTAATTATAAGAAGAATTATCTCTACAATAACAGCAATGCCTATTGCTGCAAATTCGGGATTTTTTGAAATTAATTTCAATAATTCTTCCTTCCAAAGTAATTCTTGATTATTTGCTTGCGCCTGGGCGGAAAAAGCAAACAGTGAAAAAGCTATCCCTACAAATAATAGTTTAAATTTCTTTTTCTTCATTAATTTTAATTGTTTATTATAAACCCCTCATTTTAGAGGCGACCCTTTAAAATTGAATTCAAATAAACTTTAAGCCCGTATTTACATTCTATCACAGAGTTCAAGTATTTACAAAAATTCAATCTTGTTTATTAAATCAAGCTTTTCTCTTTGAAACTGAAGATTTTGTTTTTTGAGATGATAACGTGGTCCAAAACATCAATTCCCATTATTTTTCCGGCTTCTTGAATTCTTTTTGTAATCTCCAAATCCGCTTTTGAGGGAGTTGGGTCGCCAGAAGGGTGGTTGTGAACTAAAATTACTGAGGCAGAGTTTTTCTCGAGGGCATATTTGAAAATCTCTCTTGGATGACAAATGTTAGCGTCTAACGTTCCAACAAACAAATGCTTTTTGAAAACGACTTCGTTTCTGGCGTTCAAATAAAGAGCGGCTAAATGTTCTCTTTGTTTTTCTCTCAAATAAGAGAGTTGGGCGACAACGTCCTTTACCGATTCAATTTTTGGCAAAGTCTCCTCCCCCATTTTTAAAATTCTTTTTGTGAACTCGATTGCCGCCAAAATTTCGCAAGCCTTTGCCGAGTTTATCCCTTTAATTTTTATTAAATCTTGAAACTTTAATTTTTGAAATTTTCTTTTTGAAAACTTTCTCAAAATTTCTCTTGCCAAATCCAAAGCGCTTTTCTCTTTAGTTCCCGTTCTCAACAAAATCGCCAAAAGCTCTTCATCTCTTAAATTTTCTGGTCCCTTTTCAATCAATTTTTCTCTTGGCCTTTCAACTTTTGGCATCTCTCTAATTAAAATTTTTTCTTTTTTCATTTTTTTTAAATTTAATCTTTATTTTTTCTTAATTTTTATCTTGATTTTTATGGTTGTTTTGATTTTTATTTTTATCCTTTGAAAAATTGACCGTTAAAATCCGTTTGACAAATTTCCAAACTGTTCTTTGTTATTCCAATGTTCTTAAGAACATTAGAACTTTCCTCCCTCTATCAGTGAGCTTGTGGCGAATGCTTGCCCCTTCTGCCCTTTTCATGATTAACCCTGCAATTGTCAACCTTCTAGTATGCTCTGAAGCTGTTTTTAGATTAATTTCTAATTTCTCGGCAATATCGATCACCGAAAGCTCAGGCTCTTTCTCTAAAAGCTCCAAAATTTGAATTCTTCTATGATTAGAAAATCCTCTAACAATCCTTTCTAATTTTCGGTAATTCTTTTTCAAAATCATATTTAAATTTACAAAAACTTCTTAATTATTCCAATGTTCTCAAGAACATTAGAATAAATTTTGAAAAAATTATAAATTATATTTCCCAAAACATCATTATCATAAATATCGTTATCATCTAGCAACAATGGTTATCTTTTATCAACAACTAAATAATAAAATGTTACTTTGTGGTTTTCAAATTAAAAAGCAAAATTAAAGCTAAAATTGTTAAAAATAAAGAAAAAGAAAATGGGGCGAAAAGACCGATTTTATCCCACAAAATTCCTGCCAAAAATGAAGCGGGTAAAGAAAAAAGACCGTTTATCATTTGATAACCACCCAAAGCCGAAGCCCTAATTTCTTGTGAAACTAATTCAGAAACGAAAGCTCTTTGAGAAGGCTCTAGCGCTCCCTTGTGAAGTCCGTAAAATACAAATGCCAAAATGATTCCAAAATAGTTTTTGAAAAACAAAAAAATTAAACAAACTAAAATCCAAAAGAAAAACGAAATTTCTAAAACTTTCTTTCTTCCAATTTTATCTGAAAGTTTGCCAAAGGGAATTGAAAATAAAACAGCTGTGGCAGTGAAAATTAAATATAAAATTGGAATAAAACCGACCTTGAAACCGAATTCTTTGGCAAAAACTAACAAAAAAGAATAAGAAAAAGCGCCAAGAGAAAAAATGGAACTCAAGATTAAAAAGTGACGAAACTGAGGGGTGAAAGATTTTAGAGAAATTCCCTTGAAAACTTTTGTTGAATCTCTCTTTTGCTCTTTAACAAAAATTAAAATTAAAACAACGCCAATTAAAGAAGGAATTGATGCCAAAAGAAAGAGTTTTTCAAAACCCAAAAAATTAACCAGTAAAATACAAAGCAAAATTCCAAACACTGCTCCCAAATTGTCCATCATTCTTAAAAATCCAAAATTCTCTCCTCTGTCTTGGTCGGTTGACAAATCGGCAATGATGGCATCTCTTGGAGCTGACCTGATTTTTCCTGCTCTATCTAAAATTCTAAAGGGAATTAAATGGACCCAATTTTTAGAGAGCGAATAACCAATTCTTGAGATTGCCCCCATTAAATATCCAAGCCAAACAAAAATTTTCCTTTTTTGAATTCTGTCTGAAAAGTATCCTGAAATTGCTTGAGAAATCGAAACTAAAGCATCTCCAAGCCCGTCCAAAAATCCCAAAACCGACATATTCGCTCCCAAAGATTTAACAAAAAGGGGCCAAATAGGATAAATCATATCAGACCCCATATCGTTCAAAAAAGATGCAATCCCAAAAATTTTCACTTTCTTTTTTGATTCTTTATCCATTTTTAAAAATTTTCTCAAAATTTTCCTCGGTAAAAACCTTGATTTTGTTTTTCTTTAAAAGTTTTGTGGTCGCTCCCTCTCCTTTAATTAATTTTCCTGAAAATGTGCCATCGTAAATTTTTCCACAACCGCAAGAGGGGCTTTTTTGCTTTAAAATCGCTTTTTTAATTTTCAAAATTTTGCAAATTTTTAAAACTTCTTTTGCCCCCCTTTCAAAATATTTTGTTGCATCCTCTCCCGACTTGGTGATCACTCTTTTTCCTTTTTGCTCTGCTGGTTCTCTTGGAATTGGTAAGCCACCTAAAATTTCAGGACAAACTGGAATTAGAATAAAATCTTTTGCTAATTTTAAAATTTTTTCATTTTTGTTTGAAGTTCCATCGTATTTGCAATTTATTCCTAAAAGACAAGCTGAAACTAAAATTTTTTCTTTTCTCATTTCAGAATGCAATTAACTATTGTTTTTATCAATCTCTTGTCAAAGGGCGAAGGAATGATAAAATCTCTTTTTGGATTTTTCACTAAATTCGAAATTGCTTTTGCAATTTTAATTTGTAAATTTAAAGTCATTTTTTTCTTTGCTTTCAAAAGTCCTTTTAAAACTCCAGGGAAAACTAAAAGATTGTTGATTTGATTTTTAAAATCTGACCTTCCGCTGGCAAAAATGTATTCTTTTGTTGTTTTTTCAATTTCTTTTGGGTAAATTTCAGGCTCTGGGTTTGAAAGAGCAAACACTATTGGATAAGGTTTCATCAATTTTATATCTTCTGCACAAATTAAATTTTTTACTCCTGTCAACCCAATAACAACGTCGCTATCTGAAATTGCTTCCCTTTTTCCTCCTTTAATATTTTCTGGATTGGAATGTTTTGCGATTTCTCTTTGATATTTGTTATCCCCTTTCCTTCCTCTAAATATTATTCCTTTTTTGTCCAAAACTACGATCTTTTTTACTCCTGCAAAAAGTAAAATTTTAAAAACTCCATAACCTGCGGTCCCGGCTCCTATCAAACAAACTTTAATTTTTTCCAATTTTTTACCAACAACCTTTAAAGCATTAATTAAAGCGGCCAATGTTGCAATCGCCGTTCCTTGCTCGTCATCGTGAAAAACAACAAAATTTCTCTTTTCTAACTCTTCTCTAATTTCCAAGCTTTTTGGCGAAACGATGTCTTCTAAATTAAAAACTTCAAAATTGGGAGATAAAATTTCTACAGTTTTTATAATCTCTTCTTTTTTCTTTGTTTTTAGACAAAGAGGAACGGCATCAACTCCTGCTAAAGCTTTCAACAACAGGGCTTTTCCTTCCATTACCGGCAAAGAAGCTTCAGGAAAACTATCTCCAACTCCCAAAGTTCGAGAACCATCAGTAATGATTGCGACTAAATTTCCTCTGTTTGTGTAATCTGATACCTTTTGGGGATTTTTTGCGATTTCTCTTGAAACCTCTGCCACTCCTGGAGTGTACAAAAGCTTCAAATTTTCTTTTGAAACCTTAACTTTTGGCGCAATTTCAATTTTTCCTTTGTTTTCTTTGTGAATTCTCAAGGCCTCGTTTTTTAATGAATTCGCTTTGTTCATAAATTTTGATTTTTAGCTTTTTTTTAATAAAACCTTTATCTTTTAGAATTATTATTTATTTAATTTAGAATTTTTTGATAATTTTTGAGAAACGACCTTTCGTTTAAAGGTACAAATTCCAAAAAGTTTTTTGGCCTTTCAAGTTTAATATAACTTTTAATTTTGAAATTTTCAACCTTTTAATATCCTTTTTGAATCCTTTAAAGTGATTGTAATTTCAGAAGTTTTAATTATCTTTGTTAACAAATTTTTTATTCTCACAAGCAAAATGAAAGTTTTTTAATGCTCAAAAAAAATAAAATAAAAAAGTTTTAAAAAGTAGAGTTTTTTCTTTTTAAAATCCGTTGTCTTTAAGAATTAACATTTTAAATTCTTAAACTTTAGTGATAAAATTTTAAAAAGGATGTCAGAAAATTTTATTGAAATCGATGGTTCTTTGGGTGAAGGCGGAGGTCAGATTTTAAGAACTGCAACCGCTTTGTCTGCGATTAAAAAAATTCCTTGTCGAATTTTTAACATCAGAACTAAAAGAAAAAATCCTGGGCTTCAAACTCAACACTTGTTGGGATTGAGAGCTTTAGCAGAACTTTGCAAAGGAAAACTGGAAGGAGATTTTTTGAATTCAACCGAAATAAAGTTTTACCCAGGAGAAATTAGAACCAAAGACCTTGTAGTTAAAATTGAAACTGCAGGCTCAATCACTCTTTGCCTCCAAAGTCTTTTACCGGTAGCTTTGTTTGCGAAAAATCCAATTCAAATTTATTTTAAAGGAGGAGGCACGGATGTTCCTTTCTCTCCAACCATCGATCATTTCCGTTATGTTTTTTTAAAAGTCTTAGAAAAAATGGGGCCAAAAGTTGAAATGAATATAATAAGGCGAGGTTATTATCCAGCCGGCGGTGGAGAAGTAAAAGTGAAAGTTTATCCTTCAAAATTAAAACCTTTAAATCTTGTTGAACGAGGAAATTTCCAAGAAATTTTGGCTTTTTCAGTCGCTTCTGAATTTTTAAAAGAAAGAAAAGTTGCCGAAAGACAATTAAATGAACCCAAAAGAGTGTTTAAAGCACTAAAACTAAATTTTAAAGAAAAAACTGAATATGTGAAAACAGACTCTCCTGGTAGTTGTTTGGTTTTGGCTGCAAAATATGAAAATACAATTTTGGGAAGCGATGAATTAGGAAAATTGGGCGTTCCTGCAGAAAAAATTGGAAAAGAATGCGTAGAAAAACTTTTGGAAGAAGAAAAATCTGATGCTTGCTTTGACCAATTTTTAACAGATCAAATTTTAATTTATATGGCTTTGGCTGAAGGAAAAAGTCAAGTTAGAATTTCTAAATTAACTCTTCACGCCCAAACAAACATAAAGATTGTTGAAAAATTTTTGAATGGAAAATTTGAAATTGAAAATAACGTTTTGATGTGGATTCCCTCAAAATAAAAACAAAAGAAGAATTTAATCACTCGACCTCTTTGATAGAAAATGCCTAAAGTACAAATGCTTCACAATTTCGTTTGCCAAAAGATATGCAAGAGCCAAAGAAATAATGATTAAAATTGTTTCAAGAGTTGGAGAAATAAAATAGAAGTAATTTTGGCCAAATTTTGTGAAGGGCAAAATAAACGAAAAAATCCAAACGAAAATTGAAAGAGAAATTAAAATCGGACTTGGAGATTTTGCCAAAAGAAAGAATTTTCTTGTTCTAACTGAAAAGATGATTGCTAATTCAGTCAAAATAGAAAGTAAAAACCAATGAGTTTGAATTGATTTTTCTCCTTGTTTGAAAAAGATTCCAAAGAAAATGAAATCAAACAAAGAAGAAACTAGGGCTAAAAAGAAAATGTAGGGGAAAATTTGAGAAAATTTTTGAGCCTTGGGTCTTCTCAATTCTTCTGGGTCAAGAGTGTCGGTAGCTACTGAAACTAATGGCAAATCTGAAAGCAAATTTAAAAGCAAAACTTGAGTTGGAAGCATAGGTAAAAATGGCAAAATCAAAGAAATCCCTGCCATCGAATACATGTTCCCAAAGTTTGAAGCCAGGGTTGCCTTAATGTATTTTTGAATGTTCGAAAAAATATTCCTTCCTCTCCTAATTCCCTCAACGATTGTCTTCAAATCATCCTTCAACAAAATAATATCTGCCACTTCCTTTGAAATTTCAGCCGCTCCTTTGACTGCAATGGCAACGTTTGCTTCTTTCAATGCCGGGGCGTCGTTTATTCCCTCTCCCACAAATCCCACTTCATATTTTTTTTGCAAAGATTTTATAATTTTTAGTTTTGTTTCCGGTAAAACTCTGGCAAAAACTGAGTATTTTTTACAAACTTCGTCAAATTCTTTTTCTGGAAGATTTTCTAAATCTTTTCCCAAAATTACTTCATCTTCGCTTTTTATCAAACCAATTTCTTTCGCTATTTGGGCTGCAACTTCTTTTGAATCTCCGGTCAAAATTTTAATTTGAACCCCCAACCTTTTTGCTAAATTCAAGGTCTTTTTTGCGTCCCTTTTCAAGGGATCCAAAAAACACAAAACCCCCAAAAATTCCAAATCCTTCTCGTCTGATTCAGAAAATGAATTTTCACTGAATTCTTTAAAAGCAATCGCCAAAGTTCTCTTTCCCTCCTTTCCTTTTTCTCTCACAATTTTTAAAATTTCTTCTTTTTCATTTTCTTTTGAGATTTCCAAAATTTTCTCTGGGGCTCCCCTCGAAATCAAAAATCTTTTTCCTTCAAATTCAACCAAATCAGTATCTCTTAATCTTTGTGGAGAAAACGGAATTTCATAAATTAATTTCGCTTTTTTTAATTCTTTAACTTTTGGTCTAATTCTTTCGTAAATTGCCAAATCGAAGGGGTTTTGAACGACATCAATTTCTTTTTCCAAAAGTGAAGAAGCAAGAAAGGCAAATTTTAAACATTTTTCTTCATCTTTGGAAAAAACCTCGGTCAAGGTTAATTTATTTTCAGTGATCGTTCCTGTTTTATCAGTGCACAAAAGTTCAATGTTTCCAAGGTCCTCGATTGCCTCTAATCTTTTCACTAAAACATTTTTCTTTGCCAATTTCAAAGCTCCGTTTGAAAGGGAAACCCCAACCACAACCGGAAGGGCTTCTGGCACCAAACCCACTAACAAAGCTAAACAAAAAATTAGAAAATCAATCGGACTTTCTTGTTTTTTTAAAATTAGATTCACAATAAAAATAAGAAAAATTGTTAAAATAACAAATCTGATAATTACTTTTGAAAAATCTAAAATTTCCTTTTGATACAAACTCGGCTTTTCAATTTTTGCAATCAATTTACCAATTTTCCCAATTTCTGTTTCTTTTCCTGTTGAAACAACGACTCCTTTTGTCTTACCGGAAACGATTGAAGCGCCTGAAAATAAAATGTTTTTTGCTTCAAAAATTTGATTTGTTTCCTTGTCCAATTTTCCTGAAATTTTAACGACGGGTTCTGATTCGCCGGTTAAAATTGATTCATCGACTAAAAGATTCGCTGCCTCAATAATTCTCATGTCTGCGGGAATAATGTCTCCAGTTTGTAAAATAACAACATCGCCTGGAACTAAATATTTTTTATCGATTATTTTCTCCCTGCCATTCCTCAAAACGTTAACATCGGGCGGAAAATAAGATTTCAAAAGAGAAAGGGCTCGATGAGCTCGGTATTCTTGAGAAAATCCTAAAATTACGTTCAAAGAAGCGAAAATTATAATTAAAAGAGAATCTATTTTTTCTCCAATAAAAAACGACAAGGTTGCTGCAATTAATAAAATGTAAAAGAAAGGAGATTTTAATTGTTTAACAAAAATTTCAATTGCCGAAATTTCCCTCTCTTTTATTTCGTTAAAACCATAAATTTTTTGCCTTTCTTTAACTTCCTCTTCGCTCAAACCACTTTCTCTACTCTTTAAAATCTCAAAAATTTCCTTTATTTCTTTTTTTGTAAACTCTGAAAATGCCATAAAATTTCTTTTTTAACTTTTCCTCTGTTTTCTTTTTTTAAATAAAAAATCTTTGTATCTTTTCTTTTCTTTATTTTATCACAAAAGGAATTCGATGCTAAGATGATAGTTCCAATAACTTTATTTTTAGAATCTAAAGCCCTGAGAATTAATTCTTTAAATTTATTTGAAAAAAGTTCCATTTTCCCTATTTCATCAACTACTATCAAGAAATCTCCCTTTAACCCTTCTTCAATTTCTTTTACCCCGATTTCTTCTAAATCTTTCAAGACCACTCCATACTTTGACACCTTGTAAGGACTTTCAAATCCAATTTTTGCTAAAATTCCTTCTTTTTTGCTCAAGGTTACGATTTTAAACCCGATTCTTTTCCCTTTGTCTCTTATTTCCTCTGTAAAAAAGCCTTTGGCCGGATTTTTTAATTCTTTTAAAATTTCTTTTATTAAAGTAGTTTTCCCACAACCTGGCAAACCAGTAATAAAAACGTTTTTGATCATTATTTAAAAAACTTTGAAATTAAAGAAAAAACGATTGATAAAACAACGCTAATTAAAATAGAGGTTCCCAGGGGAAAATAAAAAGTAAAATTTTCTTTTTTAATTAAAATGTCGCCAGGCAACCTTCCTAAAAAAGGAATTTTCTCTGAAAAAGAAAAAATCAAACCCAAAAAAATCAACAAAACCCCAATAAAAATTAAAATTTTCCCAAAAAGAGAGAGCATATTTATTATATTTTATTTTACTATTTCCACTTGAAAATATCGATTGAGTTTAGTTTTGATGGGAAAAATTTCTTTTATTTTCTTTCCTTCGATTATAACTTTTAACAAAAGCCCTTCCATCGTTTTTTCTGAAAAATTTTGATCAAAAACGAAATTTCCTAAAGAATAAGCAATGTATTTTCCTTTGTAATTTTCAATCTCTTGAATCACGTGGGGGTGATGCCCCACTACCAAATCTGCCCCAAGGTCAATTGCCAAGTGTGAAAAATATTTTTGGGTTGGGTTTGATTTTTCTTTGTATTCGTCTCCAAAATGAAACAAAACAACAACGATCTCGGCTTTTTCTTTTGCTTTTTCAATTTCCCTTTTTAAATTTTCCTCATTGAGCCAACAAATTCCTAAAGTGTTTTCTTTTGCCTGCCAAAAAGGAGAGCCCAAATTGCTAAAAGCTAAAAAAGCAATTTTTGTGTTTTCTATTTCCTTGACTTTTGGAGAACAGGCCTCTTCATAGTTTAGACCTGCGCCAAGATAATCTATTTTAGCCTCTTTCAACCTTAACATCGTATCTTTCGTCGCTAATTTAGTGTAATCGAAAATATGATTGTTAGCCAAGGTTAAAATATCAAACCCTGCAAATTTTAATCCCTCTACTGCTTGAGGCTCCATCCTAAAAGAATAAATAGAACCTACTTTTTTACCCTTATCTGAAATTGGTCCCTCTAAATTTCCGATTAAAAGGTCGGCTTCTTTTAAAAATTGAGAAACTTTTAAAAAGGGAAATTTGAAATCTTCGTTCCCGTAATTTTTAATTTTCATTTTTACTCCCCTGTCTAGCATAATGTCGCCAACAAAAAAGAGAGTAATTTTTTCTTTTTTACTTTTAAAAAATATCGAAGGCAAAGAGGCCAAACTTTCAATTTCCTTTTGAGTGTTTTGCACTTTAAATAAAACAAAAACCAAAACTGAAAACCCAAAAATTAAAAAAATTATCAAATTCAAAAAAGATTTCCTCATAAATTATATCTCTTTTACCCAAATTTTATCACAAATTGATTAATCCCCTCATTTTTAACTTGTCTTAATAATAAATGAATGCGATTGAGCATAAAATCACACGCCAAATTTTCCACCAAAGGGTCGCGATTATTAGAAAACAACCCCCTCGCATTTTTAATCAGTTTGCGTTTTTCTTCTCTACTTTCTAATTTCAATTGGCTCCGTAGAATTAAATTCATAAAGAGAAAAAAGCTTGATAATATCGTTTTCGTCCTAAAAAATTTTAGAATCTCAAAATACCAAAAAGCAAAATATGAGAAATTTCATCATCCATTAATTGGGGTCTTTTGGTTGGCATAGAAGTTACGGAGGAATATCTTCCCGATGACAAAACTTTTCTTTCAAAAACCTTTTTCTAGAAATCTTTTTTCTCTCCTTTACTCTATTTTGAACGAAAAATTTGTTAGATTAAAAATTCAAAGAAAATAAAGCTTAGTAACAACCAATTTGAGTTACATTGGCATAGCAAGTACTCTCAGAAGTGGAACAACTGGAGCTACAATCACAATCCGGTGTTTGCCATGGCAAACATGAAACACAAACAGAACATACTCCTCCTGACCACCTCCAGCAACATTTAGTACATCCTACTTGAAATGAGAAACTATTCTTATACACGCAACTTTCAACATTATTATTTGACCAACTATGTTGACCTGTAGTACAGGAAGTGCTGCTCGTACAACCACCGCTATTTGTTCCATTGCAGGTCTTAGCCGATGTTTCTGACCAATCTTTGTATTGCGTCCATTCCGAAATGCTGTATGACGTCCCACTCAAAGGACAAGTTGATCTTTGAAAGCGACAGATTTTTACACCCTCAACTTCAACCACTTGTCCTCCGGCACTTGTACAGTCATCGACCGTGTGCTGCCCATTATAAAGAAGAGAGGATAACGGAGATGTATCACATATCTGAATGGACCCAGCACCACAAACTCCATTACACCAAAGATATTGAGATGTACAACCCCCACCTCCACACGTATCGCATGCTAATGTATAGCATTTGGGACTGGTAGTCACGACAAAACCACAACCGGCTGGTCCCTGTCTTAGTTCAGGAACACCACTCCAACCACCTTGGGCGGTTAAACTTTTCCATTCGCTTCCGTTATAACCTTCAAAATCCGTACCGGTCCAACGGATTGTGCCAGCTGTTGGCGTCGCATTATCATCAGAGATTTTAATTTTACCCGCTACATCAAGCTTTTGGTTAGGTGGCCTTGTCGTTCCGATGCCAACGTTACCATCAAAGAAGGCGTTAGAATATCCATAAATAATCCCTCCAACTCCCAAAGCGCCTGATTTGAATTGAGGGGTATCTCCCACATTTATTGGAGCAAAAACGTTTCCTTGAGGTGGAGACTGTGATGGTTCTTGCCAAGCATAAATTAAAACTGCCATCGTCAAGAGAGAAATCAAAATTACTGGTAAAGATTGGATTAATACTTTTTTGGTTTTTTCTTTCATCTCTTTATCTTTTTTGCGACCTTTATTTTTGTTGTTCTCTTAATTTTTCAACTTCTT
>Ga0078972_1008338_pt1 | contig 21824 bp, 12 predicted proteins | sample YelNatPaOPGAMG01_FD_67568 | JGI IMG/M metagenome (GOLD analysis project Ga0078972, IMG submission 67568) | Hot spring thermophilic microbial communities from Obsidian Pool, Yellowstone National Park, USA - OP-RAMG-01 (SPADES assembly) (version 2) | ecosystem: Environmental > Aquatic > Thermal...
AAAGCCATGGTTAGAGGGAAATTTAATTATCAACGATACGATGCCCCCTACAGAAGGAAATGCAAAAGATTTTGCGGAGGAAATATATAAAAAAGCCGGAGAGATAGATAGAAAGCAGGGGTTAATATTTAAAAAACAATGGAAAGGCCACGTAAAGAACCACAAGAAACAGATGATAGAGGCAGCAAGAAGGTTTAAGGGCGGGACAGCGATTATTTTGGGCATAGGAGACGGCGTTACAGTCCCTTTAAGGCAATTAGCAAAAAAATTTGATAAGTTTATTTTAGTGGATTTGGACGAAGAAAGCGTAAGAGCGGCTTTAGAAAAAATCCCAGAACGCCTCAGAAGAGAGAAGGAGTTTATCGTAAAAAAAGAAGATATCACAGGCGTTTCTTTGGATATAATAAGGAAAGCGAAATTAATAATAGAACAAAATAAGGATGACGAAGGCGCGGCTTTTTCTTTAGTATGTAATTTATTGAGAAGCGCCGATATTGAAAATGCTGTTATATTGCCGGCGTTTACGCACTCCGCGGATTTTGTCGCGTCTAAGATGATTATTTCTAATCTGGCCGCATTCCCACTCGCTTACATAGAAAAAGAATTAATAGAACAATTTGGCGAGAAAGAAAGAGCGGGATGGGACGCAGTTAAGGTAGAATTTATGTCTCGCATAGAAAGAGCGCATATTAATTTATTGAAAGGCCTTGTTAAAGACGAAGGGGTTGTTTTTGTTTCTGATACCACTATGGGGTATAACATAAAAAGTTATAACTTACTTGAACCAGAGAGATTTTTTGTTTCAGGAAAAGCCAGGAAGATCCATGTTAATAATTTAAAAGAGATCTTAAGTTATGAATTTAATATAAATAAAGAGAAAGGATGGACATGGTTAATTAATCCTCCGGTTGGGAAAGTTTTTCCTGGCCATTTAGCGGATGTTATATGTTACGTTTTAACGCCTAAAATAAGAAATCTTAGAGAGAAAGCAGGGATGGGGATTAATAATAGTTTAAAAGCGGTTGCTACTAGTATGTAATTATTGTAGAGAAAAAAGAAGGAGAATTTAAAACCCTTTATTTTTACTATAATATATGGAAAAAAGTTAAAAAAAAGCTTTTAAAATTTGACAATATATAGTATATTAGATATAATTAATATAATAAATCTACCAAGATAAGGCGGTATAAGGAGGTGAGGAAATGAGAAGTAGCGATTTAGTAGAGAAGAGAAGATTTAAAAGGTTAGACCTATCTCTTCCTACAGAGCTCAGGCGTCTTTCTGAAGAAGGGAAAGGGGAGTCTGGCGAAGGGAAGACATTAAATGTTAGCTATAATGGGGCGTATGTAATAAATATATCTTTGAAAAATATAAAACCAAATGACATCTTGAATATATCCCTTTCTGTTCCGAGAGATGAAGCAAGGGATTTCCCCTTTTCTAGGATTGTAGGAAAGGCAAGAGTTGTAAGGGTAGATAAGGATGGCTTTGCGCTTGAGTTTGGTGAAGATATAAACCGACTTTTTATAGCTAATTAATTAATTTTTTTAATGGCAGAAAGGTAGGGAAAGGATGGGTTGTCTTTATAAAAAAACTTTTCTTTTTTTTATGTTTTGTTCATTCATTGTTTTTTTAAGTATTTTTTTAGTAAGTTGTAATTTTAGACCAGCCTTATCAGGCGAAACCATAACTATCTGGCACTGGATGAGTGATAGAGAAAGTGCCTTTTTGGAACTCGCAAAAAGATATGAAAACCAGACAGGTATAAAGGTAAACTTTGAATTATATGCACCTTCAGATGCCTATACCCAGAAGATAAGGGCAGCTGCGCAGACAAATACCCTTCCTGATATATTCGGAATTTTAGGTGAAAAGAGGGATTTTGCCAGTTTTATAAAGGCAGGTCATATATGCGATCTCACTGAAGAGATGCATAAGGATAACGCTGCATGGAAAGATAGATTTTTCGAGAAGGCACTTAGAGTAAATGAATTTAAAGAGAATAATTCCTTTGGAGTTAAGCCAGGGATATATGGCGTGCCAATAGATGTAACGAATATCCAGATGCTTTATAATAAGGACCTATTAAAAGATATTGGATTGGACCCGGTTATCCCCCCTGCTACATGGGATGAATTTTTACAGCTCAATAAATTTCTTAAAGAAAAAGGCATACAGGGATTGGTAAGCGGTTGGGGAGAGATATGGATGATAGATTGTTTTCTTTCAAACTACGCCTTTAATATAATGGGAGAAGACAAGGTCTTGGCTACGATACGAGGCGATGTCCCTTATACTGACCCTGACTGGATAAGAGTTTTTGAACTGTTTCGTCAGATGGCAGATGAAGGTCTTCTAGCAAAAGGCATAGTGACGATGGTCAATAAGACTGCAGAGCAACTCTTTGCAAACAATAAGGCAGCATTTGCATTTAATGGGTCATGGTGCGTTAATGTTTATAAAGGCATGAATCCTAATTTGAATTATGGTGCGATGCTTCCTCCGCGTGTCTCAGATAGATATCCAATGATAATCTGGGGAGGTGCTGGTTCCAGTTTTATGGTGAATGAACGTTCTCCTAAAAAGGGAAAGGCAATAGAATTTTTGAAGTGGCTTACAGATACTGAACAGCAGATATTTCTGGCGAGAGAGACCAATAACCTTCCAGCAAATAAGTATAGTCTTAAGGATATACCAGAGGTCCTCTCTCAATTTGCAGATGATATGGATAATACTACTCATCCAAGTGTGTGGGATGTTGCGGAATTTCCAGTAGTAATAGAGACACTTGATAAAGGGATACAGTCGATTATTATAGGGGAGAAGACGCCGCAGGAGTTGGCAGAAGAGGTCCAGGCTATAAAAGAACGTGAACTTGCAAAATAGATACTATCTATAAATGATGAAGGCCAAATCTACTATTGAAAATTATCTTTTTGTATTGCCTGCACTAATTATATTTTCTTTATTTTATATCTATCCATTTTATAAAGTCTTTACGCTTTCTTTATGTCAGTGGGATGGCATAGCGCCGTTCAATTTTACTAAGAATTTTGTGGCCCTGAGAAATTTTAAAGAGCTTTTATTTGAGGATAAGATATGGTGGCAATCAATGGCCCAGGCAGGCTATATCACTTTGATTGCACTGACGTTTCAGAATGCGCTTGCCCTTGCGCTTGCGCTCGCATGTGATAGAGATATTAAATTTGGAAATTTTTATAGGGTGATATTTTATCTTCCACCTATTCTTTCTGAGGTAGTGGTGGGGCTTGTGTGGAGATGGATATATGATGGCAACTATGGATTACTAAATTATTGGCTACAAAATCTTGGACTTTCTCATTTAGTGAGGGACTGGCTTTCAGACCCGCAGACCGCATTGACATGCGTGGCTGTAATACATTGTTGGAAAGGTTTTGGTTGGGGTTTTATTATATTTTTGGCAGGATTGCAGACTATACCAAGAGAACTTTATGAGGCAGCCAAAGTAGATGGCGCTAATTCATGGCAGATCTTCTATAAGATTACTGTGCCTTTAATGGTCCCAGTATTTATCCTTGTTTCAATACTTACGATTTTAGGTACGATGCAGGTATTCGTGCTTATACTTTCTATGACAGGTGGTGGTCCTGGATATCATACCGAGGTCCCTGTGACCCGGATACTTGCCTCAATGGTTGGCTCTTCCAGGTTTGGGTATGCCTGCAGCCAGGGGATAGTGTTTGGGGCAATACTTATGGCTGTGTCGTTTGTGCAGATTAGATTGTCAAAGTATATGAGGCAGGCGTAGATGATTTAGGTTGTGAAGTCCCTTTGGACAGGTTAAGAGCGAAGCGAGTTAACTTATGCAAGAAGGTACAAAATATAAAATTGAACGGATTTTTAAAAATACATTGATACATATATTTTTAATAATCGTAGCAGTGACATGTCTATTTCCGCTTTTATGGATGATAGGCTCCAGTCTCAAGACGCAGCAAACTGTATTTTCCGATATGAGTCTAATACCAAAGAATCCTGTCTGGAACAACTTTTATGATGCCTGGACAAAAGGAGGTTTTGGTCTGTATTTTTTTAATAGCGTTATCTATACAGTATCAGTGGTGTTTGGGATAGTAATAATATCTTCACTGGCTGCATTTGCATTTTCACGCCTACAGTTTCCTGGAAGGAATCTATTTTTTTATATGTTTTTGGCTGCGATGATGATACCACTCCCTGGAAGTTTTGTTCCCCTCTATGTGTTGATGACAAAACTCCATCTTGTAAATACAAGAATAGGTTATATATTATGTATGATAAATGTCGGGCTTTCCTTTAGTATTTATCTATTAAAAACATTCTTTGACAAGATGCCACCTGCGTTGGAAGATGCAGCCCGCATAGACGGCTGTTCAAAACTGGGCATATGGTGGAATGTGGCTTTACCCTTGGCAAGACCTGCCATATCTGTGATCATAATATTCAATTCATTAAATGTCTGGAATGAATACATCCTTGCGACACTAATATTTTCTTCAAAATCTCTGATGCCACTTCAGAGGGGCCTTATGATATTTCAAGGAACCCATATTACAGAATACCCATTATTGATGGCTGGGATGACAATAACTACAATACCTATTGTTCTTGTGTATCTATTGATGCAGAAGCATATTATTAAAGGTATCACTGCAGGGGCAGTGGTAGGATAGTCGCTGAGCTACGCTGAACTGCGCGGAACTTGACGCGGAACTTATGCGGAACTATATAAAAAAGACATTGATTAAAAAAGATTCAAGCTTAATAGTGTCTATAATGATATTACTGTTTACAGTGCTTTATACTTTATGTTCTATGCGCTATGTGCTATGCGAGGACATCAACGATACAAGCCTCTCTCCCAAGGATATGATTGTGCGTGCCTGGGAGGCATGGGGTGCAAAGGACTATGAGATGACATTTTATTATACTAATAGGTGTATAGAAGTTTATTCTGAAAAGGCAAAGGAAGAGCAAAAAGGTCTCTCAGCTCTTCCTGCCAGAGAAGTAATAGACCAGTATGAAGCGCTTAATGCAGTAGGGACAGCGTTTTTTATCCAGGGTGAAGCGTATCTCTCACTGGGGAAGATAGATGAAGCAAAGAAGGCGTTTAATATAGCCATACAAGATTATGGGTATGCACAAAACTGGGATCCGCGTGGTTGGTTTTGGAGTGTAAAAGAAAAGGCAGAGGCAGCTTTAAAGAAAATTGAACAAAAAGAACAACTCTCTTCTTCTGAGGGTAAGGTCGGCTTAGAGTCTGAGGTAAGACCAAGGACAAAGATTACATTGTACGACCCTGGCAAAGAAGACATCGTAAATTATAAAAGATATGGTTATTTTAGTGGCATAGGAACAAGTAATTATAGGTATATAGTAAAGGACCAAGAAGGTTTAGCCCAGGCAGTAGGAGAAGGAATCTATCCTAATACATCAGGTATAATCTGGGACCCGCGTTACCATATGTTGAAGAAAGAAGGTAGATTAGAAGGCAGTCACTGGGATTTTGTAAATACAAATGACCTTGAGGCGAATTTTTATAAGTGGGCAAATGCACCTGAACCAACTGGGGTAAGACTATTCTACACTGCCTTAGCCCTTGAACGGTCTGGTCTTTTAACGCATGCGATAAAGGCATATTACGCTATAGCAATACATTTTCCAAAGTCTGTGGGATGGACGTATTATCATACGCCATGGTATGTTGGTCAGGTGGCATTGGATAGGATAGATTACTTATTGAGGCACCACCCTGAGCTTAAAATGGAATTGCGTAACGCCAGGATATTTGTGGAAAATGGCTTTGATAACGATATCTCTAATGACAGATTTATAGTAAATCCAGGAGAGATTGTGAGAACAACTTTTTTTTACAATTTGAAAAAGAGGTTTAGAGATAGATTTTTGGATACTGGCAAGGTAATAAAACAGATAGGGGATGGGAAGGTAGACCTTGTTAAATACCAGAATGGCCATTGGCAACTCAGGGTTGAAGGCAAGCCTTATCTAATAAAAGGTATAGCATATTCTCCTACAATGGTTGGACAGAGTCCTGATGATGGAACTATGGAGGATTGGATGCAATCAGACCATAATCGCAATGGTAAGATAGATGGTCCTTATGATGCATGGGTAGATAAAAATTATAATAACATTCAGGACCCTGATGAGCACCCAATCGGTGATTTTGAACTGTTGAGGCAGATGCATTGCAATACAATTCGCATTTATCATCACGCCTCTAATAAGGAACTTTTGAGAGACCTATATAATAGATTTGGGATAAGGGTGATTATGGGAGATTTGCTTGGGGCCTATACTGTGGGTTCTGGTGCATCCTGGTATGAAGGAACAGATTACGATAATCCTATCCATAGAAAGAATATGATGGATAGCGTAAGAAAGATGATTGAGGAATTTAAGGATGAGCCTTATATTTTATTCTGGATGTTAGGAAATGAAAATAATTATGGAGTTGCCAATAGCGCAAAGAGGAAACCAGAGAGTTACTATGCCTTTGCAAATGAGGTTGCAAGGATGATAAAGTCTATAGACAGGGACCATCCAGTGGCTATATGTAATGGCGACCTTCTCTTTCTGGATATATTTGCCAGATTTGCACCTGACATAGATATATATGGGTCTAATGCCTATAGGGGAGAATATGGTTTTGGAAAGAGTTTCTGGGAAAATGTAAGAGATGTATGCGATAAACCTGTTATGATTACTGAATATGGTTGCCCAAGTTATATGAAGACAGAGGCAGAGGATGTTGGGGAACAAAAACAGGCAGAATATCTCAGGGCGAACTGGGAGGATATTTTATATAATTCCTGTGGTAAACCAGGGGTTGGAAATTCTATAGGCGGGATCCTTTTTGAATGGCTGGATGAATGGTGGAAGGCATATGAACCTGGTATGCATGATATAGATAGGAATTGGTCAGGCCCATTTCCAGAGGGTTGGAATTATGAAGAATGGCTTGGCATAGCCAGTCAAGGCGATGGGAAAAACAGTCCATTTATGCGACAGCTTAAAAAGGCATATTTTACATATCAGGAGATATGGGCGAAGTGAAAAGGGGGGGGTGGAAGATATTATAATAATCTTATAACTTTAATGATTGGATACGTTTTTAAAGAAAAAGGAAAATATTATATATAGGGCTTCACAAAATACCCTTTCCCCTTTGTGGAGAGGGGAAGAGTGAGGATTTTGTGAAGGCCGCTTATATATAAAAAAGGAGGAGAAAATGAAAAAAAGTATAAGTTTGACATTGCTGCTAGTACTTGGGTTAGTTTTACTCAGTATAGCCAGTTGTGGTGGTTCGAGTGACAGAAAGACAGTTTCCACATCTAATGTTAGGTCTACCTCAAATGAACAAAATCAATATGCCAAGGTGGATAATTATGATGATTATGAAGATTACGATACCTATTCAGCACCAGTTGTAAGTACCTTTAAGACATTCGCTGTCTATATTGATGGAAGGTCTCCTGAGAATCATTACATTGCATCAGGTTATATGGGAGACTATTCTGATATAAATATGGACCTATCATGTTTTGATAATCCACATTCTGGCACCACCTGCATAAAGATAGTTTATACTAATAAGGCAAGCCAGGGTGCAAGATGGGCAGGGGTTTACTGGCAGAATCCAGCCAATAATTGGGGAGATAGAAAAGGTGGTTATGACTTAACAGGTGCTAAAAAACTTACATTCTGGGCAAGAGGAGAAAATGGAAACGAGAGAATCGAGGAATTTAAGATAGGTGGCATAACTGGTGTCTATCCGGATTCGGATGTTGCTGGTATCGGGCCTGTTATGTTGACCAGAGAGTGGAAGCAATATGAGATTGACCTTACAGGAAAAGACCTCAGTTATATAAGTGGAGGGTTTTGCTGGGCAACAAATTTAGATGTAAATCCAAAGGGCGCTACTTTTTATTTGGATGACATAAAGTACGAATAAAGATATTTTTGCAAGGCAGTAGGGGAGGATATCTCCTCTACTGCTAGGTTCCTTTTCCCATTACTATTAGCAGTGGTCGCAGACCGCAGGAACCCAGCCTTTCCGCCTTTGCTTAAGCAGTTTTAGCACTCAGCTTCGGCGGACAAGTAGGCTGTGCAAGTGATATGAAATTTGGTCGTGGGGTGTTAGGACTTTAAAGGTAGTTATATGAAAAAAATTTTTACAGCTATAGTGTGTTTGATTCTAGTAGGTCTTACGAGTTATTTTATTGTAACTCTTGGTGTGCAATTTGCTAAGCTGAGCAGGGTTTATATAAAAAACCTGGATGATGGCAATAGTTTTCAATTAATAGTAGATAGCAAGCCCTATATAATTAAAGGGGTAGTATATAATCCTGTCCCGATAGGAAAAAGTCATACCTATGATTTTTGGGACGACCCATTAAGACCGCATCTATATGATGGAAGGTTGATGAAAGAGATGGGTGTTAATACTATAAGGGTCTATAGAGTTGGCAAGGATGAAAAAAAGGTAAGACAGGTTATAAGGGATTTATACAATCGATTCAGGATAAGAGTTGCTATAGGCCATTGGCTTGGGTTTTGGGATGAACCTAATTATGCTGATAAGAATTTTCGTGAAAGGGTAAAGAAAGATGTATTGGAAATGGTCAAGACCTATAAGGACGAGAAAGGTATTTTATGCTGGATACTTGGTAATGAAAATAATGTATCTTTTTCTTACGGACCTCAGACATTGAATATGTGGACCACAGAAGAGATAGAATCTCTAAAAGACCCTTATCTAAAGAGGCAGGCCAGGGCTAAAATATATTATTCTTTTGTGAATGAGATAAGTCGTGAGATTCATAAGATTGACCCGAACCATCCTGTGATATTGGCTAATGCAGAGTTGACTGATATAGATGTTGCAAGTCAGGTTACACCTGATATAGATATTTTAGGTTGTTCTATATATAGGGGTAAGGCATTTGGCAGTTTTTTTAGAGAGGCCTCAATGAAATTCAAAAGGCCTGTAGTAATCACTGAATTTGGCTGTGATAGGTATGATGCCTATTTAAATAAAGAAGACCCTGACACACAGGCAGAATTTATTGAGGCGCAATGGAAGGAGATAGAAAAAAATACTTTTAAAGGCAATGGGGTTGGCAATGCCCTTGGAGGATTTGTATTTGAATGGACAGATGAATGGTGGAAGTTTAATGAAGAGAATAAGTCTGGATGGTATATACATGATCCATATGCAAGTTGGTCTAATGGGGCATATTATTTTGACATAAAGGCACCTCAGAATCTTAATATAAATGAAGAATGGTGGGGGCTTTGCGTGCTTGAAAAGCGCGACTCAGGGCTTGACGAACGTAGAACTACTAAGGCATACTTTAAGTTAAAGGAATTATGGAGGTAAACGCGGAACTAACGCGGAACCTGGCCTAATGGCCAGACGCGGAAATACACAGAAGATATGAGAAGATTAAGTAGGATTTTCATGATTATTGTCTTGTTAATTTGGGCTACGCCTTGTTATGCCCAGGAGCAGTATATTGCAGAAAGTTTTGGGCTCTATAGCAAGGCCGTAGAGTACTATCGCTCTGGGAAGCTCTACGAGGCAAAGGAGATTTTAGAAAGGGCAGTCAGACTTGACCCGAGAAATGACGAGGCGCAGGGTTATTTAGATTTAGTAAATGCAGAGATCAAGATGCGAGCAAAAGGTAGGCTTGGTTATTATCAAGAGCCCACGAGTATAGAACGAGAGATAGAAAGTTCTGGTATAGAGAGCGATAATCCTGAGTACTATGCAGAGATAGAACCAGAAGAATCTATAGAATCGCCTTCCTATAGACAAGGGCCTGATGAAGGTTTTTCCGAGGTTAAAAAGGGTAGATATGAGAATAGATTAAATGAAGTAGGGACTTCACCTTTAAAGGTTACAGGAGATATTCGATTGGCAGTTGGTATTACGTCAGAGGATATTATATGGAAGGATGCCAATGCAGATAATGTAGGAGTTCCTTTTGAAAAGAACTGGAGATATATGTGGGGAGATGATAGGTATAATACCTATGATAAAAAAATATATGACCGTTTAAGATTAAATATAAATACAGATAATACTACAGGACTCAATGCTTATCTACAGATTGCGATAGACCCTTGGACATTTGTCGGAAAGGAAGATGTCCACGTTACCTCTACTACTGGCGGAGATTTTGCTGATATAGAATTAAAATATTGGTCAAATACAAGAAGGACGATTAATGAAATCTATAGGACGAATAAGGGTAATATTATAAATCTGAAAGAGATAAAGATAGTGGATGGCAAGACAACCTTGATTACCCCAACAGGGATACATGATTGGCATACAGATTTTAACTCTATACCCTCTGGGATAGATATAGACTGGCGCTATATGCCAATAAGAAAACTCTGGGTAGATTATAAAAATGATGATGAAAGTTTTAATAGCAGGTTATTTTTAAAGGCAGATCAGTCTCAGGCATTGACTTCAGATGACCCTTTGAGATTGTCCAATAACCATGTCTACTGGGAAGAAAGCCCATGGCTTGATGAGTATGAGCCAAGCAGGTTGTTTTATCGTGATGACGGCACAGTCCCAGTCAAAAGAGGTAGATGGATACGCAGATTGTCATTTTTTACAAAGGATAGTGACCAGGAACGACTTACATTTTTAAGAGGATTAAGCATAAATGGCACCTTAGGAATATCTTCTTATGGTATAACCTTAGCCACGCCAATGAGTCTCTGGGATGATTATGAAAATTGCACCAGTATTCCATTGGCATTTAGGTCAAAGACAGAGATCACACCTGACCTGACTTTAGGTAGTATTTATACATTTAAAGGAGGGATGAATAGGGGAACCCTGGAGGCACAAAACCATGTATTAGGTTTTGATGCAGGATATAATCTAATACAGGACTGGCAGGCATTTGGAGAGATAGCAGGTAGTAAGACAGATATAGATGAGGCAAATGGTATGGAGAGTTCTTATGATGGTTTTGCCTATGCCATAGGATTAAAAAACAGCTCTTTAAAGACAAAATTTTTTGCCGCATATATGGAACAGGATTTTTATCCAGGGCTTTCTAATTATAGATATACAAGGCGAGACCAATTTTATAGTAAACATATAAATTTTTCTGAGATGCCGCAAGAGGATAAATATATTGCCATAGGGGATGGAATTGATAGAGGTCGTATTACCTTAGGCGTAGAGACCATATTTCCCATAGAGGGCAATTTAGTTACACAGATTAATGCAAGAAACGTTCATAATGATAGTGGTAAATATATTGAGAGCGTTGTAAGGACAGAGACAACTTATAAACTTTATGAACATCTTACATTAAAAGGCCTTGCAATGTATCAACATCTTCCAAAGACAAAGGCAGGTTATGACCCTTTAATTTATGCAAAGACCTCCTATGCCTTTACTGATTATTATAGTGATACAGATATATTTTTAGAGAACAGTAAAGTTGTAGATGGCAAGGATCCGTCTATAGGGAGTTTCGGGATTGGAACCCGTTATGAATTTGATGAAAATCTTGCCTGGGAAGGTATATATGAGAGGACCAATGACCCAAATGATTGTCCCAGAGGATTATTGAATGATTCCTATGTGACTGCAGAGACAAAGGATGGAATGCTCTTAGATAAGATGGTGCCGTTTTTATATGACCAGGGCTTTTTTGACTTACCACCATATGATTATTATGACATTTATAAGACAAAATTAATCTATAAACCGTTCTCAAAGCTTACAGGCATACTTAGCTATACCAGAAATGTCAATAAACATGCTATTGGCCTGGATGATAATGTAAATCATATAGGCCTTGAACTGGACTATCGCCATACTGAAAAATTAAGTTTTGGCTTTAAATATATCTATACAAAATTGATAGATGTCTACAGACAAAATAAAGGCGAAGGCGTTTATTATGATGGCCACCATAATATATTCGCACAAATAGATTATAACATAGACGCTGACCAGAGATTTAGTATTCTATTTGGAGAGTTCGTGGCATATGCACCTATTGAGGACCTTTATCAACCTGCAAAGTGGTCACTCTCCAGTCTGGATACTCAACATATAGTTAGGATGTATTATAATAGGAAATTTTGATTAGTTTTCTATTATGCTATATTTATTATATAAATATAGCATATAGATAAAATATTGGAGGATGATTATGCCAATGACAAAATCTCAAATTTTTAAAGAACATCTTCTTTCAGACCACGAGAGAAAAAATTATTCAATACTGGAACTTATTCGTAGAAATGGACCTATTACGCGTGCAGATATTTCAAAGATAACTGACCTAAATATAGTTACTGTATCCAATTATATTAATACCTATATAGAAAAGGGTCTTGTTATAGAAAGCGGAATGGAGGCCTCTTCAGGCGGGAGAAAACCAAGTCTTGTCAAATTAAAAGAGGATTATGGCTATGCTATTGGTATAGACCTTGGTCATATGGATGCTGAAGGCGCTACAATGATAGGCCTTATGACAGACATCTCTGGCAGGATTATAACAAGGATTGAAAAAAGACGGGAAAAGGAGCCAATAGATAGGATTATAGAAAAATCCCTTGACCTGATAGAAGAACTGATGTCAAAGAAAGGTATTGAAAAGGACAGGGTAAAAGGTGTTGGTATAGGAGTTGGTGGTGTTGTAGATGAGAATCTTGGAACAATAAGGGATACAACCAAAGATGGCATTCGTACAAGTTATATATCTATCAAGGGGATGATAGAAGAGAGGTTTGGTTTCCCGTCCTTTATTGGAAATGATGCTACATTTGCTGCATTTGGTGAGAAGATGCACAGCCTGCCTTTGGATACAGAGGATGTGATATATATGTATTCTGATGTAGGAAGCGGTATTATAATAAAAGGCGGGATCTATTGTGGAGCAAGTGGCTCAGCAGGAGAAATAAGGATAAATTATCCCAGGGATGGAGAATATCTTCGACTTTCAAAGAATCTATCGTATCTCTTGCCTTTAGGGCTTGATCTTGGACTTGTGAGCCAGGCAAAAAAACTTATAAAAGAGGCAGGGGTTAAAAGTGATATAGCAAGCCCTAAAGGTATAGATAATATTACAGTAGAAAGCATAATTGATTGTGCTAAGTCCGGAGATACCCTTGCTATAGAACTGTTAGAGGATGCAGCTGTCAATTTAGGGGTTAGAATAGCATACCTTGTAAATCTATTTAATCCTGAGATAGTTATTATAGGTGGTGGAATTGAAAAGGCAGGTAGTTTGTTCCTTGAACCATTGCGCAGGACTGTAAGAAAATGGGCATTTGAGGAGCCTGCAAATGTTGTAAAAATAATACCAGCTCACTTAGGTAAGGATGCTGTTGCTTTAGGAGCTGCAAGTATAGTTATTAGGGATGTTTTTATAACAGCCTAAAAACCGTATCAAAACCGTATCATTAAATTCCAACCCTTACTATTGACAAAATTGCATTAGTATGATATACTTTTTGCTTACAAAGAGAGACTATGATACGAAAGTATATCATACTAATGTATCTTTTTTTAATTATTGGAGTTAAGTGCATATCTCTTCCTTCAGTATACTGTTATGACCAGCCAAATGAGTCAATCACCCAATATATTATTGAAATATCAAAAGAGATACATTACTTCCTTAAAGAACCAGATAAAAATATCTTAAAAAACTCAAAAGGAGAATTAAAATTAAAACTTCTTGTTTCTCCCTGGGGAGAGATTAAAGATGGGTATATATCTGAATCTTCAGGCAATGTACAACTTGATAATATCTGTTTAGAAACAGCTCTTGATTTAGAGAGGATTCAACCATTTCCAGAGGAACTTGGTAACAAAGATTTATGGATAGATGTTCCTATTATATTTGAAATAGGATTAACCCGCAAAAAGCCTTTAAAGCCAGAAGAACAGCCTTTAGAGAAAAAATCAACCATAGGGTATAAAACTGTAATATTAGAAGATAATAATTATGTCAAAGAAGATTGGTTTAAAAAGGAGCCTTCTATTAAATATACCCCTTTAAAGGAAGTTGAAGAGGCCGTTGATAATGCATTGCAAAACACCCTTTCACTAAAAATAGCAAAAGAAGAGGTAGAGCTTTCTGGCTTGAAAATCAGGGAGGCGAGAAGGGCGCTTTATCCGGCGCTAAGTCTAAATTATCTTGAGACAACTGGAAAGACAACAGGAACTACCCAGGATTTTATAGATAAAGAATACAAGTTAAAATTTGAGTACCCATTGTATTATGGATGGAGGCTTAAATATGCTGTTGAGCAGGCCATAGCCAACAGGAATGCCTCGGTCAATAATTATGACAAGGCGATTCAGGATATAAGGGCAGAAGTTGAGACCAGTTTTTATACCTATATTGCTGCGAAGATTAATCTCAGACTCCAGCGTTCTTTATGGGGAGAAGTAAAAAATATAGTGGATATTGCTAAAAAAAGATATGATGCAGGATTAAGCACCAAGTCAGAATTTTTACAAACACAATCTCAATATAAACAGATTAGCTATCAGATTGCATCCAGCGAGAATGAGCTTATAATAGCAAGGCTTGCACTTGCGCAGGCCATGAAGGTAGATAGTAAAGATGTAGATACTATCTTAAATCTGGATAAAGATATAGAACTTGAGCCTATAGAGTTGGATATCCAGTTGGAAGATTGTCTTAATCTCGCCTTTAAGTATAGGCCAGATTTAAAAGCAAAAGAATATATGGTAAAATTCAATGAATATGAACACAAGATAGCCCAGAGTAAGAATCAGTTAAAGGTTGACCTTACTGGTAGTTATGGAAAGTCAGGCGGTGCATATGAGACAGAGCCGCTTAACCTGGGAAGTGATTGGTACTTAGGAATAAAGGTATCAAAGCCATTGGGCGGAAATACATTATCCACTTCTTTTACGCAAGATAAAACGAGCATAAAGCACGGACAATCCACAAGGACAGAGTCAGAAAGCCAAGCAGTTGAATTTGGCATCCTTGATAATCTCCAGAGTTTTTCAGAGAGAAAATCAGCATTGATAGGTTTAGATAAGGCAAGAGAGGAATTAGAAAAGACCAAGGAGGCAATTATTAAAGAGGTAGAGGAGGCGTATCTAGGACTTAAAAAGGCAAATGTACAGGTTGAGACAAGCCTGAATAAACTTAGATATAGAGAGGAAGAGTTAAAGATTGCAAAGGCGCGTGCTGAGCTCAATGATATATCTCTATCTGAGCTTATTCAGTCATATGTAAATCTTACAGATGAAAAATTGTTTTATATAGAGGCCCTCGGGAATTCGTACCAATCGTTGGCAAAACTTAATAAGGCGACAGGGTATGCCTTATACCTCAGCCAGGAGGGGATTAGACTGGCAGATAGACTAAGACAATGAAAAAATCTAAAAGATTTTTGATAGGTTTTATAGTTTTGTGGGTCATAGGATTTTTATTTGTATGGGGTATTACGATTTCTAAAAAAGGGATGGGTAAGGGATTGAAAATTCCAGGGGTGAGGATAGGCGCGAAAGAAAAACAAAAAGGCGGAGGCATAGAGACGATGCAGGGTGAAGTCTCTGGAGGGGCCCATGGAGAAAGAGAGGCAGTTTCTGTTAATGGGTACAGGATTGGGTTGGCAGATTTTAAGGATGAACTGCCTGTAGTTGGTACTATCAAAGGTATGCTTAAGATAGAACTTAAATTTGAGATAAATGGCGTGGTGAATGCTATTAATTTTAGAGAAGGGGATATGGTCTATAAAGGAGATCTTATAGCCACACTTGATAAAAAGGATGCCCTACTTAAGGTGGACTATTCAAAGAGTAAATTAGATACAGCAAAGACTCAATTACTTGCTGCACAGAAAAAATTAGAGATTCATAAAAAGCTTTATGAGATAGGCGGTATTATAAAGGCAAAACTGGAAGAGGTTGAACTTGAGGTAAAGAGTGCTGAATCACAGGTGAAGTCAGCAGAAGTGGAATTAAAATCTGCTGAGGCAGAACTTGCTAAGACACAACTATATGCCCCAAGAGACGGGGTCCTGGGCTCGAGGGATGTTGAGGTGGGTGAATTTGTCACCCCAAATAACAAAATAGCCACATTATATGGAATAGAAGAGGTCTTTGCAGAATTAGGGATTGTGGAGAAGGACATAGATAAGGTGGCACTTGGCCAGGATGTGGTAATTAGTGTGGATGCACATCCGGGAGTTAGTTTTAATGGAAAGATTGATAATATATTTCCTGTTATTGAGGGAAAATCAAGAACTGTTACTGTAAGGGTAAGAATAAAAAATGAAGAGGCATTGCTTCTTCCTGGGATGTTTGTAAGGGCGATGATAACCATTGCGGACTTTAAGGATGCTATAGTAGTACCAAGCATGGCTGTAAATAAAACCGATGAAGGATATAAGGTATTTGTAGTAAATGAGGATAATACGGTCCAAAGTAGGGTTGTAGAGGTTGCCTATGTTACTACAGATTATACTGTAATAGGGTCTGGGCTAAACGAAGGTGAGATTATTGTAGTAGAAACACCTCAAGAACTTAAGGATGGTATGCCTGTCAATCTCATAGAGGTGCAGGAGACATACGGTTCGAAAGAAGAAAAGAAGTAGTTTAAAAGTAAAAGCCGAGTCCGAACCAGAGTTTTTGTAGATATACGTGGCAAAAACAGGTTGGTATCTCGGCTTTTAAAATGACATATGAACCTTCCGAATCTATCGATCAATAGACCTGTTACTATCTTTATGATTTTTTTAGGCGTGACCCTTCTAGGGCTTATCTCATTGCAACGTTTACCTCAAGAACTATTCCCTGCCATATCTTATCCCCAGTTGACTATTGTAACAACATACGAAAATGCAGCCCCAGAAGAAATAGAGATGCTTATCACAAAGATTATAGAAGAGGCGGTTGGCACTGTATCTAATCTTAAACGTATAAGCTCTGTCTCCAAGGAAGGCATTTCATTAGTTACGGCAGAATTTATCTGGGGTAGCAATATGGATTTCGCATCTCTTGCTGTAAGAGAAAAAATAGACCTTATAAAAGAGAGATTGCCACTTGGTTCAGCAGACCCTATTGTAATGAAGTTTAATCCATTTGAGTTGCCTGTAATGACCCTTAGTATTACAGGCAGATACCCACCTTCTGAACTATTAAAACTCTCTAAGAAATTTATCAAGGATGAATTGGAAAAAATTCCTGGGGTGGCAGCATGTAATATTACAGGAGGCCTGGAAAGAGAGATACATGTCTTGATTGACCAGGCAAGGCTTAAGGCATCAGGGATACCTATAACCAAGATTGTGGATGCATTAAAATCCAGTAATCTAAATTATCCAGCTGGGACGATTGAAGAACATTTCTATGAATATCTTATAAGGACAATAGGCGAGTTTGAAATGGTTCCTGAGATAAAAGATACAGTAGTAAGCGTAGAAGAGCCTGAATGGAGATCTTTAGAGACAGCGATGATAGAAGGCTTTTCTCAAGAAAAAAAGGAAGAGAAAGGTCGCATCGTTTATCTTAAGGATATAGCTGAAGTAAAGGATGCATTTCAGGAAAGGACAAGCATCTCAAGATTTAATGGCAAAGAGAATATATCCATAGCTATTTTAAAACAAGCAGATGCAAATATATTGCAGACATCGGAAAGGATTAAAAAAAGGCTTAATGATATAAAAAGAGATATCCCTAAAGGAATGGATATAAATATAGTATATGACCAATCGACGTTTATAAAAAAATCAATCAAGGATGTAACCGATGCAGCTATACAGGGTGGGTTCTTAGCGTTTCTTGTATTGTGGCTATTTCTTAAGAGGATAAAACCTGCGATTATCGTAGCGATGTCTATACCTATCTCTATAATGATAACCTTTACCCTGATGTATTTTACCGGGATTACAATAAATATGCTATCCTTGGGTGGCCTGGCTCTTGGCGTAGGTATGTTAGTCGATGCAGGCATTGTTGTAATAGAGAATATATCAAACCATATTCAGAAAAAAGAAGACTTAAAGGAGGCAGCCAGGCTTGGCGCTAGCGAAGTGGCAAGCCCTATATGGGGCTCTACATTGACGACAATAGTAGTCTTTCTTCCCATGATATTTGTAGTAGGTATTGTAGGGCAGTTATTTAAGCAGATCGCTACAACAATTACTTATTCACTTATGGCATCAATTTTTGTGTCATTGGCCTTGATACCATTATTTGTTACGCTGGGGACTAAACAAAAGACGACTAAAATAGATACAGCTAATTATGCCTATATGGGAGAAGAATCAGAGTTTAGATTAGTCAAGTGGCTTAATGAATTATACGGAAAATTATTGCCATCTTCTATGAGGCACAAAGGCCTGGTCCTATTTGTAAGTCTTGTCCTGTTTGTCATAAGTATATTTATCTTTGTTTTCCATGACAAAGAATTTATGCCCAAGATTGATCAGCGAGAGTTTATAATGAAAGTAAATCTACCTACTGGCACACGTCTTGAGGTAACAGATTCTGTTGTTAAAAAGATAGAAAAGAGACTTTTGGAGCATCCAGAGGTAAAAAGTGTATTAGTGAATATTGGCTCTTCAAAAGAAAAGACCACAGGCGAGGTGGTAGAGACCCTTGGTTCTCACCAGGCAAATATAATAGTGAATCTTACAAAGGGTAAGGAAAGGAAAAAGGATTCCCTTCCAACCTCGCTTATAATACAAGATTTGAAGAGAAGACTTGACACTGAAAATCTTGAAGGGGCTGAGGTGGAATATATTTTACAGGAGAGCATCTTTAAAAGCGCCTTGATGGGGACAGCACCTATAGTTATTGAGATAAAATGTCAGGATATGAATTTTATGAGAAAACTTACTGATGAGGTATGTAGTGGCCTAACAAAGATTAAAGGTATCTATGGGATAAGGACAAGCCTGACCCAACCTGCCCCTGAGACAAAGGTAAATATTATCAAGGATAAGGCAGCCTTATACAATCTTTCTGTAGGTGCAATATCACAGGCAGCGCATATAGCTTTAAAAGGTGTAACTGCTACAAGATTTAAAGAGGAAGGAAAAGAGATAGATATTAAAGTAAGATTAAGAAAGATGGATAGGGCATCTCTTTCGGATATAAGAGGGATATCAATTCAATCCCCTTTAGGGATTAATGTTCCACTATCCGAGGTTGCCTATATAAGTCATGGGAGAGGGCCAAATGAGATAAAACGGGTTGACCAGCAAAGGGTTGGCATGGTGACAGCCAATATAGCAAATAGGCCTTTGGATAAAGTAATAGAAGATATTGATGGGATGATAGACAGGATAATGATTGCACATAGCGATGTAAAAAAACTAGCCTCAAGGCAGGTTGAAAAAGATTTTACAATAGAGGTTGCAGGTGAAAATCAGGAGATGAGAGAATCTTTTGCAAGTCTACGATTTGCCCTGATTTTATCCATTCTTTTAGTCTATATGATTATGGCAAGCGAATTTGAATCGATATGGCAGCCATTTATAATAATGTTCACAGTCCCCCTTTCTTTGATAGGGGTGAGTTGGATATTATTTATTACTCATACACCTATAAGTGCAATAGTGATACTTGGGGTTATAATGCTTGGGGGCATTGTTGTTAATAACGGTATAGTCCTTATAGATAAGATAAATCTTTTAAGAAAGGAGGGTAAGGATATAATCTCTTCTGTTTTTGAGGCTGGGAGAAATCGCTTAAGGCCTATTATGATGACCTCATTTACTACAATATTAGGGCTTTTTCCATTAGCCCTTGGTATTGGAGAAGGTGCAGAGCTTCAATCTCCAATGGCCTTGACTGTAATCGGAGGTCTTACAATCTCAACATTATTGACACTTTTTGTCATACCTATTCTATATACTATTGTAGCCCTGAAACTAGAACAACCTGTTAAAGAAAAGGCCCCTGTTATAGAAATACCGCAGCCAGTGCTTAAACCCGAGGCTGTAGCCTTGCCTTTATCACCTCTTGAGACACGCGTGGAAAAGGTTGTTTCTATTGAAAAAAAAGAGGCCCAGCGTGCTTTTGAAAAACCGATGTTAACAAAAAGGCAGGAGGCATTGATAGAGTATATTAAAACACATAAAAAGATTACAAGGAAGGAATATGCAGAGTTATTCAAGATATCTATACCTACAGCAGCCAGAGACCTTAAAGACCTATTGGACAAGGGTATTTTGAAGGCCAGTGGTCCACTCGGGCCTGGCAGATGGTATGAATTGAAATAGTTATCTATTTGTGTGTTGTGTACTACAAGGATTTGTTTTTGTCTTAACAAGATGGAATAAAAAATCTCTATATAGGATATAACAATGAATCTCCCAAAATTTTCAGTCAATAGACCTGTCAGTATAACAATGCTTTTTGTAGGGATTATAATTGTTGGAACAGTTGCCCTGATGCGCCTGCCAGTAGAATTGAAGCCAAACATTTCATATGGCGATATTAGTATTATTATTGCCGTAAGAGGCGGTATGCCTCCACAGGAGGTGGAGAATCTAGTTACAAAACCAGTCGAAGAGGCAGTCTCTACTGTTAGCCATCTCGAAAATATTTACTCTACGTCAAAATCTGGAGAGTCTAGGATATGGCTTGAATTTGAACCAGGGATAGATATGGATTTTGCTGCTTTAGAGGTAAGGGAAAAATTTTCTAAGGTTAGGGATAAACTTCCAAAGGAGATTGAAAAACCAATAATTGCACAGTATAAAGAATCGGATCTTCCGGTAATGATACTTGCAGTTACAAGCAAACTCCGCAGCGTAGAGATGTTAAGAAGGATTGTGGACGAGCAGATAAAAGAACGTATCCTGAGGGTTGAAGGGGTAGCAAATGTAGATGTCTATGGTGGCAGGGAACGCAAGATATTGGTTGAGATAGACCAGGCAAAACTTCTGGCATACAATATACCGATTGGCCATCTGGTGAATTCATTGGGTGCTAATAATCTGAATCTTTTGTTAGGTGACATAGAACAAAAGAAAAATAAATATCTTATCAGAGCGATAGGAGAATTTAAAACATTAAAGGATATAGAAGACATAGGCGTGGCCACAACCCCACAAGGTTCTATAATAAAACTTAAAGAGATAGCAGTTGTAAAGGATTCTTTTTTAGAACCTGTATCTTATGCTAGAACAGATATAGAACCTGTGGTCTCGATATATATCCAAAAGGAATCCACCGCTAATACAATAATGGTTTCAGATGGCATAAAGAAAGAGATCTCTAAAATAAAGTCTATAATAGGAAAGGATATCTATATCAAATCTACATTAGACCAGGCAGAGGTAATAATAGATGCTATAAAATCAGTAAGAAGTTCTTTGATAAATGGTGCGATTTTGGCTGTCCTGATACTTCTATTGACATTGAGGGATATAAGGCCTACCTTTATAATAGCCGTGACCATCCCGACCTCTGTTATGATTACCTTTGTCCTTATGTATTTTCAAAAGCTCTCTGTGAATGTGATGACTTTGAGTGGCCTTGCGCTTGGCATAGGGATGCTTGTGGATAATTCTATAGTTGTACTAGATAATATTGTTAAGAAACGTTCCAGACTTTTGTATGACGACCCTCTGTGGAGGCAAAAAGATACATTGGCAGTCATAGAAGGCGCCTCTGAAGTAGGTCTTGCAATTTTCGCCTCTACTATAACCACTGTAATTGTATTTTTGCCATTTGCCTTTGTGAATAAAGAGACAAGGATGCTCTGGTCAGGATTGGCATACACTGTTAC
>Ga0078972_1008340_pt1 | contig 21819 bp, 18 predicted proteins | sample YelNatPaOPGAMG01_FD_67568 | JGI IMG/M metagenome (GOLD analysis project Ga0078972, IMG submission 67568) | Hot spring thermophilic microbial communities from Obsidian Pool, Yellowstone National Park, USA - OP-RAMG-01 (SPADES assembly) (version 2) | ecosystem: Environmental > Aquatic > Thermal...
TGATCGCTGTCGTCTAATGCAGGCACTATTTTGGATATATCAAGGACGCTTCCACCGCCAATACCGACAACAGCATCTGCTTTTGATGAACGATAAGCTTTAAGTGCATCGTGGAATGTATCGCTTGTCGGTTCGCTGGTCACTCCATCCCATACATCAACGGTTTTTACCTCACTTTTTAGACGATCTAATAAAGGCTTAATGACATTTAGGACCGGTGGAGCGGTTATGATAAATATCTTCTCAAGCCCAAGTTGTGCTATGTCCTCAATAAATTGATCGGAACAATTCGCCCCGAAAACAAGCCTTTTTGGTTGCTGTATAATTATAATTCCTTCGGACATTTTATTTTCTCCTAAATGATAAATAGCGAAAAGATTTGGACTCTTGTTTTACATTATACAAGCCAAAGATAATAATATCAACGATAAAAAGAAATCCTCTTGATCCGATCAATAAATATCGCTATACTTTGATCAACATCTGATTATTGAAAGGGGTTTTTTATAAAAAAGCAAGATTGTAAAGGAGATCATTATGAGTTCAGAGCAAAAAACTGCAATATCGCCCTCACATCTTCCACGTTGGCGAGGATTTAACCTTTTAGAAAAGTTCACCTTTGAGCATAATTCGCCATTTCGTGAATCAGACTTTGAATGGATGGCAGACTGGGGATTTGATTTTGTCCGCTTGCCGTTATCTTATCGCTGTTGGGTAGAATCTGACGATTGGCTTAAACTCAAAGAAGATGTCTTAAAAGAGATTGACCAAGCTGTGGAATTTGGCAGAAAACATGGTGTCCACGTTAATATTAACTTTCATCGCGCGCCCGGATATTGTGTCAATCCACCTGCTGAACCATTAAGCTTATGGAAAGACGAAGAGGCATTAGATGTCTGTGCTTTCCATTGGGCGCATTTTGCTAAGCGATATAAGGGCATACCGAACGATCAAGTTAGCTTTGATCTTCTCAACGAACCAGCAAGAATTTCTGAGGAAACCTATGTTAAGGTGGTCAAACGGTTAGTTGATGCGATACATTCAGAAGACCCGAATAGACTGATCATTGCTGATGGTCTAAGCTGGGGACGAGACCCCGTCCATGGTCTTGTCGGTCTTGGTGTCGCTCAAAGCACAAGAGGATATGATCCTATGGAGATAAGCCATTATAAAGCTTCATGGGTCAACTGGAACGATAAATGGCCTGAACCTGCATGGCCACTCAAACGAGGTTACGAAATTTTGGGAAAAGACTGGCTTCGCAAAGATCGCATTGAACCTTGGAAGGAACTTGAAAAGAAAGGCGTTGGCGTTCATGTCGGAGAATGGGGAGCTTTTCAGCATACTCCTCATGATGTTGTCCTTGCATGGATGAAAGATTTCCTTGATCTCTGGAAAGAGGCAGGTTGGGGATGGGCTATGTGGAACTTCCGCGGATCTTTTGGCATATTAGATAGCAACAGAAAAGATGTCAATTATGAGGATTTCCACGGTCATAAGTTAGATCGTAAGATGTTAGATTTACTATTGCAATATTAGGGAGATAAATGATGATAGATAGAAAAATAATAAGGCTCTGGGAAAATGACGCTCCAGGGGCGATTGGCTCAGAAGATAAAGATATACCGACATTAACACTCTATTTTCCAGAAAAGCAAAATGCAACGGGATCGGCGATCGTGATATGTCCAGGAGGCGGTTATCATGGATTGGCGAACCATGAAGGCGAACACTATGCACTATGGCTAAATCAACAAGGCATCGCAGGCATTGTGCTTAAATATCGGCTTGCCTCTGGCGGATACCATTATCCATATATGTTTTATGATGTCTCCCGTGCAATCCGTTATACTAAATATATGTCAAAAGAATGGAATATAGATCATAATCGGATCGGCGTTATGGGATCATCGGCTGGCGGACATCTATCCTCATTAATTTTAACTCATTTTGATAACGGGAAAATAGATGACAGCGACCCAATTGAACGTCAAAGCTCTCGTCCTGACCTCGGTATTCTGTGCTATCCCGTTATTAGTATGTTGCCAGAGATTGGACACGCAGGTTGCAGAGAAGCGTTGATAGGAAAGGAACCATCACAGGAAATGGTGAAATTGCTATCAAGTGAATTTAATGTCAAGGCAGATACTCCGCCATGTTTTATCTGGCATACTTACGAAGATGAAGGGGTAAAGGTAGAAAATAGCATTGTCTTTGCAGAAGCATTGAGCAAAGCAAGAGTCCCTTTTGAGTTGCATATCTACGAAAAAGGTCATCACGGACTTGGACTAGGAAGTGGCAATTATGATCCAAGCAAATGGCTACCATGGACAGTAGAATGTTCAAGATGGCTAAAAGAAAGGGGCTTTTAACGGACAAATGATAAAACCAAAAGCGATATTGCTTGATTTCTATGGCACTGTGGTTGAGGAAGATGAAGCCCCTATAATATTAACATGTAAGGAAATAGTAGAGGCATCTAATAAATCCATAAGTCTATCTGATGTTGTCGCTTATTGGTGGGAAACTTTCGGCGATTTGTTCACTAATAGCTATAACGAATCGTTTCAGTTGGAAAAGAGGCTTGGGCAGTTAGCATTAATTTCAGCGATAAAATTTTTTGATGCCGATCTTGATGAAGATAATCTAATAAAAAAATTATCGGAATATTGGGACGAATATTGGGGAAAGCCAGTTATCTTCCCAGAAAGCGAAAAAGTCCTTGCGAAAATCAATGAATATGGCGTTCCGATATGTCTTGTCTCAAATATAGACAATGCGGTTTTAGATTCAGCATTGGAATATAATCAGTTAGCTTTTGAGATGATAGTTACAAGCGAAGATTGCAGATCATATAAACCTCGTCCAGAGATGTTTCAAAAAGCCCTTTCACTTTTAAATCTTTCCAATAGCGAGGTTTTGCACGTTGGCGACTCTATAAGGTCTGACGTCAAAGGGGCAAAGTTGATGAAAATTCCTGTCCTTTGGATAAATAGGAAAAGACAATCAGTAAGTCAAAACGATAAGCCAGATTATGAATCTTCCGATCTTAATGGAATAGTTCATTTATTAGATTGTGATGGGCAGGTTATATGACATTCAGAGCATAAAGGTTTCTTTTTGCACAAAGCTTTACAATGAACAACTATTAACGCATGGTATTCGTTGAACAACTTTGAATCTAATGGCAAATTGTCCATAAAGAATTGCTGTATTTCATCGTAGGTTGCTTTTTTCATCCATGAGAAACCAAGCCTTGAAAACAATCGTTTAGTATAAGCATCTATAACGAAAATTGGTCGCTCAAAGCCATATAGAAGTATGCTATCTGCGGTTTCTTTTCCAATGCCGTTTATTGACAACAGCTCTTTTCTTATGTCAGCAATTGGAAGTTGATAAAATCTGTTAAAATTATCCTTATGGTTGATTAAGTAGTTTATAAAAGCAGTCAAACGTTTTTGTTTTATGTTATAAAAACCTGCGGGTGTGATAAGTTTTTTTATGAGATCAGGGTCTGCATTTGCGAAAGATTCTAAGTCCATAAGATCATGTCTTTTTAGGTTGTCTATGGCTTTTGAGACATTATTCCATGATGTATTTTGAGTTAATATCGCACCAACGATGATCTCAAATTGGCTTTCTCCGGGCCACCAATTTTGCATACCATATTGGGAATAAAGTTCGTTATAGATTTTTATAATGTCATTTTCCAAAGTCTGAAACTCTCTAATATTTTTTTGAATTTTATCTAATACAAGTCTTTTTTGAAACTATTTTTATGGTGATCACAATGGAAAAAGTAGAAACAACAATTACCTTTCTTGGGACAGCAACTTGTGTTCCTGATGCGGGACACGATACATCAAGTTTTATCATTAACGGTCGTCATTTAGTTGATACTGGCTGGTATTCTGCAATAAAAATGTTAAACTATGGCATAAGTCCATTAGATATTGAGACAGTATTCATCAGTCATTGTCACCATGACCATTATCTTGGGCTTCCGCATATCCTATTTTATCTCTGTATGAAGAAAAAAGAAAGACCACCTATTAAGATTGTAGGTCCTGCGTCTGACATTGCCCGAGTTGTTGGTTTGGCGAAATCGTTATTGCAACCAGAGAGATTTCCAGATGTTGATCCGCCTGTGGAAATTATCCCTGTTGTTCCGGGGAAATCTCTTGATGTCGGAGAATTGCACATTGACACTATCAAAACGATCCACCCAGTAGAGGGGCTTTGTTACAAATTTACTGATAGAAGGACGGATATTTCTTTTGTATATACAGGCGATACCGCTTATCATCCACCTATTGCAGACTTCGCCAAAGGAGTTTCGCTTTTGATACATGAAGCATCACATGGTCAAAATTCCCCAAATGAAAACAATAGACATGGACATTCAGGGGCGCCAGATGCAGGTCGTATTGCCAAGATAGCAGGAGTTAAAAGGCTTGCGTTAGTGCATTGCCCATTAAATTCTATCCAGCAAGCGGTCACAGTTGCTCAAAGCATTTTCCCGAACACCTTTTCACCCGAAGATGGCGAAACGATAAAGTTATAGAGTAAGAAATTTTTTGTTTAGAATTCGTCCTTCATTTCTTCTAACCAAGATTTTATTTTTTCATCTATTTTATCTCTTACTTCTCTGAATTTCGCCAGCTTTTCCTCCTCAGTGCCTTCATAAGAAGCGGGGTCTTCAAAGGGCCAATGCAACCTTTTCGCAATGCCGGGGAAAAATGGACATTTCTCTTCTGCATTTGAGCATACGGTAATCAAAAATCCGATGTGCATCTTGCCCATAAACTCGCTTAATCCCTTTGAACGGTTTTTGCTAAAGTCAAAGCCTATCTCTTCCATAACTTTCTTTGTATATGGATGAATCTCCCCCGGTTCAAGTCCAGCACTGTAAACCTCAAATTTATCTCCAGCATATTTTTTCAAAAATGCTTCGGCTATCTGACTTCTAACAGAATTCCTCGTGCATAAAAATAAAACTTTTGCTTTTGCCATTTTAATTATCCTACGTGTATATGTTGTTAAAAGCTTCTTCTTGGAAAAGTTTTCAATGGTGGATTTTTTTATAAAATCTCACAAAATAGTGATCAGTAATCAGTCAACCTTTAACCTTTAACTAAATCATTTCATCTTTACAGAGACGCCCTTTTCTGCTGATTCCATAATCGCATCTATTAATCGCATATTTTCTCTGACTTCCTCTGGCTTGACCGCGAGTTCTGCCCCTTTAAGAAGCACATCAGCGATATTCTGATAATAGGCTTTCCAATTGCCCTTAATATAATCAAGGGTCATTTCAGTCACTTTGCCATCAATCTCTGTCACTACCTTTGGTCTCTCCTCTGGATTATATACAGCTGCGTCAATATCTCCTCTGACCATAGCAGGCTCTTGTGGATCAAGTCCATATTTACACAACGTCCCCTTGTCGCCGAGAACAAACCATCTTGGCTTCTTTATCCTGCAAATATTGCTCAGTTCAATACCATAAGACATTCCATTTTTAAATCTAACTATGCAATTGAGATGGCTTTCTATGTCAATATCCCATTTTATATGATGTGTGTCACAGAAAACAGTATCCACTTCTGATGGCACAAGTCTGAGACATTGATCTACAAGATGCGCTCCCCAATCATAAATCTGTCCGCCGACATGTTTTTTAATTCCTCGCCATCCGCCCGGTCTTCCATATCCTAATATCGCAACTTGAATTAGAAACACTTTCCCCAATAATCCATCATCAATAGCTTTTTTAACGGTCAGATAATCGCTATCCCAACGACGGTTTTGGAAGACGCTTAATAGAACGTTATTCTTTTTGCTTGCCGAGATCATCGCGTCTGCCTCTGCGGTATTCATACACATTGCCTTATCAACCACGACGTGTCTTCCCGCATTCATACATTTGATAGCAAGTTCAGCATGGCTATCATGTGGAGTAGCAATGACAACTAATTGAACATTGTCATCATTTAGCAGTTCGTCAATGGTAGAGTAAATCTTTACATCGGGATGGTCATTTTTTGCGTTAGCTTGTCTTTGTGGATCACGAGTTGATATTGCATAGAGATTTAATCCGTCAGCTAATCCGACGAGATAAGAATGGAAGCATCTTCCAGCATATCCATAACCCACAACAGCAGTGTTAATTACTGAACCCATAGAATATCCTCCTTATGTAATGTAGTTTACAATTACTCAAATTTTCCCTTACTCAAATAAAGCGTCAACAAATTCTTTTGGCGAAAAATCTTCAAGATCATCTAATTTTTCACCAACACCGACAAGTTTGACAGGTATTCCAAATTCATCTTTTATCGCTATTACAATTCCACCTTTGGCTGTCCCATCAAGTTTTGTTAGTGCGATACCTGTAACTTCAACAGCTTCTTTGAATTGCTTGACTTGTGAAATGGCGTTTTGTCCTGTCGTAGCATCAAGCACTAATAAAACCTCGTGAGGAGCGCCGGGCAAAGCTCTATCAGAAACTCTTTTGATCTTTTTCAGCTCTTCCATAAGATTTTTCTTTGTGTGAAGCCTTCCCGCAGTGTCAATGATCACAACATCGCATTTCCTCGCGATGCCTGCTTGGATAGCGTCAAAAGCAACCGCAGCAGGGTCTGATCCCTCTTGATGCTTGATGAAGTCCAATCCACCAACTCGTTGACTCCATATTTCAAGCTGATCTACCGCAGCAGCTCGGAAAGTGTCTGCGGCTGCAAGTATAACCTTCTTGCCTTCTTTGGTGAACTTTGCAGATAGCTTGGCTATCGTTGTAGTCTTGCCTGTGCCATTCACTCCCAAAACCATTATCACAAAAGGTTTATGTGATTCTACATCAAGAGATTGCTTTTCAGTGCCTAATATTTTTGTCATCTCATCTTTTAACAGTTGAGTAATTAAATTTGGCGTTCCCTCTAACTTCTCATTTTTGACTCGCTCACGGACATTAGAGACTATTTTCAATGTTGTCTCTACTCCGACATCGGATTGTATCAATATCTCCTCCATCTCCTCTAACAATTCTGGGTCAATCTTAGTTCTTCCGCTTAAAAGATTTTTTATACGACCAAAAAAACTTGTCCGAGTTTTCGTTAATCCCATTCTCCACTTGTTAGAGGGTTTTGGAGATGGTTCATCAATATCTAACTTTTTAATTTTATTATTTTCTTTCTTTATCTCTTCAGGTTCTTCTTCAAATATTATCTCCTCTTCTGGCGGCAACTCTTCCAAATCAAGCTCTTTTATTATCTCTTCTTCGCTGACATATTCTTCTTTTTCCTCTACTTTCTTCTTTTCATCAACTTTTTCTTCTACTTTTTTTTCGGATTTTCGTCTGAATATATTGAACATTATTATAGTAACCCCCCTCAATCATAGCTTACTATTTTAGTTTTAGCATTTTTCCTATTTGGACAATATCGTCTCTGCCCTGACGCTTCAATCTAAGTTTATAATAGTAAACACCGTTGGCGACTTCTTTTCCATCCTCATCTCTGCCATCCCAATGTATCATCACAAAATTAACCACATTTTGCTTTTCCAAAGTTCTGATCAGTCTTCCTGACACTGTGTATATTTTGACAATAGCAGAATCAGCAACTGAGCTTAGTTGAAATGTTATGTCCGTCTCTCGTTCAAACGGATTAGGATAATTCATCAGTGAGTTTTTTTCTATCTCAAATTCGCCTTTGACAACGAACTTGATCGATCTCATACCTAAATTACCATTGAAATCATAAGCAAAAAATTTGACCTCATAATTTCCCGGTTCTAACTTTTTAGGTGCGTAATTTACCACAACATCGTTTGAAGACGGGTCAAAATGAACAATGTAATCTTCCTGATCAACTGGCTCAAAATCTCCTACATCCATTTTCATAAGTATATCCAATTTATGCGAAAGCAAATCTACACCATTGTTATCTGATATAAGGGCATTTATCTTTGGTTCAGATGATACAACATTTCCATCGGCGAAGTTCTGATCTGCAACGTTAATCTGTATGTTAGGAGGACGGTTGTCATTGCTGATAATAAGACTGAAAATGCCTCCCCATTCTGATTCTGCTTCAATTATTGCGGTTTCAAGGGTCTTGAATTTAAGTCTATCGCCAGAGTTAAATTGCCTCTCATCCTCAAAGATTTTAAGGTGAATGCCAGTCTTTGGATCATAGAATTCCTCTCCGACAGTGCCGACATAAGGCTTGTCATCTTTCATAATAAAGCCGTATTTTACGCCTTCAACGACAAAGTGCTGATTATCTGTAAAACTTATGTTCCATTCATCAATTGGCGTAGTAGCGTTCTCGTCTATTGATATACTGCTTATTAAGCCTTTGTTTGACTTGATCTCATAAGCCTGAACCGATTTCATAAGGGTCTTATCTGCGTTAATGACTGGATTAGAGGGCAAACGCGACCATCTTTTAGCTGAACTGAACCATAGATAAATACCAACATTAGAAACCTTGTCCTTCAAGCTTTTCTCTATCACTGCTAATTGTTCTGGGTCTAATTGGCTATCAGAGATATCGCCAAGCCCTATTTGCTTTTTGACTTCATCTTTTAGAGGCATCAAATCGATCCACATTCTAATAGATATTGGCTTGCTAAAACGTATATATGGGGATTCCAAAACCTCGCTTGATGTTGGATTTGCCATCTTGTAACCAATAATCGCATCATCTGGTGTTTTCGCGAAAGACATTGACGGTTGATTGTCTGACAATGTCAATTTTTCAACTCGTTCAATAGCAATGAGACTATCCTGTTTAACAGCATCAACTTGTGCGGTAGCTTTAAACACATCATCATAGCTTTGGACAGAGGATTTTTGCCAGTTTACAAAGACGGAATGTGCGACCTCAAAAATCCAGTAAGCGATATTATCATTCTCGTTTAATTCCTCATATTCGCCAAATCTCTTTCCAGATACATCAGCTTTTAGGACAGGATCAACCCATACAAAAACGATCTGTTTTCCTCTTGGCAACGAGCATGGGATAAAGACTGACGCAGTCTGTATATTTTCATCTTTTGATTTTGCCCAATCGCTTTGATTAATAATTGTCTCTCCGATCGTTTTGGCATCAGGATCAAGGATGCCATCGTTATTGCGATCAGGGTCTTTATCAAAAGCCATTACCTTTATAGAATTAGGAGATATTGATTTAACTGCGTTTTCAATATTAACGTTTATTCCCCATTTTTGTTGTGAAAATGAATATATATAAGCTATTTTGGGGTTTTGATTTTTATCTCGCGAGATATACAAGTTTGGCTTTGATGATATAGTCAAATTCATTACATCAGAAACTATGATATTATCATCAGAATCAATTGCGATTATCTTATATGAAGTATCAAATGTCTGATTAGAAAGATCAATCGGATTTTGCAGAACATAAGCGTTTTTGCTTTGATCAAAAACCATCTGAAAACTCTTTATGCCTACATTTGATGTCCATTCCATAGTGACTGATTTCATTTTTGCCGAATTTATATCATTATCTATCTTGACATATACCTGTGCCTTATTATCGGTTATCTCATGGCTAATGTTTGTGAAAATTGGCTGACCGATCATAAACTTCATTCCACCGATGGCATATTCAGAGCCAATCTCGCCATATAGTTTTAACTCCGCAGACCCATTAGGGATATTCTTTGGAATGTCAAACGAAGTTGCTGGAAATATTCCATTTGATACGTTAATAATTTTGCTTTCCTTCTGTTCATTTGGATATATGATAGAAGCATTGATAGTTCCGTTTATATTTGCTGGTTGACCGCCGATAGCTTTTACAAATTGAGTTGGCAATGTTTCTAATCTTCCCCCTGATGACACTGATGCACTTTTAGCAGTGATATTTGCCTCATAATCCGCTATATTTAATTTAGACGCGGGATCGCCAAAAAGCGTATATTCAAACATCTGCGTAAGCCAAACTAATCCTTCCTGTTTTAGAAGACGAGTTTTTGATATTGCGGTAACTTGACCTATTCTCAGCAATTTATCCTTAAATATGCCATCAAATAATAGGTTGTTTAGCACTACGTTACCATGTCCATAAGTGAGTCTTGTAGCGCTAAGCATTGCGATAACGCCTTTTTTGTTCGCCCTTAGCATACCTTCTGCCATACAAATCTCACCGGGCAAGTCAAAATAGCCATTATAACAGCTGAGAACAAGCAGGAATGGATATACTTCTGTTTCCCTCATCTTTTCAATATCAGTTATACTGAAAATTATCTCATGCGCCCAGACATGCCTACCACCATGTCCCGCATATTGAGCTATAACTGCACCTCTGGCAAATGCGTCAATTATCATCTCTTTCGTTATTTCTGCTGGTATTCGCTTTTGATCTGGGTTTTGATTGAACCATTTTATTATCTCTTTCAGATATATCTTTGTAGTATCATAGCCAACAGGAGTATGTTTTGCCCAAACTTCTTCAAGTCCTTCTTGGAATATCTCGTCTCCCGGTGCATGTGTTTCATCGTCAGCTATTGATATTATTTGTTTTCTCCATTCTCCGTTTACACGACCTGATTCATTGGCGATTATCTTACTGACCACTATATCCGCTTCTTCAGGAGTTCCAACAGGAATACGACCTAAATATATATCTGGAAAACCGTCATTGCCGTCTATTGTGCTATACCAATGATCTACTGCGGTCTGTCCAAATGTTGTCTTTATGTAAAATGAAGGAATAAAACCGATCAATTCAGGTGCTTCTTTATATATCTTCTTGTCAATGCCTAAAAAGTCGTAAGTTCCATCAGCAAATATAAGAACGTAAGATGGTGCGGGTTGTTGCCAGTTATTATAGGCATATTTTAAGAAGTCTTTTATAGCATGAGGGCTAACCATGCCATAGTTAAACTCATCATAAATATCTGTAACGTCAATGACCTTTGTAATAAATCCTCCGCCTGCTAATTCAGATCGCCAATTAGCTAACTTCTTTGCAGATTCAAGAAAAATCGGATGTGATATAATGATGTAATCTGCACGATTAGTTACATCTCTCAAATTTGATGGAGAATTGATCTCAATCCTATCGGGCTTTAATATGCTTGATGAGGTAACCGCAATGTATTGAAAATTCTGAACATCATCGTCTTCAAATGTGACAGAATAAGCGTTATCAGGAATTCTTATAACTGAAAATTTATCAGTATCTCCACTATTATATTGAATTATATCCCTTATCCTTTTTTTGTCTTCCTGATTGAGTTTGTATTCTTTGATCACTAAGTCCTTAAATTTGCTTATCGCATTAGAATCTGAAATCTGGAAAACTTCAATATCATTATTCAAAAATCCACTTATTGTATAATTATTAAGTTCATTAGCATAGACATTTATTTTGTCAGATTCTTTTACTACAAGATAAACTTTCTGGTTATCGGTTAGCATCCAAGAATTACCCTGCTTTAACACAGTGATAGTTGCTTTATCGGAGAGTGTAATATTGGCAAATCTGAGCCTTTGACTAAGCTCTGGTGGGATTCTGCCTCTGTCAAGCGTGCTAATTCCTTCTAATGTGGTGCTTGCTAATGGTTTAGATGACCTTTGTTCAGGCGCAGAGAACTCAAGCGTATCTTGAACAGCCATCAATTTTCGGTAATATCCCAATTCAAACCAGTTAAGATATATTTGATACGGATAACTGTCCATATCTTTGCCATCGGAGAGATTAGTTCCAATCCTCGCCAATCTTAATTCATTATCAAATCCCTCTTTTATTGAATCAATAGGTACTTGTCCGTCAAAGGAATATATCTCTTGGCTATACCATTTAGCCTCTTCTCCGACACGATGACCATTTAAGGAGATCATAACGTAATGCTCAAAATTCGTGCAACCAACTAACTCTATCTTAAAGTCAGGTTTAACTAAGTTTTGTGCGATGTCATAAACTGGGAATTTTACTGTAACTTCGTTTTTTGGCGATCCATTTTCAATCCCTGTCCAAAACCAATGGTCTCGTGATTCAAACCATGAGTCTGGATCATTTTGATCGCTTTCAGTATGCTGAAGTTTATGATGAAGGTGATCTTCCTCAAATCTAACCCTAGATTTAAAGAAAGTGACCTCTCTGGCGCTTGATGAAGACGGCGTTCCGCTTTTCTGAGCCATTCTAACGCCTTTATTGCCTCCCCAACTAAGCCAATAAACGTTCCAGCGAGTATAGATATTTTTCGCCTCTGCACCGAAAAACTCTATATAATCCCCTTTATCAAACTTTCCATCAGATTCTCCATAAACATAAATAGGAACTTCTGATCCTTTGTAAGTTATTTTCAACGTTCTTGGATCAATTTTAGATGGATCAATCCCTGAACCTTTAATCATATCATAATCAAGTTTATATATACCTCTTTTACTGATGAAAAGTTTGAGAGATTGCGATTCTGCCGTAGTTGATTTAGGCGCTAAATTAATTGATTTTGGAGATGTCCTCCATGATTTTGCTGAGTCATAATTTAGCAAAAGGCTTTTGTATCCGTCCTCAAATTCGTCTTTATAGATGACAGGGTTTGATTGCGGAGCTAACTTGCTTAACGAGAAATTAACTCTCAATGTAACCTTATTATATTTTCTTAACATCTTTAATGCTGGATTATATTGAACTGGTCGGATTTCAAGAATAACAGTGCGTTGATGTCTGATATTTCCTTCATAGACTATATCCGCAATTTTAGAAGGATAAAGGGAATTTTGACGATAAAATTCACGGTCTATGACAAATTTATCGGCGATATAATCCATACCATCTGACTTTTCCAAAACTTTATCCGAGACTGGAAGCGGTAAATAGCCAAAATCATCAGAATATGTTGAATTAATTATATTAACAGATATAGAGGCGGATTGTGGAACACCTAAAAAAACTGATGATGTTGGAAGTTGTGGCTTGCCGATCTCTGATGTCCAACTGCAATCCTTATATTTGATTAAATGATAATAAGTGTTGTTAACTTCTCTTTGTTTTATCTCCAATCCATTTAACTCAAACTCTATGGTTATACCGCTGGTGTCTGAGTTGATAACCTTTATTGATGGCTCAATCTCCTGTGAACCTGCAAAATTACACAAAGACATAAATAGAAACAGGACGAATGATAACAGGAGCTGATTTAAGACTTTACCAAAGGCGTGATTAAGTCTGAGGAAAATCTGATCGGAGAGAAGAATACCCTCCTTGTTTGTCATTGTTTATTAACTCCTTATTCATTGCTAACTACCGCATGTCCGCCGAATTCTCGCCTTAATGCTGCTAATATTTTATCTGAGAAGAGGTCATCTTGTCTTGACTGAAATCGCTTGAATAGAGAAAGAGCTATCGCTGGGGCAGAGACGCCTGACTCAACCGCTTGCTGAACTGTCCATCTCCCTTCGCCAGAATCCTCAACATATCCTTTAATTTCAGAAAGCTGAGGATCTTTTTCCAATGCGGATTCTAAAAGCTCCAAAAGCCAAGACCTTATGACACTGCCTTGATTCCATAGATGGGCGATCTTGTCAAGTTCAAGATTTTCTCCGTAAGGCGAAGACTTCAGTAACTCAAATCCTTCACCATAGGCTTCCATTATCGCATATTCTATACCATTATGTATCATCTTTACAAAGTGACCTGCCCCTGTTGGACCGCAATATAGATAGCCGTCAGGGGGAGCAAGTGTTTTTAACAAAGGCTCTATATGATCAAAATCGGGCTTATCTCCGCCGACCATTATACAATACCCGATTTTGAGACCCCATATTCCACCAGATACGCCTGCGTCAACATAATGAATACCTTTCGTTTTCAATGACCTTGCCCTACGAATATCGTCTTTATAATAGCTGTTGCCGCCCTCAACTAATATATCGCCTTCTGTTAAAAGGTTTGATAATATCTCTGTTGTCTCATCAACTAATTCTCCCGCTGGATACATCATCCAGACAACTCTTGGCGGAATTAGCTTTTGAACGAGGTCTTCAAGGGAAGTTGAACCTATCGCGCCTTCTTTTACCATTTGTTCAACTTTTTCTTGCGTCCGATTATAGACGACAACTTGATGATCGCCTGTTAAGAGTCGGCGAGCCATATTCATTCCCATACGTCCAAGCCCAATCATGCCGACCTGCATTGTATCTTCTCCTTTTTAAAATGATTTATCTTTACTAACCACAGACATTATTATAAAATTAAACACGAACAGAAAGCGTAAAATTTCAAAATTACGATTTATCATTACTTTTTGTGATAATCAGTGTAATTCTGTGGCTAAATGCTTTTTAACGTTTTTTCTGTCCATATTTTTCAACATATCTTTTATGCGCTCTTTGCACTTCTTCTGGAGGGATCTCATCAGGCTGACCAAGCAATAAAGCTAAATGGACGGTTTTTGCCACATCCTCAGTCATAACCGCTGCTTTGACCGCCGATGTTGGGTTTGCACCGATTGTGAAAACTCCGTGATTTTTCATTAGTATTGCAGGAGAAGAGCCTATTTTTTCTATGATCTCTCTGCCTATCTCATCACCGCCGATCCGTGCATATCCAGAGACAGGTATAGGACCGCCAAATTCATCAGCCATAGCAGTCAAATAAACAGGGATAGGTCTCCCCAAAGCGGCGAAAGCTGTTGCATAAGGCGAGTGTGTGTGGACAATACCGCCAACATCCTCACGATGACGATAGACATATAAATGTGCCTCTGTATCTACTGACGGGGATAGATCACCTTCAATGATATTGCCATCAAGGTCAAGGACAACTAAATCCTCTGGACGAAGCAGATCATAACTTACCCCGCTTGGTTTTATGATAACATATCCTGTTTCCCTATCTCTTCCGCTGACATTTCCGCTTGTCCATGTCACAAGATTATTCTTTGGCAATTCCATATTCATTCTATAAACTTCATCACGCAATTTTTCAAGCATGTCCTTTAACTCCTCTGCTCGTCTTCTTTTATTGAATCCCAGATTTCATCTAATCCTGCCAAATCAAAGTCTGTTATACTTTTTCCCTTGTTAGCGATTATGGATTCCATTTTTCTGAAACGTTTGATAAATTTGGCAGTGGTCTTTCTTAACGCACCTTCTGGCTCTACTTCAAGAAACCTTGACAGATTAACTATTGAAAAAAGTATATCGCCTATTTCCTCTTCAATACTTTCTTTATCAAGTTTATTGAGGCTTTCTTTTAACTCTATTATCTCTTCATCAACTTTTTTGATAACATCTTCCGCTTTATCCCAATCAAAGCCAACTCTTGACGCCCTGGATTGCACCTTACGGGCTTGTATCAACGCAGGAAGATTTATCGGAATTCCGTCCATAAGTGAATTCTCATCTTTTTCAGCACGTTCTTCACTTTTTATCCGTTCCCAGTTTTGTAAAATCTCCTGAGAATCTTTAACTATAAGGTCACCGAATACATGTGGATGACGCCTTATGAGTTTTTCGCTTATCTTTTTTATAACTCCAAGTATATCAAATCTGCCTTCATCTTTCGCTATCTGTGCATTGAGCAAGACCTGCATCAGCAAGTCGCCGAGTTCCTCCTCAAACTTATCATAGTCCTTTTGATCTATTGTCTCTATTACTTCATAAGCCTCTTCAATAATTCCAGTTTTAAGTGTCTCATGGGTTTGTTCTCTATCCCATGGGCAACCATCATCACTTCTTAACTTTGCGATGATCTCAACTAACCGACCAAAAGCATCTTTGATTTCTTTCAATTTGACTTTCCTTAGTTTGATAATATGATCGCATTTTGTGGCAAAAACTGTATGAAGACTTTATCGCCCTGTTTTCTTTCGTATTTACCGGGATTGTATAAAACGACCTTCATATCAATCAGATTTCTTACCTTCAACCAATATTCTTCAACATCGCCGAGATATGTCACGCTAATAATCCTCGCTTCAAATTGATTTATCGCATTATCCAAGGGCATGTCCGTTATATTGATAGATTCTGGTCTGACGGAGCATATCAAGTTATCGCTTTCACCAATGTTGTTGCCAGTAGCGGTGATTTGACCGATAGGGCTATCAAATATATAGAAATCAACGGATTTTGATTTTAGTTTGCCCTGAATAAAGTTAGTTTCGCCTATGAAATCAGCGACAAAACTGTTAATAGGTGCATTATATATTTCTCTTGGAGTGCCGATCTGGATTATTTTTCCATCTTTCATTACCGCCATTCTGTCTGCAAGAGATAATGCCTCTTTTTGATCATGGGTCACATATACAGATGTTATTCCCGCTTCTGAGTGAATTCGTTTTATCTCCTGCCTCATTTCCAATCGTAGTTTGGCGTCAAGGTTGCTCAATGGCTCATCAAGCAAGAGTATATCAGGCTCTATGACAAGTGCGCGTGCAAGTGCGATACGTTGTTGTTGTCCACCTGATAGCTGATTTGGATTTCTATCCGCATATTGCTCCATTTGGACAATCTCAAGCACTCGTGCAATCTTCTCTTTTTTGATACTGCTTGGCAATTTACGGATATTGAGACCGTATTCAATGTTTTCATATACAGTCATATGAGGCCAAAGTGCATAGTTTTGGAAGACCATGCCGATATTCCGTTTATGTGGCGGGACGTTATTCATCAACTTATCGCCGAAGTATAGTTCGCCTTCGTCTGGTTGATAGAATCCCGCTATTGTCCTAAGACATGTAGTCTTTCCACATCCAGAAGGACCTAAAAGGAAAAATAACTCTCCGCCCTTGACATCAAGAGTAATGTTATCAATCGCCCTTGTTTCACCAAATAATTTTGATACGTTTCTTAAATGAAGTTCAACCAACTTTTAATCCCCTGTCTTTGTTTCGGCTATGCTTTAATTTTGCTCCACGTCGTCGCTAATTTGCCGATAGGCTCTACAGACACGCCTAATGTATATTCCAAAGTAAATGAGTCAAGATATGGTCCCCAACCATCCGCTGGAATGCTATCCTCAAACTTTATCCAGACTTTCTTCCCCGGCGCCTTGAAATAATCGCCATATTTTATGGTTTTGACTTCCCTATTTGCTCGGTTATGGACGTGATTTTTCTCTTCAAGCACTACTATATAATCTTCCGGCTTGCCTAAATCTGACATAGCAATTGATATTTTGTATTCTGCGCTAATGTCTATTTTTACAACAGCCTGAACTGACCGATTAAACTCAAATTTGTATATCCAAAAGGTGTTTCCATCTGCGAACCTAAAAAGGTCACCAAGAAAAGCAGCGCCGAAATCAGCAACCATTCTGTCATAATTATGTGTTCCACCATCAATCAGATATGGCTTTTCTTCATCGGTATAAGGCTCAAAAGTAATAGTTTCAGCGATACATATATCTACTACACTTATTAATAGACATAATGATAGCATAATCATTAGGGGTTTCATTATAAATCTCCTTGTTAAAACACTGATCCTTGATTACAGATCACTTGTTTTTGATTTCTCCCCATTTTGTAGAGAGTTTCCCCAGTGATTCAACAGTATATTTTTTCCCTTCTGCTGAATAAAGGGTTATTGTGCAACCGCTATTTGCTGTATTCCATGTTGGCGTCTGCAATCCAATCCCAGTAAAGCTATCCAAAGCTAAGAAAGTCTGTCCGATATTTTTCTTGGCTTCTTGCAGACCAAATGGAAACCATGTATCCATTATAGCAGCCTGAGGTGCGATGACTATCAATTCAACCCATACATTTGTCTTACTTAGGCGATATTGAAGCCTAAAATCAGCTTTTCCGCTTTCTAATGGGACATCATCTCTCCATGCGGTTAAGACTTCCTTATTAGGACCATCTGGATATGGGTCTTTTTTCGATCCCCAACAACCCACTGTTCCAACGAGATCAGATAGTTCAATATAATATAATCCAGGAGGCTGAACATTCTTTGGAAAATCAAGGTTTGACCAAGAGTTGTCAACAACGTTTTTAAATTCCTGAGTAATAATAAGTGTATTTCTTGGAGGTTCAGGATTCGCAGAAAACGATGGGACTGACAACCCAACAAGACATAGTATAACAACTAACCAGAGCATTTTTTTGATTAACATCAAAATCACCATCCTTTGTGATTCAAATGACCTGCTTGATTTATGCTCCTGCGACCTTTTCCAGTGGTTGTCTGTTGCCGAAATTTATCTGAGGTCCATTATTTGGTTTTGCCCATTTTACTGCATTAGCTATTATTTTCATCACGTTTTCGTTATAGTAAGTCGGATAGCTTTCATGCCCGGGTCTAAAATAGAAAACTTTGCCTTTATTGCGATAATAACAGCATCCGCTTCTGAAGACCTCTCCACCTTGAAACCAGCTTATAAATACAAGCGTGTCTGGCTCAGGAATATCAAATCTTTCACCATACATTTCCTCATGCTCTATTTCTATATATTCGTCCAAACCTTCTGCAATTGGATGTCCCGGCTCAACGACCCATATACGTTCTTTTTCTCCTATTTCGCGCCATTTAAGATTACAGGTTGTTCCCATCAATTTCCTAAATATTTTAGAGAAATGTGCAGAATGCAGGCAGATAAGCCCCATACCATCAAGGACTTTATTATAGACTTTATCAACAATGGCGTCTTGAACTTCATGATGAGCCATATGTCCCCACCAGATCAGAACATCAGTATTCGCTAATACGTCATCTGTGAGACCATGTTCTGGATCATCAAGAGTTGCAGTTCTAACTTCCATTCCCTGATTTGCAAGGTATTCTGCGATAACACTGTGCATTCCTTTCGGATATATCTTAGCTATATGTTCGTTGGTTTTTTCATGACGACCTTCATTCCATACGGTTACACGAATTCTATCTGCCATAATTATTTTCTCCCTCTGTTTTTGGTTAAATATTTTAAGTTTCATTACCTATAACATCAATCATATTACCATATTTAATTCAAGTTTTCAAGTGAACATTTCTGAGCGCAAAACTAATAGTAATTGACATGAGAAAAAAAGTTTGTTAAAATCTGATTATAATCAAAATTCATTTTAATAATGAATTAGATATTATTATATGGTTTTTGAAGGGCAAGCCTGTCTGATTCTTTTTCGGTTACTTCTTGTCCAATGAATAGGAGGTCAAAAAATGGTAAGAGCAAAATTCATCGTATTCTTCTTTGCAATGGCTTTTATGTTTGCAATTATAGGATATTCCCATTCAGCAGCACCAGTGAATATCCTAAAAAATGGCGGATTTGAAAGCGGTGCTATGGACCCGTGGACTACTTATGGCGACTTTGTGAAAGCTGAAGTTTTGGCTAAAGACGCAATAGAGGGCAAATATTGCCTCCATCTTATTTTAAGCAAAAAAGGTGCAAATTTCTGGGATGCTGGATTACAAAATACAAACCAAACATTCGTTAAGGGGAAAAAATACACGCTTTCTGCATATCTGAAATCCCCACAAAAGCTCCAAATCAATTTCAAGCCTGAACTTGCAAAAGACCCTTGGACTGGCTATGGTGATAAAATATTCACAACAACGGATAAATGGCAGGAATATTATGTCACAACGCCAGTTATGGCTGCTGATGTTAGTCCCGCAAGCATAACCTTCCATATAGCTTTTGACGTTGGTGAGTATTATATGGACGCCGTGTATTTCTATGAGGGAGATTATGTCGCTGGATTAATTTCTCCTGTTAAACCAGATGACAAAACCGCAACAACTTGGGGACAGATTAAAAATAGATAATCCCTATACAAATCTGACAGGAATTGCTTTTTAATAACGGGCGATCAATGAGGTTAATTGGTTGCCCGTTAATATTTTTAAAAACCGCCGAAATTATGACTATATCCTTAAAATTATTGACTTTTGATGCAGTATTTAAAAGGGATATGAATAAAAGGGATACGAAATAAATCTGCATACATAGATCGATAACGGTATGGCTAATCAGATACCAGTTTTGCCACTGTTTCAGCATCTAACTTTTTGACGATTTCTGTTATCAGTTTCACGGTATTATCATAATCGTCTCTGTTTATTATGCCTGAGTGACTGTGAATGTATCTGCACGGAACACCGATGACAACGCTTGGCACACCACGCATATTGATATGAATCGTCCCAGCGTCAGTCCCTCCACGCTCCATCACATCTAATTGCAGTGGAATATCTTTTTCCTTAGCTATGTCAATGATAAGGTCTCGCAACTTTATATGTGGTATCATGCTTGAATCATAGAGCAATAGGGCGGGACCTTTTCCTAACTTTTGCATTGATTCCTCTTTCTTTCCTCCGGGAACATCGCTGGCGATGCCTACTTCAAGGGCGATCCCAATATCCGGTTGAATTGCCCAAGCACTTGTCCTTGCACCTCTGAGACCGACTTCCTCTTGAACCGTCCCTACACCATAGACGGTATTTGGATGATCTTCATTTACTAAATTTTTTATCACATCAATAAACAACGCACAACCAACACGATCATCCCAAGCCTTTGCGAGATAAGACTTTCCATTGCTCATAACTTGGAATGGACTGAAAGGTATGATCGGATCACCAGGGCGGATACCAAACTCATCAGTCGCTTGTTTCGCACTTTCAGCGCCGACATCTATAAACATATCCTTCCTATCAACAACTTTGTTACGTTCATCGTCTGAAAGTATATGCGGAGGTTTAGAGCCTATTATCCCATGAACATCGCCCTTATGTGTTTTAATAACGACCCTCTGTGCTAACATAACCTGATTCCACCAGCCACCGAGAGTGCCAAATTTAATGAAACCCTCATCCGTGATAAATTTGACCATAAATCCGATCTCATCAGTATGTCCTGCTAACATTATTTTTGGCGTTTCACTTTTACCTGTCTTTTTGCAAATAATACTTCCAAGATTATCATATTCAATCTCGGTAATGTCCTTTAAATGTTTTTTAATCACTTTTCTAACTTCGTCTTCATAGCCAGATACCCCAGCAACATCGGTAATTTCTTTTAGCAGTTCAAGAGTCCGATCTTCATTCATTGAAATACTCCTTTCTGTTCATTTTACAAAAAACATTGAAAAAATAAGGGATAGAGACGCACATTTTAACAGATTTTAACAACCCGTTAAAATTAATTAATTTATTAATTAATAAAAATATCATATTTTAACATTTGTTAAAATCGTAAAGACGCTTATAAATCCAATATTTGCAAACATTTTAATAACTGCCTTCGGCGTTAACGCCCTTTTTATGAGGGTTTACGGAATTTAGGAAATGATTGACTGAAAACGAAGAGCCTTACAGATAAAAAAATAAAAATTTTAACAATTCGTAATTTTTTTTATGATGGTCTTAGACTAATAAAATCAACGATCTAAACCAATATACTTAACCCTTGTATAGTAAAAATGCTTGATTTTACTGCATTTTTCTGCAATTTTCTTCTTGACTTTCAATTTTAAAAGTTATAATATAATAAGAAAATGGGAAATTATGGCATAATATGGCATAAAATACCATTGAAAAATTAGTAAAAAGTAGATATTATCTATATTTTTTGTTCTTTTAAGCTTTTTTATTTTGATTTTTTAGCAAAATCATCTTTTTATATCTCTTATATTTTAATTGATCCAAAGAATTTTATCAATATTTTTTACATCAATATTTTCTACATTTCAAATTTAGGTTTTATAAAATGTTAGTTGGCAGAGCAATACATACGCTTGGAAAAGATGGGCGAGTTAGTATCCCTTCCAAAATGCGAGAGACATTGATCAACAAATATGGCTCAGATGAACTATATATGGTTCTCTTGCCCT
>Ga0078972_1008345_pt1 | contig 21807 bp, 22 predicted proteins | sample YelNatPaOPGAMG01_FD_67568 | JGI IMG/M metagenome (GOLD analysis project Ga0078972, IMG submission 67568) | Hot spring thermophilic microbial communities from Obsidian Pool, Yellowstone National Park, USA - OP-RAMG-01 (SPADES assembly) (version 2) | ecosystem: Environmental > Aquatic > Thermal...
TGGTTTTAATTGGCATACTTCTATTTTTAACGGAGGCACACCAAAACAAGAAAATTCTTCTGGAATATATCAAGGTGGCGGAGGGGGAAGCAGCCAAAACCAATCAACAAATAATCAAACAAATCAATCGGCTAATCAATCAAATACCAGTTCTAAATCAGAGATAGTTATAAACGAAATTATGTATAACCTTGAGGGGAGTGATAGTGACAGAGAGTGGATAGAAATTTTTAACAGCGGCACGACGACGGTAGACTTAACGGATTGGAAGCTTTATGACGGTCAATCAAATCATAAACTTAATATAACTCAGGGCTCAGCTATTATTTCTCCAGGAGGATACGCCATTATTTCTAATGGCACCAATAAATTTTTAGCAGATAATCCAAGTTTTAATGGCGCAATTTTAGAATCTTCTTTTTCTCTTAATAACAGTGGCGAAACTTTATCTCTTAAAGATGCTAAAGATAATATTATTGACCAAGTCACTTATTCTTCTTCAATGGGCGCAAACGGCGATGGCTTGTCTTTACAAAAAATAAATGGCGATTGGCGCGCCGCTTTACCAACGCCGGGAAGAGAAAATAAAATCTCATTAAACGAAACAAAAGAAGCGTTAATCGCTTCTTTTACTATTAATCCGGAAAATCCTGAAGCCGGTCAAGAAGTTATTTTTTTAGCTTCTTCAACTGCTCCGGAAGAAATCAATTATTATCAATGGGATTTTGAAAATCTTTCAACAAGCTCAAAACAAACCATTTCAACAAGTAGCCCTATTATCAAACATATTTTTGACGATCCCGGAAATTACGAAATAAAACTTTCAGCTTTTGGTAATAACTCATCTTCAAGTTATTCGTCGATTGTTTTTGTTTCTTCGCCTCTGGCGACAAGTAGCGATAATTTCGCCTCCTCTTCAGAAAGCACTAATTCTGGAAAGGTTTTTATATCCGAGATAAAAGCAGGAGATATTAATAATGCTAACGATGAATTTGTTGAACTTTATAATCCAACAGATCAAAGCATTGATTTAACCAATTGGTCTCTTCAGCGGCAATCATCATCTTCATCAGTAGAGCTTAAAAATCTTGTTTCTAAATTTTCTACCTCTTCCATTGCCGCCAAAAGTTTTTTCTTGATAGCTTCAGATGATTATTCCGGGTCGATAACACCCGATCTAAAATATTCCAATAATTCTAACGATTTGGCTTATACCGACGATGTTTTAATTTTGAAAAATAATAAAAATGAAATTGTTGATAGAGTTATTTATTTAGAAATTCCGGCGGGAAAAAGTTTAGAGAGAAAAGCTCAAGCTAGTTCAACAGCTCAATCAATGTCTGTTGGTGAAGATAAATTTTTAGGAAACGCTTATAAAAGCGGCGACGATTCTTCTGATTTTATCATTCAAGACAATCCTAATCCGCAAAATTCCTTTAGTTTACCGGAGCCTAGAAATAAACCAAGTTCACCAATACCCATAGATTCATCAAGTAGTATTGCTTACTATGATTCTGTAAGTGGTAACGTTTATTTTAGCTGGCTTCCTTCTTATGATACTAATTTAGCTACCTCAACCAACTATTACAAAATATTAATATTTAAAAATTCTTCTTCGACAACTGATTTAAACTCTTCCGGTTTAGTTATTATAGAAACTACCTCAACAACGGCTACTTATTATTTAAATGAAGCTGGCGATTTTTATTTTGGCGTTCAGGCTTTTGATAGAGATGGGTTAGGGTCGGATTTAACTTACACTAATTTGTTTACTAAAAAATTGGCGACAGAAAATCCATCTAGTTTTTTAATTTCTACCAGTTCCAGTCATTTTGTTTTAGCGCAATTAGCTAAAGATGTGGTTTATGCCGGCGGAGGTCCTAGTGATCCATCTTGTCAGGAAGATTTTATTATGCCTGTAGATTTTTCAGGTAATTTAAGCGTATCTTTTATTCTGTCTATTAATGACGGCAATAGAGGAGCTAATGGGTCTGTCTATTTTTCTGGTAATAACCAAAGTTATAACATTGGGACGAGTCAAGCAGATGCTAGCCTTCCTCCTCAAGAGGTGACTGTAGATCTTGGCCGAGTGAACTTACAAAAAGATAAAAGCTATTATTTTAAAATTACTCCTGGTCATCGAGAAATTCCTGGCTATGGTTGGCTCTTCCATAATTTTGCAATTTGGGGAACAACCTCAACTAATCCTTCTTTTGATTTTTCTCCGGAATCTGCCGATTTGAAAAATATTTATTTTTATCTTCAAGGAGAAAACGAATCAAGTCCGAATTACCAACCTTCGCTACTTTCTACTTCAACAACTTTTCTCTGGGAAGATGGAAAATATATCAAACAACTTGATAAAAGTGTTTTTATTAGCCAAGGAGATGTAAGAACTTATTTAGAACCAAATCCAGCTGTTGTTCAGGAAACTTTTATTTCTCCAATTGATTTGTCGGGGAATTTAAGATTGACTCTCTACGGTGCTAGTGGGCTGGGAGCTTCAAATGGTTCTGGAGGTGTAAATCCTAGTCTTTGGTTTTCTGGCACCGGCCAAACATACTCACTTGAAGAAAATTGGGGTTCAAATAAGGATATAGTTGTTAATCTTGGGACGACTACTATTAATAAAGGAGAGAGTTATACTTTTCGATTTAATCGTGGCTATCTAGGCGATTTGGCTGGAGGTTTTTATTCCGGCTTTACTCTTTATGGTTCAACGAGCAGTCAAAATTATCCAAATTATTTTAAAATGGAAAAAATGCATCAATTTTCTTGGTCTACTATTTCTTCGATGTCTAATTTATATTTTATTTTGGAAAATATTAATTCAGGCTCGATATTAGCAACCTCAACGGAAACAAACCAGACTTCAACTTTAATCTCAAACATTAATAATTGTAGTAATGAATTAAATAATGCTGATTCTACTATCTCTTGTAACTTAAATTTGATTTCAGAGAGCCAGTTTTCTATAGATAATCAAAAAATAGAAAATTCTACTTCTTCAAATTCTTCAAATTCAGATTTAAACAGCGTCTCAGTAGCAGTAGTAAACTCATTAGAAAATAATGAAATTTCCTCAAGTAGTTCTTCAAGTAGCCTAACAGATTTTTCAACTAGTTCTTTGCCAACATCTGAAAATTTCTCCAGCTCATCTTTGGATAATTTAACAACTTCTTCAATATCAAAGGTCGAACCGGATTGATATTTGTTATTTTCTATTAATTAGTTATATTTAATTTATGGAAAAAACATTAATCGAAAAATATAAAAAACAATTAGAAGAAGAGAGGAAAGAAGTTTTAGCTGAAATTGAAGCTAAAGAAAAAGTTGAAGATTTTGGCTCGGATATTGATCATCTTGAAGAAGCTGCTGATCAATCAGAAGAAGCTGAAGAAAATGACGAAGAAAAATTTGATTTAGAAAAAAGACTCGACGAGATTGATTTAGCTTTGAATAAAATTATTGAAGGGAAATATGGAATTTGTGAAAAATGCGGAAAAGAGATAGAGAAAGAAGTTTTAGATATCGATCCAGAGTCAAGATTTTGTAAATCTTGCAAAATTAAAAAATAATTTATTTTGAAATTAAGTAAAGTAAATTCTGCTGAACTAGAAGGTATCAGCGCGCGACTTATTGACGTTGAGGTTGACCTTAATGTCGGCTTGCATAGTTTTAATATCGTTGGTTTAGCAGATAAATCTTTAAATGAAGCAAGGGAACGGGTTAATTCGGCTTTGAAAAATTCTGGTTTCAAGCCGCCTAACCGAGAGAATCGAAAAATTATCGTTAATTTAGCGCCCGCTGAAATTAAAAAAACTGGTTCCCAATATGATTTGGCAATTGCCGTTGGCTATTTATTGGCTACTGGTCAAATAAAAAATTTTGAAGTTAAAAATAAAATTTTTATTGGCGAATTAGCGCTCGATGGTTCTTTAAGGCCTATTAACGGCGCTCTAAACATTGCTCAAATGGCTGCTCAAAAAGGTATTGAATTCTTATTCTTGCCAGAATTTAACGCTCAGGAGGCAGCGGCGATTAAAAATATTAAAATTGTTCCTTTGAAAAATTTGAAACAATTGGTTGAGTTTTTGGAGGAGAAAATTTCGATAGAATTTCAGAATTTTGAACTACCTAATTTTCAAAATTTTGGGCAAGTTGATTTTTCTGAAATTAAGGGTCAAGAAAATGCTAAAAGAGCTTTAACTATTGCTGCTGCCGGTGGGCATAATTTATTAATGGTCGGTTCTCCGGGAGTCGGTAAAAGTTTGTTGGCTAAAGCCTTGATTTCAATTTTAGCTCCTTTAACTTTAGAGGAATCTATTGAGATTACTAAAATTTGGAGTGCTGCCGGATTAATTTTAGATGGATTAATTAAAGAAAGGCCTTTTCGCGAACCGCATCAAACTGCTTCTCCTGTTTCGATTATTGGTGGAGGAGCTAATCCTAAACCAGGAGAAATTAGCTTGGCTCACAATGGCATTTTGTTTTTAGATGAATTTCCGGAATTTCGTCGGGATTTACTAGAAGCTTTAAGAGCGCCGCTGGAGAATGGTTATGTTCATATTTCTCGAGCTAAAAACTCTTTAGTTTTTCCATCAAAATTTACTCTTGTGGCAGCAATGAATCCTTGCCCTTGTGGTTATTTTGGAGACCCTGAAAAACACTGCACTTGTTCAGCTTATGACATTATTCGTTATAATAAAAAAATTTCCGGACCACTTTTAGATAGAATAGATCTTCAGATTTATGTCCAGCGAATAAAAGTTTCTGAACTAAGATCGTTTAAAAATTCTCAAAGCGAGAGTTCGATAGTGAGAGAAAAAGTTATTCTAGCTAGAAACAGACAAGCTGAAAGATTTAAAAAATTAAATCTTTCAAATAAAAACATTCGTCTTAATTCTCAGATGAGTTCTCGTCAATGTGAAGAACTAATTCGCTTGACTCCCGATGGAGAAAAATTTTTATCAACCTTAGATAAATCATTTATTTCGCCAAGAGGTTACTATAGGTTGCTAAAAACTGCTCAGACTATTGCTGATTTAGAAAATAGCGATAAAGTTTCCGGTGATTATCTAGCTGAAGCTTTTAGCTATAGAATAAGAGAAAAATAACTTTTTTATTTCCAATTGTTTAATTATTGCTTATAATAAAAACAATGAGTTTTTTTAATGCTTTAAAACCGGTTATAAAACCATCTTATCTAGCGGTTGATATTGGTACTACCTCAATTAAAGCCGTAGAGGTGGAACAGGGAAAAAAATTACCTCGACTAACAAATTATTGCTTACTTGAAACTTCGAGTTATTTAACTAGAGTGAATAGCGCTATTCAAACTAGCTCACTTAAACTCTTTGAAAGAGAAGTTATCGATTTACTTAAAGTTGTTTTAATGAAAATAAAACCAAAATCAACAGATGCTTTAGCTTCTATTCCTATATTTAATGCTTTTACTACCGTCTTAGATTTTCCCCAAATGCCTGATAAAGATTTATCAAAAGCAATTATTTATCAGTCTCAGCAATATATTCCAATGCCAATTTCTAAATTAGTTATTGATTGGCTAAAAGTAGGCGAATACCAAGATGATACTGGTTTTACTCATATTCAAGTTCTTTTAATTGCGGTACCTCAGGAGCAAATTGCTAAATATAAAGATATTTTTAAGGCTGTTGGTTTAAATTTAAAGCTTTTGGAAATCGAAACTTTAAGCTTAGGACGTTCTTTAATTGGAGCTGACCAAACGCCAACTTTAGTTATAGATATTGGAGCTCGCTCAACTGATATTGCTTTCTTTGAAAAAGCAAGGTTAAAATTTAGCTTTCAAAGTGATTTGGGAGGGCTAACAGTTACTCAGGCTTTAGTAAATAGTCTCAATATCAATCCAATTAGAGCAGAAGAATTAAAGAAAAGTAAAGGCTTGTTGGGAACCGGGCCAGATTTCGAGCTTTCAAGATTGATGTACCCTTATGTTGATATGATAATTGGCGAAGTAAAAAAAGCTCAATATAATTATAAAATTCAACAGCCGAAAGCTTTAGATATAGAACGTATTATTTTAGCTGGTGGCGGTTCTAACTTGGCTGGTTTAGATGCTTATCTTAAAAAACAATTTAATCTCAGCGCTGTTGTTAAAGCTAATCCGTTTGTTAAATTTGAATATGATCCCAATATTGAACCGTTAATTAGCGATTTAGGTCCAGTCCTTGCTGTTTCAATGGGCTTAGCTTTAAGGGAGTTTATTTAAATTTAGAAAACTTGTTTTATTTTATTTTTTATTTGTTATAATAATTACATGGCAACAGAAGAACCACAAATTCACGAAGAGTTAGCAGAAGCTATTGCTCGCGAGCCACAAACAACTGGCGGTTTGCCTTCAAAATTATTAATGTTCAGCGTTAGTGTTTTTATAATTTCTTTAGTAGTTTATTTTGGGATGATTTGGGGATATGAACCATATTTAAATAGTCAACTTAATAAAATTAATAATCAACTTGATGTTTTGAGCAATCAAATTCCTCAAGACGAACAGCAACAGCTTCTTAATTTTGCTTCTCAAACTACTAATCTAACAAGTTTACTTAATCAGCATATTTTCTTTACGAATATTTTTAATTTTTTCCAACAAAATACCGAAGCTAATGTTTATTTCAATCGCTTTAATGTAACGACTTTTAATAACCAAGTTCAATTGTCTGGGATGGCAAAATCAATTAATGATATTGTCAGCCAGTTATCAGTTTGGCAAAATTCGCCAGCTATTCAACAAGTTAATTTCAATCAAGTTTCTTTAGTAAACGGTGGATATTCTTTTAATGCTACTTTAACAATGAGTCCAAAATTCTTTTATCAAAATCAACAACAATGAAAAAATCAACTGAAAGATTAATAAGTATGTTTATTTCCTTAATTTTAATATTGGCGGCGATAGTAATTTACTTTGATCTTATTCAAGGAGCTTATGCTGATGTTAGTAATTTACGTTCAACTATTGCTTCTAAATCTAATCTTGTTGATAGTCAGAAGCAGGTCATCTCTCAACTTCAGAATCTTGTTTCTACTTATCAAGGAGAGACATCCTTTCAAAATAATATTTCCTCTATTCTTCCTTTAAGTCCGGAATCTGCTTCTGCTTTAGGAATATTAAATAGCTTAGCTCAGGTTAGTAATTTAAACTTAAATTCTGTCTCTGTTAATAATCTAGGAGAATCAACTGTTGCTAAGGGGTCATTTATAAAACCAATTGGAACTCTAGCTATCACTCTTAATCTTAATGGTTCATACGAAAATATTTCGACATTTTTGAATTATTTAGCGTCAGATCAAAGGCTTTTCGATGTCTCAAGATTGAGTCTTTCTCCTAGCGGAAGTCCAACTCAAGATGTTTATAATCTCGATTTAACAGTCGATACATATTATCAAACTCAATAAAATGGCAATTGTTATTGAAGAGGAAAAAAATAAATCAGGTTTAATTACGGCAATAATTTGGATTATTGTTCTGGCTATTATCGTGGCAGCTATTTATTATCTTTTCTTCAGTCAACCTCAATTAATTGAAGTTGTAGTGCCAGCTAATCTTCAAAATGCTCAAAATATTAGTAAAATTAATATTAATCCGGATTTATTAAATTCCAATCCAGTTTTTAATCAATTAAAACCCTATAATATTCAATCAACTTCTTCTGGCACCAACATAGGGCGTTCAAATCCGTTTTTATCTTACTAAAAAATGACTGATGAAAATTTTCTTACTGCTTTAACCAAAAATCAACTTATCGATGACCAAACAGCTATTAAAATTCGTCGAGAAGCTTATTTAGCTGGTCGATCAATTGAATCATTAATCTATGAGCATCATTTACTAAGCGACGAAAAAGTTGCTCAACTAAAAAGTTCTATTTTAAAAGTTCCTTACAAAAAAATTGATCTTTCTAATTTTGACGACTCTCTCTTAAAATTAATCCCAGAAGAAACTGCTAGAACTTATGCAGTAGTGCCAATTTCAAAAAGCGGTAATAATTTAATAGTTGGAATGTTAAACCCCGATGATCTTCGCGCTCAAGAAGCTTTAAAATATATCGCTCGAAACAATCATTTAGATTTAGGTGTTTATTTAATTTCTTATTCTGACTGGCAAGATATTTTGAGAAAATATTCTCCTTTTCGAAGCGAAGTTGAGGCAGCAATCAGGTCTTTAAGTATTCAGCCTGGTTCGGCTAAAAAATTAGTTAAAATTGAAGAGGCTAAAGGAATGGGTAGCGAAGAGGCTCCGATTATAAAATTAGTAGCTTCAACATTTCGAGAAGCCGTTCAAAACAAAGCTTCTGATATTCATATCGAACCTCAGCAAAATTATTTAAGAATCAGATTTAGAATTGACGGCGAGCTTCAAGAAGTGGCTTCTTTACCTCCCGAGCTTGCTCAGCCAATAATTTCTAGAATTAAGGTCTTATCTGAAATGAAACTTGATGAAAATCGTATTCCTCAAGATTCTAGATTTAGAAGTTTAATTTTAGATAGGGAAATAGATTTTCGAGTGGCTACTTTTCCAACTCCGAATGGCGAGAAAATTGCTATCAGGGTTTTAGACTCTTCGGTTGGGTTAAAAAGCTTAGACCAATTAGGGCTTGATGCTGTAAACTCGGCAATTATTGAAAGAGCTTTAAATAGGCCATTTGGAATGATTCTTATTTCTGGGCCAACTGGTTCTGGAAAAACAACTACTTTATATGCCTTGCTTCAAAGATTAAACAATGAAAAGGTAAATATTGTTAGCTTAGAGGATCCAGTTGAATATTTTATTTCTGGCGTCAATCAATCGCAGGTGAAACCAGAAATTGGCTATGATTTTGCTAGCGGGTTAAGGCAAATTCTGCGTCAAGACCCGGATGTTATTATGGTTGGTGAAATTCGAGATAATGAAACGGCTGGTCTAGCAGTTCATGCAGCTTTAACTGGTCATATTGTTCTTTCTACTATTCATACAAACAATGCAGTTGGCGTTATTCCTCGTTTAATAGATATGAAGGTTGAACCTTTTCTTTTGCCAGCTGCTTTAGAGCTGATGATTTCTCAAAGATTAGTTTCAGTTCTTTGCCAATCTTGTAAAGTGGCTCAAGATGCGCCTAAAGAAATATCAGATATTATTGATAAAGCTCTTTTAGATGTTCCCGAGGAATTAAAAAAAGATATTTCAAAACCATATAAAATTTATCATTCTCCCGGCTGTCCGGTTTGTAATGGCAAAGGAGTGACGGGAAGGATGGCTATTTATGAAGTTTTAGAGATGAATTCTGGTATTGAAAAAGCTATAGAAAGTGGAGCTAAAATGTCTGACCTTGAGGAAGAAGCTAAAAGACAAAAAATGCTTACTCTTCGCCAAGATGGAATTCTAAAAGCTTTAAAAGGATTGGTCTCGATAGAAGAAGTTTTAAGAGAAACCGATTGATTAGTTCTTTTTCATTTTTAATTATGTTATTATTTTAATATGGCAATTAATTTTAAAGAAAAATTAGATAGTTTGTTAGCAGATACAGCCAGACAAAATGCTTCTGACCTTCATTTAATTATTGGTCGTCGGCCAACTATTAGAATTGACGGCAATCTTGTTTCTTTAGAGCAAGAACCAATTTTATCAGCAGAAACAATCATTGGTTTAATAGATGAGTTACTAACTCCGGAACAAAAACAAAAATTTAGCGTCGAAAAACAAGTTGACTTTGCTTATTCCTTTGGAGAAAAAGCTAGATTTCGAGCTAATGTTTATTATCAACGAGGTTATCCAGCTGCAGCTCTAAGATTAATTCCAGCTCAAATTAAAACCATTGAAGAACTAAACTTACCACCTTTATTGCATGACTTTACTAAACTTTCTCAGGGTTTTATTTTGGTAACTGGACCGGCAGGACACGGCAAATCAACAACGCTGGCGGCACTTTTAGATGAGATTAATCACAACAGAACAGACCATATTATTACCATTGAAGATCCAATAGAATATATTTTCTCTCAAGATAGAGCTTTAATATCTCAACGTGAGGTTGGCTCCGATGTTCCAACTTTTAATGATGGTTTAAGAACCTTACTAAGACAAGATCCAGATGTTGTGATGATAGGGGAAATGAGAGATGCTGTTTCTATTGCAACGGCAATGACCGCTGCGGAAACTGGTCACTTAGTTTTTTCTACTCTTCATACTAATTCTGCTGCTCAAACTATTGATAGGATTATAGATTCTTTTCCTCCTGACCAGCAGAGCCAAATTATTTCTCAATTAGCCTCTACTTTAGTGGCAATAGTATCTGAAAGATTAATTCCTAGATTAAATGGCGGTCGAGTGCCGGCTGTTGAAATTATGATAGTTAATTCAGCTATTCGAAATTTAATTAGAGAGAGAAAGGTTTATCAAATAGATTTAGTTATAGAAACTTCAATGCAAGAAGGAATGATTTCTTTAAATCACTCTTTAGCTCAACTTGTTTCTAAAAACGAGGTTTCCTTAGAAGATGCTGAGCTTTATTCTCTTAATCCAGCCGAGTTAAGAATTCTTTTACAAAAAATGTAATTATGCGTTTTACCTATCAGGCTAGAACTAAAAATGGTGAATTACAGACTGGAAATGTCGAAGCTGCTAATAAAGCGGCTGCTATTCAGATTTTATCTAGCCACGACTTATTTGTTTTAAGCGTTGAATCTGCTGAGAAGGTTGGTTTTTTAGATAGAATTTTTTCTTTTGCTGGTGGGATTAAAAGAAAAGACTTGCTTGTTTTTACGAGACAATTATCTACACTTTTACAGGCTCAATTAAGTCTTTCTGATGCACTTAAAACGTTGCGTCAGCAAACTACTAATCAAGCTTTAAGGGAAGTTATTAGTGAAATTTCTGATGATATTAGTTCAGGATTATCTTTCTCTCAAGCTCTTGAACGTCACAAAGAAATATTCGGCGAATTTTATGTTGCTATGATAAGATCAAGCGAGGTGACTGGTTCACTAGATGCAGCGGCTATTTTTTTGGCTGATTTTTTAGAGAAAGAAGACGATCTTGTTTCAAGAGTAAAGTCGGCAATGACCTATCCTTTGATAGTTGTTGGTTTATTTATAATTGTTGCTGGAATTATGGTAGTTGATGTTTTTCCTCAATTAAAACCAGTTTTTGAAAGCGCTAATGTTAGCTTGCCATTTTATACGTTGGCTTTAATTAATTCTGGTGATTTTATTGCTCGCTGGTGGATAGCTATTTTGGTTTTTATTGTTCTTTTATTTTTGATGGTAATTGAATATTTTCATTCAGCAGAAGGTAAGGCTTTGTGGGATGATTTAAAAACCAGGCTGCCGATTTTAAGGCAAATTTATTTACCGCTAACAATGAGTCGCTTCGCTAATTCAGCTGCTGTTTTAATAAAAGGAGGAGTGCCTTTAGATCAGGCGATTGAAATTACTGCGGAAAGCATTGACAATACTTTTTATCGCGAAATTTTTCGTCAAATCTCTGAAGAATTACGGAAAGGCTCTTTGCTCTCTGAAGCCCTTTCTTCTTCTCCATATTTTCCTCCCCTAGTTTCTCAGATGGTGGCTGTTGGTGAGCAGACTGGTCAATTAGAGCAAATGCTTGTTAGGCTTTCTAATTATTATACTCGTGAAACAGATAAAATTGTCGGTAATCTAGTGGATTTGATTCAGCCGATGTTAATGATTGTTATTGGTTTAATGGTTGGCTTGTTATTTGCTTCAGTTCTCTTGCCGATTTATAATCTTTCAACTTCATTTTAATTTATAATTTGTTATAATTAAATTTATGAAAAAAAATAATCAATCAAAAATTTTTAAAAAAGGGTTCACCTTAATTGAGATGCTTATCGTTATTGCTATCATTGGAATTTTAGCTTCGATGGTTATCGTTTCTTTAGGTCCATCTCAGGCTAAAGCTCGGGATGCTAAAAGAATGTCCGACCTTCGGCAAATTCAAAATATGTTAGAAATTTATTATACGGCTAATGGCGGTTATCCTAGCTCAGGGGGTAGTGTTGAGGAAATAGAAAAGATAAGTGGTCAACTTAATAACCTGCAAACTACTCAAGGAATTCCTACTACCGATCCTAGTGGTAGGCCTTATTGTTACGAATCGACTGGGACTCTTGCTAATGGTGCTGCTGGGTATTCCATAGGAACTCAATTAGAGATATCTTCTAGTAGCAACTCTTGTATGTCTAGTTGTAGCGGTAGTAATGGTAACACTACTAACCCTAACTATTGTCTATCGTTTTAGTCTCGGGTTTTAAATTAGATGAATCAATTTATTTTATATTTAATTTTATTCTTTTTTGGGGCATCACTGGGAAGTTTTTTAAATGTTTTGGCAACTCGTTATAATCCAGATAAGTTTTTATTTTCTAAAAAAGTAATTGGCGGTCGATCTCATTGCGATTATTGCGGCGCTCAATTAAGATGGTATGAGTTAATCCCGGTCTTTAGTTATCTTTGGCAATTAGGCAAATGCCGCCATTGTCATCATCGGCTTTCAATTCAGTATTTTTTAAGTGAAGTTTTAAGCGGCTTAATTGTTGTTGCCACGCCAATATTTTTAGAAAAATTATCTTTTTATCATTATTCTTTGGCTTTAGCTGTTTTATGGACAGCTTTCTTTTTATCATTATTGTTGGTTTCTTTAATAGATATTCGGCTCAATATGATTCCTGACGAACTGAATATTTTTATAGCTATTTTAGGTTTGGCTATCGCTATTATTAACGCTAAGTTTTTTAATTTTCTTAACGGTTCTTTGATTGGTAGTTATGCTCCAATTTTTGATTTTCACGATAATATTTTTATTAATCGTTTAGTAGCTTTGGCTTTCTGTTTTATATTTTTCGGCGGTTTAATTATTTTTTCCAAAGGTAAAGTAATGGGAGCTGGCGATTTAAAACTTTCTGTTGGCCTAGCGTTGGCTTTTGGCTGGCCAGAAGTTATGCTTTTAACCTTTTTAGCTTTTATTTTAGGATCAATTGTTGGTTTATTTTTAATCATTAACCACAAAGCGACAATGAAAAATTATTTGCCCTTTGCTCCTTTTTTAGCTTTAGGTGGTTTTCTAATTTATGCTTATGGAATTCAGATGCTAGTTTGGTATTTCCAGCTTTTTAATATCAAATTCATCTGATTTTTATTGATAAGACTGAGCAAATTTAATATAATTGAACCAATGAAAAAAATTTTATTAGTTGCCTCACTCGTTGTTGCTGTTTTGTTGATTGGCGCTCAAGAAACTCGGGCGGTTTGTCCTATTTGCACAGTGGCAGTTATTGGCGGAGTTGGGCTTTCTCAGTACTTGGGCATTGACGATACTATTACTGGTCTATGGATTGGCGGCTTGGCAGTTTCTTTAATTTTTTGGACAGTTGACTGGCTAAACCAAAAGAAAATTCATTTTTTGGGTCGAAATCTCTTAATTGTTTTAGGATATTATGCGATGATTGTTCTTCCTCTTTGGTTTAGTGGAATTTTGAATCATCCTTTGAATAAAATTTGGGGTTTTGATAAGCTGCTACTGGGGATGTTTTTTGGAAGCCTTGGTTTTCTATTGGGAGCAGCTCTTTATCCTGTTTTAAAAAAAGCTAACAATGGCAAGCCTCATTTTCCTTTTGAAAAAGTTGTTTTGCCAATTATCCCTTTAGTTATTTTGAGTTTAATTTTTTATTTTATCGTTTATCATTAAAAAATGATGGAAAATAAAGACAAATCAAAAATTATTAAAAATTTAGATGAGTTTATTGAAAAGGTAGATAAAATGAAGAGACGAGAAAAAATGGATTTATCATCTGACCAAGATTTGAGTATTGCTATTATGAATTTAGTAAGTATTGAAGAGCACTTTTTCTTTACCGGCGTTAAAACTGGCAAGACCGAATATTTTGATATTTTAAATGAAGCCAGAGAAATGCGAAAAGAGTTGTTAAAGAAAATTATTAAAGATTATGAAGGGGAGGTTTGGTGTATTTCAAAACATCTTTTAGCGGCTTCGATGCGGCTTATGGAAGTTGGGACTAAGCAGTTAAGTGATGGAAAGAAAGAAGAGGCTTATGATCTTTTTAATAAGGCTTATAAACTTTATTCTCTCTTCTGGGGCCTAAATATGAAGTTAATTGATACTAGCGACATCAAAAAATTAGATGAATCTTCTTTAAATAAATGCGATAATAAAGAAGATAAGGGTTTTACTGGTAAATTAGGAGAAATGGTTAAGAAAGTAATTAATTGCTGTATTGAATAAGTTATCCACAGCTGGTTTGTTTAAAAGACTAAAATTTGATAGAATTTAAAAGAAAAGGTCGAAAATTAAAATAGATATATAAAAAATTTATTAATGGTTATTCAAAATTGGACCGATGTTATTGTTGGTTCATTTCAAAACCTTTGGTATCAGCTCGTTAGCTTTTTACCAGCCTTAATCGCTTCTTTGATTGTTCTGGTAGTTGGATTAATTGTAGCTGCTGGTTTAGGCGCTTTAGTCGAAAAAATTTTTGATCTAGTTAAACTAGACAGCTTTTTAGTTAAAATCGGCCTTGAGCCTTATTTTGAAAGAGCTGGTTTAAAGCTTAAAGGGGCAAGATTCTTAGGCAGATTAGTTTATTGGTTTGTGGTAATTGCCTCAGTGTTAGCTATTTCTGATATTCTTGGTTTTTATGCCTTATCTTCTTTTATAGAGAGTGTTCTTCTCTATATTCCCAACGTCATCGTCGCTGCCTTGATAATGTTAGCGGCTTTAGTGGCTGGTAATTTTACTCGTCATGTTGTCAAAGCTTCAATAATGAGCGCCAAGCTTGGTGGAGCTCACTTCATTTCCACTGTTACTTGGTATGCTTTTATTATTTTTGGCTTAGTGGCAGCTCTAAATCAATTAGAGGTGGCTATTGTCGTAGTTAATACTATTTTAACTGCTTTCTTGGCGATGCTAGCTATTGCTGGAGGCTTAGCTTTCGGTTTAGGAGGAAAAGAATATGCTTCTCATTTAGTAAGCAAATTCGAAGAGCATGTTGAGGGAAGAAAATAAACCCTTAGTTTAGAATTTCCTGATGATTTTTCGCCTCGCCGGTAAAACGGCGAGGCGAAATTTCTTTATTATTATTTTAAAATGTTTTATTCTTAAAATGTGAGAGTTGTAACAATTATAATTTTAATAATTTTAATATTATTTTTACTTTTTCAAATTTTTTATTATTGGAATAAAAAAGCAGAGGCTTTAAATAATTTAAAAAAAGCCGAAACTGAATTAGCAAATGCTAAACAATCGGAGCAAGCAGCTATTGATGATTTAAAATTCTATTCCAATCAATCTAATTTAGAAAAAGAATTGAGAAGTCAGTTTAATTATATTTTACCGGGCGAAAAAATGATTATTATAGTTCCTAGTAAATAAGTTTTATTATGGATTTTTTAAAAAAAATTAAATTTGATATAAAAACTAAAATTATTATAGTTATAATTTTATTGATTTTAATTTTCGCTGTTTTAATTGGTGCTGGTTATTACCCCATCTTAATCGTTAATGGCAGCATCGTTACTGATGCCAATTTTAATATTGATTATTTAGCTGCTTCTAATTTTTATCAAAAAGCCAAAACCGTTTATTTTTCAACCTCATCTATTCCGACTATCGATCCTAAAAATTTCCAAGCTCAAATTTTAAATGAATTAGTTGATGAAGCTTTAATTAGAAATGAATTGCATAAGGAGTTAGGTAGCGATTTTCAATTAGTTGTTAATAATAAATTAAAAGATGTTCAAGCTACTCCAAGCTTTCAGAACGATGTTGGCATTATTTATGGAATAAGCTATCCTTTGTTTAAGAGTTATGTTCTTGTTCCGATGGCTGAGAAAGAACTTCTAAGTGAGCGATTATTTTTAAATGGCCAAAATATAGCTGATTGGCTGTCTTCGGCTAGGCAATCGGCAAAAGTTTATGTAATTGCTTCTGATTTTTATTGGAACGGCAATAGCATAGTAGCAAAATGATTAATCAGAAAATTTTTAGAGCTTACGATATTCGGGGTATCTATCCAAAAGAGATTAATGAAAACAACGTTTATTTTATTGCTAACAAACTAGCCAATTTCTATAAGGGTAATAAAAAAATTATTGTTACTCATGATGCTCGTTTAAGTTCACCGGTTTTATATCGAGCTGTTGTTAAGGGATTGTCAAAAAATAAAAATTTGAAATTAATTAAAGTTGGCTTAGCTACTACTCCAATGCTTTATTTTCTGGTTAATTATTTTAACGCTCAGGCTGGAATTATGGTTACTGCCTCTCATAATCCGCCTCAATTTAACGGTCTAAAAATTGTTGGCGCTAAAGCTCAACCTGTTGGCGGAAAAGAAGTTTTAAATATTATTAATTCTCAACCTGACGATAAACAGTCTTTTAAAAATAGCCGATTATCTCGAGATTACCAATCTAAAGATAAAACTAATTATTTTAAAATTTATGCCTCTTATCTTGAAAACTTTATCAATTTAAAAGTTCCTATGAAGGTTGTTTTTGATTGCTCTAACGGTCCAGCTGGGCGAGTTTTAGAAAGGGTTAAAAATAAAAATTTGAAAATCAAACTTATTAATAATCGTCCAGATGGTCGATTTCCGGCTCATTCTCCCGACCCTCTTAAAAAAAATAGTCTCTCTAATCTCAAGAAAGCTGTTATTAATTTTGGTGCAGATTTGGGTGTTATTTTTGACGCTGATGGCGATAGGGTTTTCTTTGTTGATAATTTAGGAAAAAAAGTGCTTCCAGATCAAGTGGCGTTTATCTTGGGTAATAAATTTAAAAAAATCATCATTGATCCCAGAATAGGTTTTCTTATAAGAAAATCGGGAATTAATTTTGTTGAATCTCGGGTTGGGCATTTATTTATTAAAAAAATAATGAAAGATAAAAATATAAATTTTGGAGCAGAATATTCCGGTCATTATTATTTTGCTTTTAAATTTGGCAAGAAAAAAAGTTATTTTGATTCAGGAATTTTTGCTAGTCTCGTTTTTATTAATAAAGTTTCCAAACTTAAGAAAAATAATATTCTTTTATCACAATATCTTGAAATCTTACCTAATTATTATCGTTCTCAAGAGATTAATTTTTTAGTTAAAAATAAAACTGAGGTTATTAATAAAATTAAACAATATTTTTTACAACAAAAACCTTTAAAAGTTTCTATGGTTGATGGCGTGAGAATGGAATTTAAAGATTATTGGTTTAGTCTTCGCCAATCTAACACTGAGAATCTATTAAGACTAAACGCTGAAGCGGCAACTTCTCAAGGTTTAAGAAATATTATTTCTAAAATATCAAGCCTCATAAAGCGATATAAATTATCTTAAAGACTATAAATTTTAATTTTTGCAAGAGGTGATATTGATTTTTTCTTAGTATTTGTTCAAATAAGAAATGATGGAAAGGGTAACTTCTTGCTCTTTCAATCGTTTTCTATGCTAGATAACGAGGAAAATATTATAAAAAAGGCTGCTTCTGGTAATAAAGATGCTTTCGGGCTTCTTTATGACAAATACTTACCTCAAATCTATCGCTTCATTTATATTAAAGTTAATGATAAAAAAACAGCTGAAGATTTGACTCATCAGGTGTTTTTGAATGCTTGGCAAAATATAGTTAATTACAAGCATCGCGGACATCCTTTTTCTGCTTGGCTTTATTCTATTGCTAGAAACGAAATTATTGATTATTATAGAGGCAGAAAAGTTTATGTTCCTCTTGATGGTTTGGATCCCAATTCAAAGCAGATAGATTCTAATGCCATAACTCAGGACGTAGAAAATAAATTGGCTATTGAGATGGTTATCAATAAGATCAATTTTTTAAAACCAGATTATCAAGATGTGATAATTTTAAGATTTGTGGAAGAAATGTCTATTAAAGAAACAGCTTTAACTATTAAAAAAACAGAAGGGGCAGTTAAGCTAATCGAGCATCGTGCTCTAAAACAGCTTCGAGCCTTGCTTAATGAACAAATTTAATTATGGAAATATTAGAATTATTAAAAAAAATAAAAAATATCGCTCCAGACAGCGATTATCAACTTCGCTCTAAAGCGCTTATTTTAAGTTCCCCGCAAAAACCTAAAGAAAAGGCTTTAATTATTCTTATAAGAGCTCTTGAGTCGGGTTTAGCAATAAGTTTGGGCGCTATTCTTTTACTTATATTTTTGGGTGGATTTTCGGTTATTAAATTATTTTCTCCATATCAAATGGCAGGCTTAAATTTGAATAATATGAAAGTTCAAGCTCAAGATATTAGCAATCAAATTCATTTAGCAGAATTAAGTTATTCTTTCTTGGGTAACGGAAGCAGTTCAAATGCTACTATAAAATCAAAAGAAGTTCCCAAAGCAACTTCTAGTTTGCAATTAGGGACTTCCTCTCAATCTTCTATTTACAATTTTTATTCGTCCTTAGAGGTAGAATCAGCCTTAGAAAAATTGTCAAAATAAATAAAATAGAAATGAAAATAAAAATTTTATTATTAATTGCCGTTTTTGGACTGGGTTTTTATTTGCTTCAGGCTAAAGCCCAGGACATTTCTAGCTCTACTCAAATAGATGTTTCTTCAGCAGACGCTTCTTCATCACTAACAACTTCCTCAACAACCACTGTCTTATCTTCAGATAATGCTTCTTCAAGTTCGGTAGCTTCTAGTTCTACTTCGACAGCAGATATTGTTGCTTCTTCTAGTTCTAGTAATTGTGATTTAAGCGATGATTTAAATAAGTTAAGTGAAATAGAAAAAGATAGCGCTAATCTTTCTAAGGATAAACTAAATGAAGATCTTCAAATTCGTCGCGATATTTTAACTAAAAGTTTAAATTGCGAAATTGATAATATTAATGTTCTAAAATCAGATTTAGCCAACCTAAAACCTACCAGCGATAAATTAGCTCGCTTAAAGAGCCAATATCTAAAGAATCTTAACGATATTATTAGTTTTTATAACTCTAAAAAAAGCCAAGTAAATAAACTAAAAATAGCTGGTACTAAACAACTTTCTGAAGAAATTTTAAAGAAAAAGCAGGATGATTTTAATATTCAAACTCAACTAATTATAGATTTTGTTCTTTGGGCTAAAAATCAAGATGTTTTAAGCTCTCTTAGCAATAATATTCAAGACGTTAATCGTTATTTAAAAATCTGGAGTCTTTTTGATAGGGATGTTATCAGTAGTAATTTTAAAAGTAGTCAATCAGACCTCAATATGGCGCAAGAAATTAGTAGCGAGATAGAAGATTCATTTTCTAGTTCAACAATTTCCGTCTCCCAAGTTAATGATTTAACCAAGTCATTTTTGCAGTCTATTTATAATACTTACCAAGACTTGATTAACTTACAATCTAATATAAAAAAGATACTTCCCTAAGAAAGTATCTTTTTTAATGCTTTGGAATTTTTACTATTTTACCGCTTCTTTTAATTCCTTTCCTGGCCTGAATTTTGGTTTGGTTGTAGCAGCAATCTGAATTTTTTCTCCAGTCTTTGGATTTATTCCTACCCTAGCGGCTCTTTTGGCTACTTTAAATGTTCCAAACCCAGTGAAAGTCACTTCTTCGCCTCGGCTAAGAGCTTTGGTAATAATATTAAGCATAGCTTCTATAATCCTTTTAGCCTGCGCTTTACTTTCGAGTTTGGACTCTTGCATTAAGGCTTCAGCCACATCATCTTTCTTCATTGTTTTTATATTTAACCTTAAAATAACTTTACCGACCTTTATTATCTTATTATAGCAAATAGGATTCTAAATACTAAATCTCAAATCTTTATCTAGCGTATTCTACCGCTCTTGTCTCTCTTATAACGTTAACCTTTATTTCGCCCGGATAATTCAACTCTGATTGAATACGATTGGCAATTGCCTGAGAAAGCTTTAAAGCACCGAAATCATCCACTTTTTCCGGAATAACGAAGATTCTTAATTCTCTTCCTGCTGAAACGGCGTAAGCATTTTTAACTCCTTCAAATTCATAAGCTATTTGCTCTAAATCAGCTAATCTTTTAAGATAGTTTTCTAAACTATCTCTTCTAGCTCCTGGTCTAGCAGCCGATAAGGCATCGGCAGCAGTTATAACATAAGCTAAAGGAGAGGCATAAGGATATTCATTATGATGCGATCTCATAGCAATTAAAATCTCCTCTGGGATATTATATTTTTGAAGTAGTTTTAAACCAATTTCTACATGGCTTCCTTCTATCTCATTACTCAAAGCTTTGCCGATATCGTGAAGTAAACCAGCTTTCTTGGCTATTTCTTTATTTAAACCAAGTTCAGAAGCAATCATTTCTGCTAAATAAGCTACCTCAATAGAATGATCGAGAACATTTTGACCATAACTAGTGCGAAAATGAAGGCGGCCAAGAATTCCAATAATTTCTTTAGGCAAATCATAAATTCCTAATTCTTCAACTGCTTTTTGGCCATATTCTTCGATTCTTTTATTTATTTCTTGTTTAGCTTCTTCAACTTTTTCTTCTATTTTGGCTGGTTGAATGCGGCCATCTTTAATTAATTTTTCTAGAGCTAATTTAGCAATTTCTCGTCTCATAGGATCGAAAGAAGATATAACAACGGCATCTGGAGATTCGTCCATTAGTAATTCTACGCCAGTTTCTTTTTCGATAGTCCTAATATTGCGTCCTTCGCGGCCAATTATTTTCCCCTTTAACTCTTCGTCATTTAAGGGAAATGAAGTTGTTGTTAGCTCATAAACATTTTCTCTTGCTAATCTTTCAACAGAGGTGGTTATTATCTCAAGAGTCTTTTTTTCAATTTCTTCAGCTTGTTCTTTGATGAGTTTAGCGAGCCTTTGGGATAATTCTTCTCGATTCTCATTTTCAATTTTTTGGAATAATTGATTTATTGCTTCTTCTTTAGATAATTTAGCAATTTTCTCTAATTTTTCTAATGCCTGATTTTTTATTTTTTCTGCCTCTTCAAATTTGTTTTTTATCTCCGTTTCTAGTTTGTTCAGTTTTTCTCGCTCGCTGTCTATTTGGATTGATTTTTGATCGAGAAACTCTTCTTTTTTGAATAATCTTTCCTCTATTAATTTGAGCTCTTGAGATTGTTTTTTTGCTTCTTCTTTAGCTTCAGCTAAAATCAAAGCTGATTTTTCTTTAGCTTCTAAGATAATCTCTTTCGACTTGCGTTCTGCTTCCTCTAGTTGTTTTTGAGCTTTTTCGGCTTCAGCTAAGGTTGAGCTCCGTTTTAAGAAGTAACCGATAATTAAGCCAGCGACTAAAACTATCGCCAAATATATAAATTGGTTGCTTGTCATAATTTTTAATTTTTCCTAAATTCTTCATTTTTATTATTGAATTTTCTAGGAAATCAATTTTTAAAGACTTTTTATTATCATAAAATAGTTAATATTAATGTCAAATTTGAAATTTAGCGAGAGTCGTTTATTTTGTATAACTCTGATTAATTGCTTATAATTAATTTGTGAAGATTTTTGGTAAAAATAGATATTTTTATTTTCTTCGAAGTCAGAATCGAGCCGGTTTTACTTTAATCGAAACATTAGTTGTCTTAGGGATAATTGTAATTTTAACAACAATTATGATTGCTTATAATACCAATAGTCGCGGTGTTTATAATTTAGATATTGAAGCTTCAAAAATGGTTCAAGTTATTTCTCTAGCTAAGTCTCTGACACTGTCTACTTTTGCTCAAAATCCTACTGGTCAATCGGGTAAAGTTTATTATTGTGGCTACGGAGTTTATTTTAATAATCCAAATAATTCTAGT
>Ga0078972_1008346_pt1 | contig 21803 bp, 16 predicted proteins | sample YelNatPaOPGAMG01_FD_67568 | JGI IMG/M metagenome (GOLD analysis project Ga0078972, IMG submission 67568) | Hot spring thermophilic microbial communities from Obsidian Pool, Yellowstone National Park, USA - OP-RAMG-01 (SPADES assembly) (version 2) | ecosystem: Environmental > Aquatic > Thermal...
AAAGGAAGACCTCCAAGCACCGAAGCTCCTTCCTTTACTTTGCTCACAGTATATAAATAAAGAAAAAAGGGGAGTGTGTAGATTTGGTTTAGATATAGATAAGCGGTTGAACTTTCAAGCTTTTCCAATGCTTCATCTATGACATTTTTCCCGTAGAAATCAGGAAGACCATAGAGGATTTGGAAGTTGACCTTCTCCGGTTGCGATGGTATGGGGAAAAGCCAGAATATGTCCCTCTCGCCTCCCTTAGTAGTTATGCTGATAATCAGCTTTTCTATTCCCTTTTGGTGATTTATGAAGGCAACTTGAGAGGTTTCATCAACAAAGCTCCAGCCGTGCAAATCTTTGAGGGATATAGCTACACCATCTCCGAGGGATAGGGGTAGGAGGAAAAGCGAGAGAAAAGCATAAATGCCTTTCCTCATTGCTTTAAATACGCTCTTCATTCAATTTTCCTCCCTTCATTCTCTCCACCGATTTCATTGTAGGTTGGTGGAGAAAGCCTGTCAATTATTTGCTATATATTTGACGCAATGAGGTTGCGAAAAGTTAGCGAGATTTTGTTGACGAACGCACGATTTTGGTTATTATTATATATGGAGACCGCGGGGTGGAGCAGCCTGGTAGCTCGTCGGGCTCATAACCCGGAGGTCGCGGGTTCGAATCCCGCCCCCGCTCCCATTTTTTTATTTGCAACCCTCCTCTCCCCCAAATATTTGCTATTGACAGATTGATATACCCCATTAAAATTATTAGTGGTTATCCTTTTAAAAAGGAGGGTTCCAAAATGAAAAAGTTGGCATTGTTTGTTTTGATGCTTGTCGTTTTTATGGCATACTCCCAAGGCGTGAAAATAGTCTCGCCAAAGGAAGGGGAGACCGTCCACGGGGAAGTCCCCATACAGATTGAAGCCGAGAGGGGTTATGCCAACATCTTCCTTGATGGAAACTTCCTCGCTGCTATAAATCTCCCTGGAAGCTTTATCTGGGACACCAATGCCCCCTATGGCATAAATAATACCCCTGTTAAGGACGGTAAACATACCCTAACGGTAAGGGTTTACGATGGGCAGGAAGTTGTCGGGGAAGCACAGGTAACGATAACAGTTAAGAACAAAGTGGATTTCCCAAAGGGTGAGGCTGTGAAGCTTGCCTACAAGTATAAGGAAGGGGAGGAGCATAGCTGGGTTACGAAAGCGTCCCGAGAGGGAGTTGACTTGGAGCTCCAGTGGAAGGAAATCTGTAACGAGATTTTAAAGCCGAAGGGGTCTCCTCCCATCATTCTTCTCACAGATAGGGTAGAAAGTGGGAAGTTTATTTATCAAAAGACGATGACAGCCAATTACCCCCAAGTAGGCAATTACTTCTTCCTCAACATTTATCCCAATGGAGAGAAAGCGGATATTCTCTCCACTTTAAGAAGGGCGCCCGGTGTCTCTCTCACGCCGAGGACGACGAATCCCTTTGGTTGGGGGCAGTTGAGGATAACCTTCCCAGATAAAGAGGTAAAGATAGGAGAACCTTGGGAATCCGCGATAATCTTCGTTGCTGATATGGAAAGAGGGGAGCCGCGCATCGCTATGGCGACCCATAAGATAGAAGATGTTGTTTACATCAAAAACTACCCTTGTTTCAAAATAAGGTCTACCTATGAGTGGCAAGGGGAGATTTCCACGGGAACTCAGGGGGGAGGAATGCAGTTTGGCGTGCCTGGGATGGGTCCGGGAGCGATGCCGGGAATGATGATGGGAGGTATGGTAGGTTCCGCAGGGCAAACTTCTGGCGAACAAACAGCCCCTCAAACTACAATGCCTTTTGGGATGATGGGGGCTATGCCTGGTGGGGCAGGGGGCACAATGAGGGTCAATGTAAAAGGGGAAAGAATCACATACTTCGCTATAGAGGAAGGGAAAATTGTGAAGGTTGAGGATGAGGTTAAAGTAACTCCCAGGTTAGGAAGAGGAGAAACCCGAGAAGGAGCTATGCCCGGGATGTTTCCCGGAGGAATGGGAGGGGGCGAGACACCCCAAGGGATGATGCCCGGAATGATGCCAGGTTTTATGGGACCAGGCGGGATGGGTCCAGGTGGAATGGGAGCAGGGGAGATGCCCCCGGGGATGATGCCGGGAGGTATGATGCCCGGTGGCGGGATGGGTTCTGAGGGGATGGGACCCGGGATGATGCCTGGTTTTATGGGACCCGGAATGATGCCCGGTGGCGGGATGGGTTCTGAGGGGATGCCATTTTTCGCTGGTGGTTCATCTGCTTCCCCAATGGGAAGAGCCCTCGGTCCTATGATGGCTCCCCAAATGGGCGTATCCGGGCTTACTTCCTACACGCTCAAAATTACATCCGAAATGATTAAATGAATTTCAGCCTCCGGCTTCCGCAGATTGTTTTCGGGAGAGGAAAGCTCGCGGAAGCATCTATATTTTGTGAAGAATTCGGTAAAAAGGGATTTCTCATAACCGGGAAATCATCCGCTCAAAAAAGCGGAGCGCTCGATAGCCTTCTCGCATCACTATCGCGGAGAGGTTTAGAGACAGATGTCTTCTCCGTTGAACCGGAACCATCTGTTGACGATGTTGATAGGGCGAGGGAATTGGCGAAGGGAAGCGATTTCATAATTGGGCTGGGAGGGGGAAGCGCCCTGGATGTAGCAAAAGCAACTGCTGGCTTAATTAACGAAAGATATCCAACTGCTGGTTTTCTCTTCTCCGAAGTGGAGATAACTCAACCTCCCCTTCCAATTATCGCCATTCCCACAACAGCGGGGACGGGAAGCGAAGTGACACAGGTCAGCGTCTTGATTGGAGAGAAGGATGGGAAAAGAATTAAAAGCTCAATCCATCATCCCAATCTTCTCCCTCGTTATGCGATTTTAGACCCCCATCTCACCTTAACCTGTCCACCTCCTCTTACAGCCTCAGCGGGAGCGGACGCCCTCTCCCATTGCATTGAGGCTTTCTTCTCCAACTCCTCCAATCCCTTATCCGATGGAATAGCTATGCAGGGAATTAATCTCATTTTGAAGAATCTGAAGAGAGCCGTTGAAGAAGGAGATGATGAAAGCAGGGAAGGGATGCTGATGGGAAGCCTAATGGGAGGGATAGCTCTTTCCCTTGCCCATTTGGGAGCTGTCCACGCCCTTGCCCATTCCTTAGGTGCCCTTAAGGGAATTCCTCATGGCGTAGCCTGTGGGATATTTCTACCAAGCGTTTTGCGATTCAATCTTCCAAATATAGAGGAAAAGGTGGAGATTCTCTCCCGATATCTCGGTATTCCTCCGAAATCCTTTGTGGAAGAGATAAGTTCTCTTTTAGCTTCCATAGGGATTCCTGATAATTTGAGGGATGTTGGGGTAAAAGAGGAGGAGGCGGAGGAAATCGTGAAAGGATGTGCCTATTCTCGTTCTCTAAAATATAATCCGAGGAAAGCTTCACCTGAGGACCTTCTCTTTATAGTTAAATCTCTTTTATGAAAGGATAAGATGAAAGAAATGGACTTTTGGGAGCATTTAGATGAGTTGAGGGTTCGCCTCATTCGTTGCCTTATCTATGTGGGGATAGGGGCGAGCGTAGCTTGGTATCTTTATCCTTATATCTTCAACTTTTTAACTCTTCCTATAAAGTCCTTTCTTGAGGAAATGAAAGGACGCTTTGTTGTAGTTGGGATAACAGAGCCATTTGTGATAAAGATGGAATTCTCCTTAATAGTGGGCGCGGTAATAGCTTCCCCTCCCATTTTGATGGAATTATGGGGCTTTTTTTCTCCTGCTTTTAGCCCGAGCGAGAGGAAATGGGCGAAATTAATAGTATTTCCATCCGTTATCCTCTTTTTTGCTGGGGTAGTGTTTGCCTACTTCGTTATTCCGCCGGGCTTCAAGTTCCTCCTCCAGCAAAGCCCGCCCGATGTCACGCCTTTCATCAGCATAAATAACTATTTAATGCTTTTAGCGAAGATGTTTATTGCCTTCGGCGCTGTCTTCCAGCTCCCTCTCATCTCTATGCTCCTGGCGGGGCTGGGAATAATAAATACCAAGATGCTCATAAGTAGATGGAGGGAGATAATAGTTGGTATATTCGTGGTGGGAGCGATAATTACTCCCTCCGTTGATGTTATAACTCTCTTAATCGTTTCCGTTCCCATAGTCTTCTTATACCTTTTAAGCGTCCTCCTTACTTTCCTCGTGGAGCGGAGGAGAAGCAAAGTTGCTGAAGCAAATCGTTGATACTCTTTCTTCCCGATTCGGAAGGAGAATAGTCCACATTGAACATATTGCAGGAAGGGAGGGCGAATACGGGGAGATTCCCTCCTTCATAAAAGAGGAAATAAAAAGTAAATTGGAAATATGGGGGATTAAAAAACTCTTTTCCCATCAAATCAAGGCGATAGAGGCAATCTATGAGGGGAAAAATGTAGTGATAGCGACGGGAACGGCGAGTGGGAAGAGCCTCTGTTATCTAATACCTACCCTAAATTATCTATTGGAAGAACCTAATAGCACTTTTCTTTATCTCTTCCCAACGAAAGCTCTCGCTCAAGACCAGCTGAAAAAATTGAAGGAGTTGGGTCTTGCTCATCTCTGCGCCACCTATGATGGAGATACCCCTGTATCTCAAAGAGCCTTAATAAGGGAGAAAGCGAAGATAATCCTTTCCAATCCCGATATGCTTCATCTCAGCATCCTTCCCAATCACTCTGATTGGCATAAGTTCTTCAAAAATCTCAAGCTTGTAGTGGTGGATGAAGTTCACACTTATCGGGGGGTTTTCGGTTCCCATACTGCGAATATCCTGAGGCGCCTCCGAAGGGTTGCGGAATATCACGGTTCAAACCCAGTTTTCGTCTTCTGTTCCGCTACAATCTCCAATCCCGATAAGCATTGCAAAACTCTTTCCGGCTTAGAAGTAATCCCGATAACGGAGGATGGTTCTCCTTCCCCTCCGAAGAAGTTCGTTCTCTGGAATCCTCCCTTGATAGGAGGGGGTGAAAGGAGAAGCCCTAATATAGAGGCGGCGGAGGGGATAATTTGGCTCTTGGAAAATGGCTTTCGCACTATTGCCTTCACCAAAGCGAGGAAGACTGCAGAGCTGATTGCCAGCTATGTGAAGAAGGCGAGCGATGTAGCGATAATGCCCTATAGGGCGGGATATACACCCCAGGAGAGAAGGAGAATAGAGAGGATGTTATTTGAGGGCGAGCTTCAAGCAGTGGTTGCTACCAGGGCATTGGAGCTGGGAATTGATATTGGATTGCTTGATGCCTGCGTGCTTGTTGGTTATCCGGGGAGCATAGCCTCTACTTTTCAGATGGCGGGGAGGGCGGGAAGGAAGAAGGAGGGGTTGGTAATACTCATCGCAGGTGAAGATGCGTTGGACCAGTTTCTCATAAGGCATCCCGAATATCTTTTCAAAACTCCCCCTGAGGAGGCAATCTGCGACCCCCAAAATCCCTACATCTTAAAGGACCACCTCTCTTGCGCCTGTTTTGAACTCCCTCTTGATGAGAAAGCGTTGGAGCTCTTCGGGGAAAATGCCCCTGCTTTAATTGAGGAACTTATGAAGGAAGGAAAGGTGAGGAGGTCGGGGAATAAATGGATTTGGAGCGCGGGAGGATATCCTCCCGCGGAAGTGGATATAAGGTCGGTGAAGGAGGAGGAGTTTTTGATTTTGGATTTGTCAAAGGGTGGGAAGGTGATAGGAACTGAGGATGGAATAAGGGCTTTCAAGACCATCCACGAAGGGGCGATTTATCTCTATCAAGGGGAAAGCTATTTGGTCTATGAATTTGACTTAAAGGGAAGGAAAGCATATGTCGCCCCAACGCAAGCTGATTACTACACCGAGGCAATTTCCCTCACGGAGATAAGCGTTCTTGATATATTGGAGGTTTCTCCCCTTAAGCAAAATCCCTCTGTTACGAAGGGATTTGCCAATGTGGAGGTGGCGGAAACTGTTACGGGTTATAGAATGAAGAGGCTTTATACGGATGAGGTTATAGGGATAGTTCCCTTGGACTTGCCAACCGTTAGATTCCGAACCCAAGCTATGTTCCTCCTTATTCCCTCCAAGATTGAGGAGGAAATAAAGAGAGAGAACGATTTAGCCGGTTCCCTTCATGGGATAGAGCATGCGAGCATAGGGGTTCTTCCCCTCTTCGCTATGTGTGATAGGATGGATATAGGTGGAGTTTCCACTCCTTTCCATCCCGATACCGCTCATCCTACTATTTTCATCTACGATGCCTATCCTGGAGGCGTGGGGATAGCCAAGAGGGGCTATGAAAGGGCGGAAGAGCTTATTGATTTCACCCTTAAGCTGATAAGAGAATGCCCTTGCGAGGAGGGCTGTCCCGCTTGCGTTTTATCGCCGAAGTGTGGCAACAACAATCAACCTATGGATAAGAAGGGGGCAATAGCTCTTTTGAGCTTGCTCCTTACTCCACGGTGACGCTCTTCGCAAGATTTCTCGGCTGGTCTATTTCCCTTCCCAGCTTGCGGGATATATAATAAGCGAGCATTTGGAGGGGAATGACCGCAAGGGGAGAGGTGAAATAGTCTATAGTATTGGGAATTGTGAAGCTGAGGGAGAGCTCATCGGCGAGGGGGTCGCCTTCTCTGAGCACTCCAATTACTCTTGCTCCCCTTGCCCAGACCTCCTCAATATTGGAAATCATTTTATCCCGCAGGGATTCCTGAGTCACAAGGGCTACAACGGGCACGCCATCGTATATGAGTGCGAGTGGTCCGTGTTTGAGTTCGCCCGCAGCGAATGCCTCTGCCCTCAGATAGGATATCTCCTTAAGTTTCAAAGCTCCCTCCAAAGCCACTCCATAATCCATTCCTCTGCCGATAAAGAAGAAGTCCCTTTCCTTGTATAGTTCTTCCGCCGCTCTTTCCACTTCCTCTCTTTTCGCAAGCACTTCCGCAACCTTCTTGGGAATGGTTAGCAGTTCCTTTCCCATAGGGCGAATATCCATTCCGCGCAGGACCTTGGCAAGGTAGAGCCCCAAGAGATAGAAGACTGTCACCTGGGCTGTGTATGCCTTAGTGGAGGCGACGCATATCTCGGGACCAGCCCTCGTGTAAAGGGTAACATCCGACTCCCTTGCAATTGAGCTTCCCACTGCGTTGACAATGCCCACTGTGGGAACGCCTTTTCTTTTCATATCTCTTAAGGCGGCGAGGGTATCAGCCGTTTCGCCAGATTGGCTGACCAATATGAGCCAATCTCCCTCCATTACGGGAACAGCCCTATATCTGAACTCCGAAGCTATATCAATCTCAACAGGGATTCCCACTAGGCTTTCTATGAAATATTTGCCCGCCATTCCCGCATAAAAGGCGGTTCCGCAGGCAACGATGAAAATCCTTCGCAGGTTGGGAAGCTTATCAGCTAAAGGTGCGAGCTCCTTAGATAAATCAACATCACCATCCTCATGCAATCGTTCCCTTAATGTATCCCTTATGGATTGGTCTTGCTCAAGGATTTCTTTAATCATAAAGTGCTCAAACCCACCCCTTTCCGCCGCTTGCTGGTCCCAGGGCACTTCCATTATCCTTCTATCAATTCTTTTATCCCCTTGAAATATAGCATACTCCCTGGCGGAAACAAATCCCGTATCACCATCCTCTAAGACGATGACCTTTTTTGTATAAGGCAAGACCGCTGGTATATCGGAGGCGAGGAAGTTTTCCCCTTCACCTAAACCGATTATCAGTGGGCTGTCCTTGCGAGCAAAAAAGACTTTGTCAATGTCCCTAAAGATAGCCGCAACCGCGTATGAGCCTTGCAGCTGCGAGACGGCTTTCTGTAAAGCCTTTAAGGGGTCTCCATCGAAGTTTTCCTCTAAGAGGTGAGGAATTACCTCCGTATCTGTCTCGGAGCGGAAATTATGCCCCCTGCTCTTGAGCTCTTCTCTCAATTCACTGTAATTCTCTATTATCCCATTATGGACTACTGCTATGTTCCCCTTGCAGTCAAGATGGGGATGGGCATTGAAATCGCTTGGGCGTCCGTGAGTAGCCCAGCGGGTATGTCCGATGCCTATCCCGCTTTTTATCTCTTCGTTCTTGAGTCTTTCCTCAAGGTCTTTTATTTTCCCCTTTTGCTTGGCGAGGAAAACGCCATTCTCCGTAAGGAGGGCTACGCCGGCTGAATCATAGCCCCTATACTCAAGCCTCTTCAGGGTGTCAAAAAGAACAGGGAGAGCTTTTCTCGGACCAACATAGGCGACTATTCCGCAACTCATCTGATTAATATTCACTCCTTTCTATTTCTTCCTTAAAAAATTTTACATTTTGGTATTGTGAAGGGCAAATAAAATGTGAGATTATTTTGCAGCAAATTCTCTTATCGCCTTCTCGGTGTCATTCGGGAGGAAAGAGATTGCCAGCTAGGTATTAAGATTGCCTCGCTTTCCATAGGAAAAAGCCCAATGGACCACATAATTTAAAGCTCAAGGGTTTTATAATGGTGATACCTTTCTTCAAATATTTTCTTTAGTTCATCATTTGGCTCAAGACATTTGCCCTTGGTCTTCGGCAATTCTTTAAAGAACCCAAGAGACCTTCCCGCCAAGAGGGCTGCTCCATATGCGGTAGTTTCCCGAATTCCTGGGAAATAAACCCCTTTTCCTAAAACATTCGTAAGGATTTCCCGCCAAATTCCCTCCTTCGTCCCTCCTCCAAACGCAATGAAGCCATTTATTTCTCCCATCAACTCCTCCATAACCTCAACATTTCTCCTAATCTCAAAACATACACCCTCCAAGATAGCGAAGAGCAGCTCTTCAGCGGTGGTCGAAAGCGAAAGATTTCTGAAGCTCCCCAGAGCTTCTTTCCTCCATAGAGGGGAGGAGGCGCCGGAGAGATGGGGGAGGAAAAAGGGAGCTTGTGTGATTTTTTCAATTGGAGGAAGCCTTCTGATTTTCCCTCTTATTACATTCCTTCCCCAATCATAGGAGGCTCCCGCGGTTGAGACAACTCCCTCCAATACCCATAATCCAGGGGCGATATAGGGAAAGAGGGGAATCCTCATATCGTTGTCGAGAAGGGGGGAGTAGGTTAGAGTAGTGATAGCGGAGGCTGTGCCGAGGGAAATCGTGGCAATTCTGTCTCGCAAACCCGAGGCAAAAGCGGCGCATTTTTGGTCCTGCCCTGCTATAACCACCGGCGTCCCTTTCTTCAAACCACTTCCCTCATCTTGAACAAAACCCACTATATTACCCGCCCAGACCAAAGGAGGAAACTTGGAAAAAGGGATGGAAAATTTCTCCATTATCTCTGAAGACCAGCGATTTCTCACTACATCGTAGAGAAGGGTTCCTCCCGCAAGTGTGTGGTCTGTTGAAGTCTCGCCAGTAAGCTTTTTGATAACGAAATCGGCCACGAAGAGAAACTTATCAGCTTTTTCGTATATCTCCCTTTTATGCTTCCTCAACCAGAGGATTTTGGGGAGAACATAATAAGCTTCCGCCCTTTTGCCAGTTAGAGAGAAAATCTCTTTTTCGCTGAAGAAGCTCAGAACTTCACCCAATTCCTTCCTCGCCCTGGTATCAAGCCAAGAAATGGCGTTCGCCAAGGGGTTGCCTTCTTTATCAACAAGGATAAAGGTTATACCTTGAGAGGTCACGCCCACGCCCCCTATCTCCACATCCACCCTCTTTATTATCTCCAAAATCGTTTTCTTAACCCCTTCCCATAGTTCAAATGGAGATTGCTCTATTCCGAATTGGTTAAAAATGAGAGGATAATGAGCTTGGGCTTGAGCCAATATTTTTCCTTTTTCATCTATCAATATCCCCTTGCAACTGCTTGTTCCTACATCTATGCCGAGGAAGCTAATCCTTCGCATAGAATTCTTCTATGAACTTAGAGAGCTTTTCTATTATTTCCTCGTAAACCAATTTTCCCGTCTCCTCGCTTGCGCAGGTTGGGTCGCCGTATATGCCCGTTTTGCTCTTCTGTATTCCCCAAGTTGACCAGAAAACCCCCTTGCCGGAGACGAAGTTGTCGCCGGGAACGAATTCGGAATGATAGCGCATTATGTCCTCGTTTGTGAATTCCTCTTTATTCACCGGCTGTTTGAAGTAAAGCATCAAGGATGTTTCCCATTCCCCTCCGTGAATGCTTCCCCCGATTTGCGATTTTCTGATTTTGTTGTAAAGGGAGGCGCTGAGTCCCGCAGGGCTAACGCTTGCGGGATAGATGCCATATTCGTCTCCGATTTGCCGCAAAGCTACCTCTATTATCCCCCTGTGATGACCGTGCCCATCCAAGATTATTATCTTCTTGAACCCCATCTCTATGAGGGAGGCGAGGATGTCGTGGATGAGCTGAATTAAGACAAGAGGATTTACTCTAATCGTTCCCGGCCAGCGGGTCATCTCCTTAGCGGAGTAGCCCGTCCATAATGTGGGGAGGACGAGAATGGGTATCTTCCCCTTCAGTCTTTCCGCTGCTCCCTTCGCTATCTCGCTCACTATCACGCTATCCGTGGAAACGGGAAGATGCCGCCCATGCTCCTCAATCGTTCCGATGGGCAAGATTAATAGAGTGTTTTTCTCAATTGCTTCCGCCAATTCCGGCCAGCTCTTATCGGCGAAATAGATTGATTCCATTTAGAGCTCACCAATCCTTTCATCCTCAAAGATGCTATCCTTTGGAACGCAGGGCTTTGAAACCTCAAGGATGAGGGCGGGACCTTCAACGGCTTGAAAGGAATGGAGGGTGCCCTGCTTCATAGGGAACACATCGCCCTCAGCCATTATGAATTCTTCTCCATTCGCTTTCATCTTCACTTTTCCCTTCACAACGAAGAAGGTCTCGTGTTTGAATCTATGGAAATGGGAGGGGCAGTTTTGATTCTCAAATAGGAAGAGGAACTTCCCACAGTATCCCTCCTTTTCCTCGTTTGCCACCCAGAACTCTACCAATCCTTGATTGTAGAAATCTCCCAAGCCGAAATCCAGGACGAGGCAAACCTCCTTCGGCATTTTCAATCCCCATTTAGAGATGATTTCCTCAACTTCCCTCAAAATCTTCTCCTTTTCTTCTTTTAATTCCTTTCCCTCAGTCCAATCTGCTTTCATTTCCAAACCTCCTTTCTATCGCTTGCGGACGATGACTTCCTTAACGCAGATATCGCCAGGGGAGGCGACGACGCTTATGCAGAAGTTCCAGCCCCAGCAATTTGCGAAGTTAGCATCCTTTATATGGAATGTGTGTTGATGCCACCCTGGCTCGGAGGGAATCGTCCACCAGTCATTGATATGGCGATAGCCTTCCTTTGATTCATAAATCAAATTACAGCCTGTTCCCTCGGGCTGATTTTCATCCAATCTGCGAGCAACGACGGTTATCTCCAGTTCATTGTCTCCGATTGAGGCGAAGCTATCGTCTACATCGAATTCCAGATAATAAGCCTTCTTTTCCCTATTTGTTCGCCGTGCGTAGCTTCCCTCTACTTGGAGGATATTCTCCCTATTTTGCCAGTCTATTAAGTATAAGCCATTTTCCACATCTTTGCCGGTGTCATCCAATTTCCAAGAAACCTCTGGTTCCTTGCTATAATCCTTTTGCCAGGGAAAGGGCTTTGTCTTATTTTGTCTTGCCTTATTGACCCAATCCTTCGGCAAATTCAAGAGGAAGATAGGGCTTTTGGGAAGAGAAAGCTTTCCGGTTGTGGAGATTGGCTTTCCTGTTAAGTCTAAAACCTGAACGCCTTTAGGTAAATTTATCTCTTCTCCCTCTGTCATTGCCCAACTTATCATAACAGCTTCCTTCTCCCCTTGAAAGACGAAGGAATGTCTTGCGGGAGAGAGGGGGAACCAGCCGAGATATTTTGGATTGGGACCGAGGAGGCGAGTTAGAGTTTGGAGGGCATAGAAGGAGGGGCGTTTCTCCCAATTTTCCCCTATTATCCCAAAGCTCCCACCTTCCCCATAAGAGGGACCTCTTCCCTCAAACCAGAATACCCGCTCAATTCCCTGAACAAGGCAGAGGGTGTATGCCTTTATCAGAGCCTCTGCTTGCCTAAATTCAGAGGCTGGCTCATTTCTCGCTGGCTGTCCTATCTCGCTCACCCAAAGGGGGATGTTTTCTCTTTGTCCCGTTTTTCTCAATAATTTGCGGAAGTTGTCCATCATAGAGATGAAGGCTTCCTCTCTCCCCTTCATCACCCTATCAAGCAGGGCGTAGGGATGGACGCAGACGAAGTCAAAATGCCCTTTCGCTCCCGATTCAATCACCTTCTCAAGGGATGTTAAATCAAATTCGTTCCAATTCATACCGATTTTGCATTCCGGGTCTATCTCTTTAGCGACCTCATAGGCGTTTTTCACTAACTCAGCGTAATCCTTTGGCGTGCCGTTTTCGCTGAATGCGGCGAACTCGTTGTAAACTTCCCAATATTTTATCTGCCCTTTATATCTTTTCACAACTTCCCTCACATAATCTCTCCAATATTTTATGTCTTTTATTGGGAAGGCGCGAGTTGAGGGAGGTTTTGCGGAGACCCAAGGGGCGAGGTAGAGGAAAATGCCGAGGATTTGGAGGTTGTTCTCCTTAGCGGATTTAAGGATTGAATCCGCTAAAGAGAAATCCCATTCATTCTCTTTTGGCTGGATTTGCGCCCATTCGGGGAAGATGCGAACCCATTTTATTCCAGCCTCATTTAGAAGGGGAAAGAGCTTTTGATAATAGCCGAGCGTCTCGGCCCCGGTAGCAATAGCGAAGTAGCCCTCTTCTTTGGCGAAAAGAGGGAAGGATGGGAAGAAAATTATTAGCCAGACGAGAGAGAGGCACTTCATAAATAAAAGAGGATATACTCATTCCTTTTGCAATTTCTCTTCCAACATCGCCTTGATTTTCTGAAAGGGGGCACCGCTTAGATAGAGGCGAAGAATTTCTTCATCTATATCCTTTTCCAAATGGCGCTTTTTAGGGTCCAATATTTTGAAATCCAATTTTAAGTAGCACCCACAATCCTTACATTCTATCCTTGGAATATTCAGGTCATCTATTACACCTTCCGCAACCCTGAGTTTTCTCCTGTAATGTCCGTCTCTCCTTATTTGGTTGGTTTTTCTCACTCCACAATTTGGACAAATGAGGGGTGTTTCCTTTTCTCCCTTCTTTTTAGCGTATCTTTGAGGTAAGATTTCCTCTACCTCAGCCTCTATTAGCCTCTCTATAATCTCCTTTTTAGCTTGGAGAATTTTCTTCTTTGCTTCCTCGGAGAAGTTGTTGTTCATCATTGGCTTGCGGCGGACATTATTTCGTCGGGAATGTCAAAGTTGGCGTAGACCCTTTGCACATCCTCTTGCTCTTCCAGAAGCTCCATCAAGCGAAGGACAGCCATTGCCTCCTTGCCTTCAACCCTCACTGTCGTCTTGGGAAGCATCGTGATGTCAGCGGAGGAAATCTTTATTCCCTCTTTCTCAAATGCTTCTTTTACATCCTCCAAATCCTCTGGGGCGGTTAGAATCTCGTAATTATCTGGGTCGTCCGTTTTCACATCCTCGGCTCCCGCTTCGATAGCGATATTAAATACCGTATCCTCATCTGCTTCTCCCTTAGGGATAAGCAGGATACCCTTCCTTTCAAAAAGCCAAGAACAGCTTCCCGCCTCCGCAAGAGCTCCTCCGTTTCGGGAAAGTATTGCCCTTATCTCTTGTGCTGCCCTATTTCTATTATCAGTGAGGACCTCAATCATTAAGGCGACGCCAGCTGGTCCATAGCCCTCATAAGTAACTTCCTCATAACGCACCTCTTCCGCGGTTCCAGATGCTCTCTTTAGAAGGCGCTCAATGTTTTCGCTGGGCATTCCTGCTTCTTTTGCTTTGGATATGGCGAGGCGGAGGCGAGGGTTAGCCTCGGGGTCGGTTCCTCCCAACTTCGCCGCCACCATAATCTCGCGGGAGAGCTTGGAGAAAAGCTTTCCCCGCAACTGGTCCATCTTCATCTTCTTGATTCTTATATTATGCCACTTAGAGTGTCCTGACATAGCCTACACCTCTTTTATCTAAGAACCTCCACTTTGATTTTTTCCTGAACGGGTTTTTTAACGCCGGCAAGGTCGCTTACCGTGACAGTCACATTGAAAGTGCCCGTCTTGGTGAAGCTGTGAAAGACGACCCTGCCGATTGCTTCTTCTTGGATTCCATTGGAGTCATCAAAATCCCAAGTATAGCGAAGGCTGGAAACCCCTGCTTGGGCTAAAGCGGAGAACTGAATATAGGTATTAACTCTCGCTGCGATGCTTTTTGATGGGACGACTACCATGATAGGGGTGTCGTCAATGATTACGCTAATCTGCCCTATGTAAATTGTTTGCGGGGAATTTGTGAAGATGAGCATCCTCTTAACCTTTCCGTTTCCATTTCCCTTAAAGGTATTGAAAGGGATGGCAACGGAGTAGAATCTCTCTCCCATAACCATCTGCATATCAAAGGGGAAGTTCTCCGAGACCAAAAGACCATCTTCGCAGATGAGGACGATGCGAAAGCTCTTTAGTTGATAGACCGAAGGGTATACTCCACCGGGAAACTGCATACCGCCAGGCATCCCGGGCGCTCCACCCGGCATTCCAGGTGCCCTACCAGGCATTCCTGGCGCTCCACCAGGCATTCCGGGTGCACCACCCATCATCCCTCCCGGCGCTCCAGGTGGAGCAACGAACATTCCTTCCGGTCCAAGAGCTCCTCCGCCGGGCATAAAGCCACCAGCGCCCGGGAATGGAGTGGTTACGGGAGATGTGGTTGGGAAGATGCGGAAGCGGAGGAATGCGTAGGGATTTTTGAGATAGGTGCTGAGGTCCAAGGGGGTGGAGAAATCAAGTCTTCCTCCCTCATAATAATTGAGAGAGATGAGTTTGAGGGAAGAGACTCCCCTATAAACTATGTCCTTAGATTCGGATAAAGTTCCGCTACCCCAACCACCAGCCTGTATCTTGAGCTCGCTAAGTGGTTGCCCATTGTAAATAAGCAGCTCTTGGGGGAAGGCAATCCCCAAGGCTAAAAGAAACAAAATCGTGAAGCAGATAATTTTATTCTTCAGCATATTCAACCCCTCCAAATTCAATTTTTAAAATTATATAACATTTTGCAAAAGTTTGCAAATATTTTATATGACCTGTATGAGATTGTATTCCAATTCACCTACGCCGAGTTTAGCTGCTGCTTCAAGATGAATTCGCCAGAAATCCTCCCTATAAACATCGTTGGGAAGAAGCTTCTTATAGAGCGCTCCCGCCTTATCAACGCCGGGAGAGAGGTCATCAAGAAGGGTGGCTAAACCTGCGGGATAGCCTGGGGATTGAATGGCGAGGTCAATTGCTGCTTTATCAATCGCAACCGGGTCCTTGGAAGCGAGGAAACCGACATCGCAGATTATGGGAACCGTAGCGTTAGGGGTGCAATCGCACTCGTATGTTACATTTGTCACATCGTTTATGAAGCCGACCTTCCCTTCTTTGAATGTGGAAAGTATTCCCTTCACCGCATCGGCGAGCTTTATTTGTTGAAGTTCTGTTGCCGGAGAGCAGAGCTTTCCGTGATAAAGCATAGCCAATTCCTCAGGATGGGGATGGATTACCTCTATCCTCAAGGCATGGGTGGGGCAGAAAAATGTGCAATCACCACAACCTATGCATCTATCCCTGTCTATCCTTATCTCGTTTTCCTCATAGGAGATTGCCTTGCTGGCGCAAACCCTTACACAGCGGAGGCAGAAGATGCATTTTTCCTTATCCCAAACGACTTTCGTCTCCGCTCCAGCGTGAATCAAGGCTTTTCCTCGTCTTGCCGAGCATCCCATTCCTATATTCTTTAATGTTGCTGCATATCCGCTCATAGGATGTCCAGTTAGGTGGCTTATGACTATCATTGCGTCTGCCTGGTAAATCTCGCCAGCTACATCCACTTCTTTGAGAATAAGTCCGTCAACCGGGACGAGCTCCCTATGCACTCCCTTTATGCCATCTGCGAATATCAAGGGAGCGCCGAGGAGCTGAGTATAACCCTTCTTCGCTATATTCATAAGACCGCTTGGCGCTCCTGCTCCCCAGGACATTGAGAAGTGCCAGGCATAAGTCTCCGTTATAAAGGGGATGCCCCCTCGCTTCTTTACCTCTTCCACAACTGTGCTGACTATGATTGGATGGATGCCATATTGGCGGGTTAAACCGCCGAAGGGAATCTTGATAGCCACCATATCCCCCTCGCTTATGCAGGAGCCGAGGTCAGCTGCCTCAAACAGCTTTTGAATCCTCTGGGGATTGCTCATCGTGGGAAAGCCGTGCTGATTGAACTGCTTTCTCACATCGGCAAAATAAACATCAGCTGGCATTATCTTTACCTCCTTTCAAATCAATCTGGAAAAATCTTTCCCGGGTTTAAAAGCCCTTTTGGGTCAAGGGCTTTCTTGATTGCCTTCATAGCTTCTATCGTTGCTTTGTTGAACTCCTTGGGGAGGAAGGGAGCCTTCGCTAAGCCAATCCCATGCTCACCTGAGAGGGTTCCTCCCAATTCAACTGCGGAGGTGAAAAGCTCGTCTATCGCCTTTTTAACCCTTTCCCTTTCCTCTAAATTCCTCCAATCAGTGAGGAAGGTTGGATGAAGATTTCCATCCCCTGCGTGTCCGAATGTCCCTATTTTAAGATTATATTTTTTAGCTATCCTCTCAATCTCCTTGACCATTGCGGAGAGTTGAGAGCGGGGGACGGTTACATCTTCAAGCAAGGTTGTTGGGCTTATCCTCGCCAGGGCGGCGAGGGCGGAACGCCTGCCCTCCCAAATCGCATCCCTCTCTTTTTGCTCCCTCGCCCTCTTAACATCGCTTACCTTCATTTTACCCAGAAGCGCCTCAACCTTCCCCATCTCCCGCTCAACGCTCTCCTTATAGCCGTCCACCTCTAAGAGGACTATCGCTCCCGCATCCCTCGGCAAACCGAGATGTTTGTAATCCTCAATAGCGTTTATGGTGAAATTGTCCATAATCTCCAAGGAGGAAGGAATGATGCCCTCAGCGATTATTAAAGAGACAGCGCTCGCCGCTTCATCAAGCGTGGGGAAGACGATAAGCATAGCTGACCAGGACTCGGGGAGAGGTAGGAGCTTGAGGGTAGCCTCATAGATTATGCCCAGAGTTCCCTCGGAGCCGCAGAACAAGCTGACGAGGTCGTAGCCGGAGACGGATTTTATCGTTTTAGCCCCCAAATTGAGGAATTCTCCCTGAGGCGATACCGCCTTCATTGAGAGAACATAATCCTTCGTAACCCCGTATTTAAAACCCCTCAAACCGCCCGCGTTCTCGGCAATGTTTCCGCCCAGGGTGGAGGCTTTGGCGCTTGCGGGGTCGGGAGGATAGAGCAGCCCTCTTTTCTCCACCTCGTTTTGAAAATTCAAAGTTATTACGCCGGGCTGGGCGATTGCATAGAGATTCTGCTCGTCTATTTGGATTATCCTGTCCATCTTCTCAAAGCTCAAGACGAGGGCATCGTTAAGTGGGACGGAACCGCCGCTCAAGCCTGTTCCCGCGCCACGCGGAACGACGAAGAACTCCTCTTCATAGGCGAGCTTCATAATCTGGGAGATTTCCTCTTCGTTTTGGGGGAAGGCAATGGCAGCGGGGATGGATTCCTCAACTTGGGAATCATAAGAATATGCCAGCCGTTCCTCCCACTCCTTGAGAAGTCTCTCTTTTCCTAAAATTTCCTCTAATTTATTCAAGATTCTCGGGGCAAGCATCTCTATAATATAATTAGCCCCCTTATCCCCAGCGTCAAGTAAAAGTGATGAAACTTAAAGGCGCTCCGCCTATCAATCCTTTACCTCAAGAGATATTCCCGCATCTATGTATTGACCTCCAACTGTTTGATGGCAATGTATCGCCAAAACATTCTCTCCTCCTAAATTCAAAGCTTTTAGAGCTTCCTTGGAAATCTCCTCCTCTTCATAATCGGTTGTGAATCCCTGCAATTTAACCGCCAAAACTCCGTTTATATAAACTTCCGCATCTTCGTCGTGATGGATGATCAAAATCAGTTTCTCCAATTCCTTCTCCGAAAGCTTCGGCAGATTAAACTTCCTCCTTAGCCAGATATCCGATGTCCGCCATTCCGTCCCCACGATTGAGCCAGGAGTCCCAGGAGCTCCGAAACCTCCCACTCCCTCTTGCCAGGAGGAATCGTCAAACTCGGGCTTGAACCAATCAGCTGGAGGTTCGTTCAGGGTGTAGCGCCAGATGACCTTTTCGTCTTTAGCGGAGGGGACGAGAACTTTATAACGGGGAAGGCGGAATTTCCCTTTGCCTACTGCTTCAGAAATCTCGGCGAGAGGCATTTTGATGACGCGCCTGTCATATGTGAGGATTCCGTTAAGCTCCGTTTCTACATCCGTCAGCTGGGTGTAAATCGCACCTGATAGACCTTTCTTCTCGCACAGCTCCCAAGCTCCCTGCCAAAGCTTGAGATAAGCCTTCGTTAGAGCCTTCTGAGAGGAAAAGGAGCGATATCCCCAACCCGTTTTAATCCAAGTATGCCCTTCAACTACGAAGCCTAATCCACCGAATTCTCCCAAAACAGCAGCCCTTTTCTCCTCATACTCTGGACAGGCAGGACCGGGATAGCTATGAACATCTATTACATCACCAACTCCCGGATACACGAACCAGCCGCTCGCCCCACTGATTAAGCGGGTATTATCCATTTTCCTCACCATTTCCACTAAGCGGGCGGTATCATACTGCCCCCATCCTTCGTTGAAGACAATCCACATAATTATAGAGGGGTGATTGAAGAGCTGTTGAACCATAGCCCTCAATTCCCCTTCAAATTGCTCCGCCTCCTCAGGGGAAATCGGTCTTCCATCTTTTTCCCCGCTAGCTTCTATGCCCACGCTACTGCTTGGCATATCCTGCCAGACTAAAAGCCCGAGCTTATCGCACCAATAATACCAGCGGTCAGGCTCTCTCTTCACATGTTTCCTCACGCAGTTGAAGCCGAGCTTCTTCATCATCTCTATATCAAAGCGAAGAGCCTCATCAGTGGGAGCGGTATAGATTCCGTCCGGCCAGAAACCTTGGTCCAGAGGTCCTCTCTGAAAGACGAACTTTCCATTTAGAAGGATGCGCGTGATTCCCTTTTCGTCCTTCCCTATCTCTACCTTCCTCATTCCGAAATAGCTCTCCACTTCGTCTATTTTCTTTCCACCAGAGAGAAGCTCTATCTTGAGGGAATAGAGGAAAGGATTATCAGGGGTCCAAAGCTTGGGATTTGGGAGTGGGATTGTAATCTCTTCCCCCGCTTTCCCGCTTCCCTTTCCCACAACCTTTCCTTCATCCTCCACAACGATCTCAACTACAGCATCGGCGGGCTTTCCTGCCGTTGACACGGTTATATGCACCGACTTTTTATCAACATCTGGGATTATCCTTATATTCTCAATATAGGTTTCAGGAACGATTTCCAGCCAAACGGTCTGCCAGATTCCGGAGGTAGGGGTATACATTATCCCTCCCGGCTCCCTTACCGCCCGCCTCAATTGTTTTCCTTTCGCCTGACGACCATCCTCCGTTGGGTCCCAAACCCTCACTAATAATTCGTTTTCCCCATCCCTTTTAACATAATCGGTGATATCATAAGTGAAGGAATCGTATCCACCTTTGTGGGTTCCTATCTCCTTTCCGTTGAGATAGACCTTAGCTTCCCAATCAACAGCGCCGAAATGAAGAAGCAATCTCTTCCCTTGAGGGAGGGGAGGGGTCTTAAAAGTCCTTCTATACCAGAGATATTGATTTGATTCTATGGTTTTCTTCACTCCCGAGAGGGCGGATTCCACGGGGAAGGGGACGAGGATTTTCCCATCAAATTCGCTGGGTATTGAATCGCTTTTCTCCCTTATAGCGTAATCCCAGAGACCATTGAGGTTAATCCATTCCTTGCGAACGAGTTGGGGACGAGGATATTCGGGATGTGGTGCGTTTGGGTTTACATCCTTTGTCCAGGGAGTGGTGAGAGCGAGCTCAGCGGGATGCCATTGGGATGTCTTTTCCATAGGCAACGCTCCTTTCGTAAGGGATAGAATTAAAATGGCGATTGCTAATGAGAAAATCATTCGGTAACGCATAGCCATCACCATAAAAAATTATATGCTTTATCTTGTTTGGAGGAAGGAGAAATTTAAGGGAGAGACATCTTTTCGTAAGAAAGTTAAGTAAGGACGATCTGCCTCATTGTCATTGCGGGGAACGAAGCGACTTTCTGTCATTGCGAGCCTGAACGCCTCCGGCGTTCAGGCTCGCAATCTCTTTTTAAATGATTGGTTTTGCTAATCACTCTTTTTAAATACGAGATTGCCACGCCCGCCTTCGGCGGGCTCGCAATGACAGAGAACACCCTTCATAGAAACGAGATTGCCACGCCTCCCTTGCGGGAGGCTCGCAATGACAGAAAGGACCATGTCACCTTGTTCCTCCCTAATAACATAGAAGTGGTATATAAGTTAAACAAAATTCAATTTCTTTTTATAATTTTATCATCAAATTTCTCTTCAGAAGGAGGCATAGGAATGAGCTTAAAGATAGCGGTTATCGGAGCGGGAGCGCATTGCAATAGGGTTCATTTCCCCTCATTAAGCCAAATTGAGGATGTGGAGATTTGCGCCGTTTGCGACTTGGTCTACGAGAGGGCGAAGAGCGCTGCGGAGAAATACAATATAGAGAAAGTATACACGGATTATAAGAGGATGATTGAGGAGACCGCTCCCGATGCTGTGTATATAATAGTTCCTCCCCACCATCTATTTGATATCGCCATCTTCTGCCTCTCCCAACAATTGAACATCTTCGTTGAGAAGCCGCCGGGGATAACCCTTCATCAAACGAGGAGCCTCGCTCAGATGGCGGAAAGGATGGGGGTTTTGACGATGGTGGGCTTTCAAAGGAGATTTGCTCCCGTGATGGTGGAGGCTAAGAGGAGAATAGAGGAGAGGGGAGGGATGGTTCATTGTCAGGCTAATTTCTTCAAGAACTATCTCGGTCAGCCTCCTTATTATGAGGGAGCGGTGGACATTCTAACGAGCGACGCTATCCATTCTGTTGATATATTGAGGTGGATGGGAGGGGAGCCAAAGAAGGTGAGAAGCATAATAAAGAGCAACTTCGCTGATTACGAGAATATGTTTCTCGCCTTGATTGAGTTTGACTCCGGAGCGACAGGGATATTGTCCACTAACTGGACGAGCGGGAAGAGGATTTACTCCGTGGAGATGCACGGCAAGGGGATAGTAGCCTTCGTTGACCCTGAGAAGGAAGCGGTATTTTATAAAGATAACTCCGAAACTCCAGAGATTTTGCGGACGGAGGAGGCGGCGGGAAGCGATGAGTTCATCAGATACGCTGGCTTCTATTTTGAGAATAAGCATTTCATAGAATGTCTCAAGGAAAAGAAGCAGCCTATGACGAACCTCTCTGACGCCTTGAAGACGATGGAGTTCATAAATTCTCTTTATCAATATCAGATGTAAATTTTCCTAAAGGGTTTAAAACATTTAAAATATATTGAGGTGAAAATATGGATAAAAACCCTCGTCATATCGCGATAATAATGGATGGAAACGGGCGCTGGGCGCAGAAGCGTGGGCTTCCTCGCCTTGAGGGGCATTTCGCCGGCGTGGGAGCGGTGCGGCGGATAGTGGAAGCCTGCAGGGACCTCGGCATCCCTTATCTAACCCTCTATACATTCTCAACCGAGAATTGGCGCCGACCGAAGGAGGAGGTGGAGGGATTGATGATGCTCCTCC
>Ga0078972_1008347_pt1 | contig 21790 bp, 16 predicted proteins | sample YelNatPaOPGAMG01_FD_67568 | JGI IMG/M metagenome (GOLD analysis project Ga0078972, IMG submission 67568) | Hot spring thermophilic microbial communities from Obsidian Pool, Yellowstone National Park, USA - OP-RAMG-01 (SPADES assembly) (version 2) | ecosystem: Environmental > Aquatic > Thermal...
TTGTGAGATTGATTTTTGTATTTTACAATATCAAAGAGGAGATAAAATCCAATTAGGCATAGGAGAGTGTAAAAGCGAAGGTGGTATCATTGACCAAGAAGATGTTGATAACCTCAAATTTGTCTGGAATAAAGTTAGGAGTCAGAATATTGATTGTTATCTTGTCTTTTCGAAGACTGCAGAAAAATTTAAACAATCAGAAATTGACTTATTTAAAAAAGTAAAAGAAGAAAACATTCCGATTATTTTATTGGCAAATAAAGAAATGGAACCTTATCATCCATATTGGGAAACTCCAGAAGTTGATAATTTGCCAGAAAAATATGTGCTTGACATGACAGGCATGAGTAGAAATTCTGTATATTTGTACTTAAGGGATTGAATCTATAGAGCCCGTCGGCTTCTGAAAAGATTTTGGCAAAGCCAAGGAGCAGGCGGGCAAAAAGAAAATGGGGTCTGAGTGTCATTCCCACCAATAAATTTGTGCCCGTCTGCTGTTTCTGGGTGGGGGGGTGCGCGTCGTTTTTGGCGGCGCACAGGTCAGGCAGGATTTTGCTCAAAAGAGTTTGTACGTCGTTCAATAACTGCTACCAGACGAAGTTTGGGGGGTTGCTCAAAAGGGTTTGTACTTCGTTCAGTAAATGCGACTAGACGAAATTTAATGGTGTTTTGGCTCACCTCGCGAAGGTGATGCACAAGTCAATCAGAATTTTGTTAAAAAGGTTTGCGCTTCGTCCGGTAATTGTAGCCAGAGAGAGTTCTTATTTTTTCTTAAAGAAAAGCTTTTTTAGAAGAAGTAAGAGTTTTTTCGGACCGTTCTAATTACCAGATTAACTGCAATTACTAGATAAACTGCAGAGTTTTTAAACTTAAGCTTTGGTTTAATTATGCATCCTCTTGGTAAGCAGGCGGCAACTTCAAGATTTTTTGAAGTTTGGGTTTTATTGACAAAGAATAATTATGAATATATATTCATATATGGTGGGTTATAAAAAGGGTCGTGCAACCCAACATTAAGAAACCTTAAGAAAGGAGGAAAATATGCCAGGATTTGACGGAACAGGTCCGTTAGGTTTGGGACCCGGTACTGGTTGGGGCTTGGGTCCTTGTGGTGCTGGCCGAGCCCTAAGACGCGGTTTTAGACCAGGTTTTGGCTATGGCCGAGGCTTAGGCTTAAGAAGGTTTTTAGCTCGCCCATCTTGGGGGTATCCTTCTGCTTCGGCTTTGAGCAAGCAAGAAGAAATAGAGCTACTCTCCGAGGAAGCAAAGGTCTTAGAGGGAGAACTTCAAGCTATCAAGGAGCGTTTAGCTAAGCTTCAGAAAGAAGAATAAAACCCTTTTGTAAAAAGGGGCCCGCCAACTAAAACTTGGCGGGTCCTAGAAATAGAAAATGAAAGAAAAAATTTCTCTTCTTTCGGTCTTAGCCAATCTGATTTTGGCCGCAGGGAAAATTACTGTTGGCTTTCTTTCTAATTCCAGCGCGGTTTTGGCTGAAGGCATTCACTCGTTTATGGATATCTTTTCTTCGGCTATTAGTTACTTCGGGATTAAAATCTCCCAAAAGCCCGAGGATCAAAAGCACCCTTATGGCCATTACAAATTTGAGGTGCTGGCTGGTCTGTTGATTACTTTAATTTTATTTGCCACCGGCGCCGGTATAATTTATGAGGCCTATCAGAAATTTCTCCACCCTGCTTTGATAAGAATTCCTGCTTTGGCTTTTTTGGCGATGGCCCTTTCGGCGCTGATTAACGAAATAATGGCTCGCCTCAAAATTGATCTTGGCAAGAAGGAAAATTCTGTGGCGCTGCTTTCCGATGGCATCCATTCACGGGTTGATGTTTTTACTTCGGCGGCGGTCTTTGTGGGTCTGTTTTTATCCAGATACTGGGTCTACATTGATTCTTTGCTTGCCCTCTTGATTGGTCTTTATATCATCAAAGAAGCGTTCTCTTTGGGCAAAGAGGCGGCAGATTCTCTGCTTGATGTTTCGGCTGGCCCAGAGATTGAAGAAAAGATAAAAGAGATTGCCCAAGCCCAAGGTATTAGGATTGAGAATTTAAAAACCCAGAAAAAGGGCTCGGCAATTACCGCCAATTTAGAAATCACCCTACCCAGTCACTTTAAAGTAGAAGAAGCAACAAAAATTTCCGAGGGCCTAAGAGAAAAACTCTTGAAAGCAATTGGAAGTCTGATTTATGTTGCCATTCAGATTAAAAGCCACGAGATAGAGACTGACTTTTATAGACCAGTGTTTAGCAGATTTCTGCCCAGTGGTCTTGGCAGAGGTAGGGGTTTTGGTTGGCAAAGACAAGGCAGATTTGAGGGTAAAATCAAAGAAGCCGTTGGTCGAGGGCCAGGCGGTTATTGTGTTTGTCCAAATTGCCACTATAAAGTTGAGCACCAACCCGGAATCCCTTGCTCAACCTTAATTTGTCCAAATTGTAAGACAAAGCTAACAAGAGAATAGAGATGGTAAGGCCAATCAAACCCAGAAGAGTTCAATTTGACCCAAAGGCAGTCTATTTCAAACCCAGAGCCTTACCTCTTTCAACTTTAGAGGAGGTGGAGCTTAATCTGGACGAGATGGAAGCTTTGCGGCTGTGCGAATTGGAGGAGTTAGACCAGGTAAAAGCAGCAAAAGAGATGCAAATTTCCCAAAGCACGCTCCAACGTCTCTTATCTTCTGCCCACAAAAAAATCACCGATGCCTTAATCAACGGTAAGGCGATCAAAATTTTAAAATAAGACTCCTTTGGCTCCCCAACTAGTTTTTATTTGTTTATAATATCAATGTAAATTGATATAATTAACATTGATGAATAGACTGATGCAACCAAGACCTTGCAAAGAAAAAAGTTTGTCAGCGGATTTTTCGCAAGCTCTGGAATTTCTTAAAACCCTCGGTGAAGAAAACCGTCTGAAAATTCTCTCTTTATTAAAAGAGGGCGAAAAATGTGTTTGCGAGATTGGGAAGGCTCTAAAGCTACCTCAAAATTTAACCTCTCACCATTTAAAGGTTTTAAAAGATTTTGGATTGATTTTCTCAGAAAAGAGGGGCTTAAAAGTTTTTTATAAGCTAAATCAAAAGGCGGTGGAAGAGCAGCTTGAGGTATTAAATAAATTTCTAAGAAAGGAGGAAAAATGACTTATCTTATTTATCTTGTTACTGGTTTTTTGGCTGGCGTTGTTGGCGGGCTTTTGGGTACTGGCGGTTGTGCCTTGATGATGCCAGTGATTCGTTTTGGTTTCCATTTTGACCCGGCGATTTCTGTTGGCACCACTTTGACCGCGGTGGTTTTTACCGCTGCTTCTGGCGCCATCTAGCACATTAAAATGAAAAATGTGGACAAAGAGACCGCGCTTCTGACTGGCTACTCAGGCATTTTGGGCGTAATTATTGGCTCAATTGTTTTTTGGCTACATCAAAAATTATGGTAAGCTGATTGATTTAATTATTGGCCTTGCTTTTATTGTTGTGGCTATTCGCATGCTTTACGAAGGCTTGTTGGCGAAGGGACGGGCAGCGCAAGATAGACAAATGCCGGCCAATCCTTTGGCCAAAACCGTTTTGGGTTCAGTAATTGGCGCCTTAACCGGTATCATTGGTTTGGGTGGCGGCTATGCTTTAGTGCCTTCTTACATTTATTTCTTAAAAGCACCGGTCAAATTAGCCATTGGTACCTCAATGGCCGCTTTTGTCTGGATGGCTCTCGTGGGTGCAATCTTTAAATTCTTCCAAGGCGTAGTTAACGTTCCCGTGGCAGTGGCTTTAGGGGTTGGCGCTTTGGTGGGGGCAATTTATGGTGCTAAACTAGTCGCCAAATTCAAACTGAATGCTTTGAAGGCCTTGTTCGGGCTATTGTTCTTGTATGTCTCTTTAAAATATATTCTTATCTACTTTGGCATCCACATCTAAAATTCTCCTCGTAATTCTAGAGAATCGGTGTTTTAATAAGAACCGTTTGCCCAATTAAAAATTCCTAAAGAAAAGTTGATAAAAATAGCAAAAATTGTGCTCAAAAAGAGAATTTTTCTCTTTATCTTAAGTAATTTTTAAAAAATTGCAAATAAAATTTATCTTGCGGGGCAGAGAAAAAATTGTTAATCTCTTAAACTAAGGGGGTGATCCTTTTGGACGAGAGGGAGGTTCTCAATTTTGCTAATAAGCTTGCCTCCCGCTGGCCCACTCCAGGGCTTTCCAAGCAGGAGAAAAGTGACGCTGTAGTATTTGGGGTTTGTCGGGCGTTGAAAAGCTATAACCCCAATTGTGCCCAGTTTTCTACCTGGCTCTATGTTACAGTTTTTTGGGAACTTGCCCGCAATGTTCGGAAGGCGGCAAGGGACCGGCATAGAAGAGCAGGTTGTGTCTATTGCGGCTCTCTAGAGGAGCTTTCGTTGGCGGATCCTTGCGACGTGGAGGACAGGATTGTCTTTAGGGTAGATCTTGAACGCACCCTAAAGAAAGTGGCAAGCCCGGAGGAAGAAGAGATCTTTTTTAATTTTTTTGAAGGGGGGATGACAATCAGGGAGATAGCTTCTTCCCTTCACAAGTCCGAGTCCGAGGTTAAAAACACGATTCAAAGCCTCAGAAGAAAGCTAGCAAAAAAACTAGATCCCTGGTAGTGCTTTCTTAAGCGAAAGGATGACCAAGGAAGGTCATCCTTTTAAAACGCCCAAAGATCTTTTTAAAGAAAAGCTTTTGAAAATCTCTAAAAAGTTTCTTTAAAAATAACCTTTATCTTTAAAAAGTCAGAGATTTTTCTCTTTTAATAAGCGCCTCTTTGGCTTTTTTGATAAATTGCTGGAGACTAATTTCTAATTGTTCTTTGTTGTCGCGGATTCTCAAATTAAGAAGACTCGCCTTCTCTTCTCTTTCACCAAGAACTATCATTATTGGTATCTTTAACATTTCTGCTTGGCGAATGCGCCGTGAAAGAGAATTTTCCTGCCAAAGTTCAACAAACAAGCCTTCTTTTTGAAGGCTAGAGAGTACTTTCTGAGCAAAGGGAAGAAATTTCTCAGAGACCGGCAAAACAACCATCTGGATAGGCGAAAGCCAAAAAGGCAAGGAGCCTGCGTAATGTTCTAGTAGCATTGCCATTAATCTTTCTGGTGACCCTACTATCGCTGAGTGAATCATTATAGGAGTCTGTTTTTTGGCATTTTCATCAACGTAGTAAATACCAAATCTTTTGGGCATATTGAAATCAATCTGAATAGTAGAAAGCTGCCATTCTCGTTTTAGAGAATCTTTGACAATAAGGTCTACTTTAGGGCCATAAAAAGCGGCCTCGCCTGCTGCTTCTGTAAAATTGATATTGCGATCTTTCAGTAGTTTCCGCATAAGCCCCTCGGCTTGCTGCCAAAGAGCGCTGTCTCCCAAATATTCCTCTTTCTTTTTTGGATCCCTGAGAGAGAGTCTAAGGCGGTAAGAGAATCCATAAATTTGCATTGCTTTATCAATGGCGTAAAAAAGTTTACTAAACTCTTCTTCAAGTTGATCTGGGCGGCAAAAACAATGGCCATCATCTTGGGAGAAGGCTCTCAGCCTTGCAAGACCTAAAAGTTCACCCATTTTTTCGTCACGATAGAGAAAGCCAAAATCAGCTAGCCTGATTGGCAATTCTTTGTAGCTTCGTTGAGTGCTAGCGTAAATCTGAATATGTTGAGGACAGTTCATTGGCTTTAAGAAATACTCTTTTTGGGAATAATGAGAAGAGACTTGAAACATATTCTCTTCGTATTTTTCCAGATGTCCAGATATCTGAAAGAGATCAATTTTGTTTATTTGGGGAGTGATCACTTCTTGATAGCCGATTTCCTCTCTAAGCTGGCGAGAAAGCGCAACAATAGAATTACGTAAGCGACTACCTAGTGGGGTATACAATGGTAAACCCGGACCCACCAAATCCGAAAAAAAGAAAAGACCCATAGTCGTCCCCAGTCTACGATGATCTCTTGATTTGGCTTCTCTAAGGAATTTAAGGTGATCTTCAAGCTCTTCTTTTGTGGCAAACGCCACGCCATAGATGCGCTGCAGCATCGGATTCTTTTCGCTGCCGAGCCAATAAGCACCTGCTACCTGGATAAGTTTAAAGACCCCGCACTCTTTAGTGTTTTTAACATGGGGGCCTTTGCATAAATCAAGAAAATCAGCTGTTTTATAGACAGAGATTTGTTTTTCACTTTCGTTTATTAATTTTTCAATTTGGTTTAGTTTGTAGGGCTGATTTTTAAAAACTTCTCGAGCTTTTTGGGGAGATAAAAAATCTTGGATAAAACTATGTCCCTCTTGGATAATTTTTTGCATCTCGGCTTCAATTTTGGGCAGATCTTTTTCCGAAATTTTTTCTTGTAAATCAAAGTCATAGTAAAAACCGTCCTCAGTAGCAGGACCAAAAGCTAGCTTTGCATTAGGCCAAAGCCTGAGTACTGCCATAGCTAAAATATGGGCCAACGAATGTCTAATTGTAGATATGTCAGCCATCCTTTACAGAATAGCAATTTGAGAGCTTCCTGGCAAATTAAATTAGAGAGAGTTTATTGTAAGAAGATATTTTAGCAAAAACCGTGCTTAAAAGAGAACCGTCCCCCTTTTTATATATTTAACTTATTTTTAGAAATTTCCAATTTATGTTTTTCAAGCTCTCTTTTCTTCTGTTCTTTTCGCAACTTTCTTGCCTGTCTTGAGCTCTGGGCTTTTTTGTGGGCAATTTCATAAAGTTTTTCGAACTGTTTTGCAATGTTTAGCCAATCAAACTTTTCTTTTACTAAGAGAGTGGCGTTTTCAGACATTTTACTTCTTAAAGAAGGGTTCTCTAAAATTTTATTTACAGCCTTAGCGATTTCTTTATGAGAGCGAGCTCTCACTAAGAAGCCATTATAACCATTCTTGACAGCTAGCGGAATCCCACCTTTTTTGCTAGCCACAACCGGGGTACCACAAGCCAACGCTTCAAGCACTACTAATCCTAGTGGTTCATCCCAAATAGAAGGAAAAACCGCTACATCTGCTCTTTTGTACCAACGAAAAAGCTCCTCGGTTTTGCTTTTATCAAAATAACCCAAAAAGTGGACCTTCTCTTGAATACCCAATATCTTTACAAGCTCTTCAAGTTTTGGTTTTTCTTCGCCATCGCCAATGATAAAAATCTCCCCTTTAATTTTAGGCGCTGCTTTAATCAGATATTCTACACCTTTATTTTTGATTAGTTTGCCTGAAAAAAGCACGACGTTTTTATTCTCAAGATGATATTTTTTGTTAAATGCTTCCAGGTTTAAGTTCTTAGGAATTCCTGAAAGATCAATACCTCCAGTAATAACTTTGGTTTTCCAAGCGAAACGCCTACCAAAGACTTTAAGCAGCCACTGTTTTGTGCTACCAGAAACCGGTACGATAAATTCTGCACGAGTAAGCGCATCACGAGTGAGGGCCAAATACCGAGTATCTACCTCTGCTGTCATTACTCCTGTGCCATGAGAAGAGACGATGTAATTTAAGCCATAAATACCTTTAATATACGAAGCAATCCAGGTAAGGATAGAACAGTGGTGAATATGGAGAACATCCGGCTTAAATGTTTCTACGGCCTCTAAGATAGCATTAAAATAGGTTAGGTACTGCATTGAGAGTTCTTTATTGTTGAGGTCAATATAGCGTTTAGCATCTGGCCATTCTGGATGATTGGTAAAGGCTACGTGGAATGGAGGTTTAACTTGAGCAATTTTGAAAGAGGTCACCTTTCTTTTCTCTGGTGCCACTACCAAAACTTCATGACCTAATTTAACAAGATGCTCTGAAAGCTGGCGGGCATAAGTACCACTCCCGCTGCCCCAGAGCGGGAAGACGATTGCTTGTAAAATTTTCATTGTTTTTAAATTAACAAAATTGGTTGAGTTTGTCTATCAATTTTTCCTTAACCTAAAATAGGAGCAATAGCTGCTAGATAACTGTCAACCATCACTTTACTGGAAAAATGATTCTCTACATGCTTTCGACAGTCTTCTCTTTTTATGTTTGCTATTTTGGCAATGGCTTTAGCCATTTGTTTATAATTATGGACAATAAAGCCTACTTTTCCGTCATCAATTACTTCTGGTACTGCTCCGTTAGGATAGGCAATCACCGGTGTACCGCAAGCAAGCGCTTCAATCATTACCATCCCGAAGGGTTCTTGCCATAAAGTTGGAAAAAGCATAGCTAGGGCGTTTTCAAAATAATATATTTTTTCCTTAAAACCAATCTCGCCCAGGTAAATAATTTTTTTACCGTCAATCTCTGGTTTGATTTTTTCTTCATAATAAGCAGCATCGCGAATTTTGCCTGCAAGATAGAGCGGATAATCGGTAAGCTTTGCTGCGCGAATAGCATCCAAGGTATTTTTATGTTCAGCGACAGTGCCTATCCAAAAAAGAAAATCTCTCTTGGGATTAGGATTGAAAGGAAAATCAGCCGGATCAATGCCATCGTAGACGGTGGCAATAAAATTAGGACAATTTTTATAATCTTTTCGCTGATTATTAGAAATAGAAATAGCATAAGCGCGCGGATTCTCTTTTAGCGCCTGAATATTTTCGGGAAGAATAGGTAAATGAAAGACCGAGACAATTGGTGTTTTTAAGAAATTACTTAAAGGTGCAAAAGCCACTTCGCCTCTTGTATGGTTAAATATTACATCATAAGCACCTTCATTTCTGATAAGATCGTTGGCTACTAGGGTAAAATAAGTCATCTCTAGCCTAAGTTTGCGAGAAGCTTCTTGCGATTTGAGGTCCACTTTCATTTCGTTTATTGCCTGGTTAAAGATACGCTTTTTTGTAATACCAGCAATCTCTGCCCGGCCGGCAAAATATAGGGTCACTTTGTGGCCCCTTCTTACTAATTCTTTTACTTTATAATAGAGCACATTCTCAGTGCCTCCCTGACCAGCGGGAGGAATGTTTAAAAATGGTGGTGCAATAACTGCAATATTCATAGATTTTGATTGTAGTCTAGCAAAGATTTTGTTATATTAAAAGCAAATTTTTAGCAGAAAGGAGTAAGATGAAAATAGTTCAGATCTCCTCTCTTTGGGAAACTACTCCTCCCCCTAAATATGGTGGCCTTGAACTGGTTGTAGCTAATCTTACCGAGGAGCTAGTAAAAGAAGGCCATCAAGTTACCCTCTTTGCTACCGGCGATTCGCAGACCTCGGCTATTCTTAAATCTGTCTATCCACGGGCGCTCTATCGTGATGGTGTACCCTGGACCTCCTTTCATGATACTTTAATGCATATAGTAGAAGCAATTAAATATGCCAAGGAATGGGGAGCAGACATTATTCATAACCATCAGTCTCATCGTTCTCTGGCGGTAATGACGCTTTCTCCCGTGCCTTTTGTAAACACTATTCATGGTACCCTAGACCCGAATGTTATCTCTCCCGAAGTTCAAAGAACTTTTCGCTTTTATAAAGATGAGCCTTTTATCTCCATCAGTAATTTTCAACGCACCCATGCGCCCTATTTAAACTGGCTAAAAACTGTTTACAATGGCATAGAAGTAGAGCGGTTTGAGTTTAATCCTTCGCCTCGGGGAGACTATTTGCTTTGGATTGGTCGGTTTACTAAGAATAAGGGTGCCCATAATGCGATTGAGGTGGCAAAGCGCTTAGGTAAAAAGCTACTTATGGCAGCTAAGCTTGATCAGAATGTCCCTAAAGATCTAGAGTATTTTGATAAGTTTATTAAGCCGGAGCTAAAGCCCGGCAAAATTGAATGGGTGGGCGAAGTGGGACACAAAGAGAAGGTTCAACTTTATAAAGATGCTTTAGTATTTTTAAATCCTATTGAGTGGGATGAGCCGTTTGGCTTAGTGGTGCCCGAGTCTTTGGCTTGTGGCACGCCAGTGGTTGCCTATAAGCGTGGTTCAATGTCAGAACTTATAGAGGATGGAAAAACCGGTTTTTTGGTAGCAGCTAATGATTTAGAAGCCTTTATTCAGGCTGTCCAAAAAGCCACCACCCTAGACAGAAGTCTTTGTCGAAAAAGTGTCGAAGAACGATTCACTGTCAAAAGAATGACCCAGGGTTATCTAGAAGCTTATCAGCAGGTAATTGCAGCTTTTAATAAAAACAGATGAAAATTGCTCAATTTGTAACCGCAAGCTATAGTTATCCTTTACCACCCGGTGTAGTTTTTGCACCTCTTGAGACTACTAATCTTTTGATTAATGGTCTTATAGAGAAAGGCCACAATGTTACCTGGTATATTCCTAAAGGTGCTGAGACCCGCGCTCAGGTAAAAGATTTTGGTATTATTCCCAGTCAACTAGATAAACGCTGGAAAAGAATGACTGCTACCCAAAAAACCAGCATTCATCTTTTTTCGGAGGCGCTCTTTCTCTCTCGGCTGGCTGAGGAAGCAAAGCAATATGATGTTATCCACATCCACAGTTTTCTTTTAGCTTTGGCTTTTGCGCGCTTGATAAAAGATCGACCGGTTGTTTTTACTCTTCATAATCCTCTGACTGACATTCATGTTCAGGCTAATGCGTTAGCCCACAAAGATCTTAAAAATGTCTTTTTTATCTCAATCTCTAATAACCAACGTAAGCCTCTACCCGATTTAAATTATCTGGCCACTATCTATCATGGTCTGGAAGTAGAGAAAATTTCCTGGTCAGCCAATCCTGGTAAAAGGTGGGTATGGGTAGGGCGGATAGTGCCAGAAAAAGGGCCAGACATTGCTGTAAAGCTTGCTCGTAAACTCAATTTAGAGTTAGACATCATTGGGCCAATCCCTAAAGACCCTGTTAAATCAACATTTTTTGTTAAAAAAGTCAAGCCCTATATTGATGGTAAACAGATTCGTTATTTGGGGGCCAAGTCTTATCAAAATGTCCTTAAGGCTTTTGCTTCTGCTAAGGGTTTTCTCTTTCCTTTACGATGGGAGGAGCCGTTCGGCCTTACCTTTATTGAATCTCTGGCTTGTGGTACTCCTGTGGTTGCTTTTAAAAGAGGTGCCGCGCCAGAGATTATAGAGTCGGGAAGAACCGGTTTTGTAGTAGAAACAGAGAGGGAGATGGAAAAAGCCATCTTGAGAATAGAAGAGATTGATAGGAGAGAATGCAGGAAAGCGGTGGAAGAGCGCTTTACTGCTAAAAGGGTAGTGGAAGAATATATCGAGGCTTATAAAGAGGCTATTAGAAGATTTAGAGCTCAAAGAGGCTAAGAGATGGACTATCTAGTGATTATGGCGGGTGGCTCTGGAACCCGGCTCTGGCCGATGTCTCGCAAGAGTCGCCCCAAGCAGTTTCAAAAAATTATCGGGGATAAAACCCTGCTTCAAAATATGTTTAACTATGCCAAACTAATTTTGCCTACCCAGAATATCTTTGTGATGGCTCCTATTTCTTTTGAACAGGAGATTAGAAAAGAGCTTCCTGAGCTTCCTTCTCAAAATTTTTTTAGCGAACCCAGCGCAAAAGATAACGGGCCGGCAGTAATTCTTGCTTCGGCTAAACTTTTTGCTAAGGATAAAGAAGCTTATGTAGGAATTTTGTGGTCAGACCATTTTATCAAGAACCCTGGTAATTTTAAGAAAGCTTTTAAGGTTGCCTTTCGGGCAGTAAGAGAATTTCCTGATTATCTGATCACTATTGGTGTTAAGCCTACTAGCGCGGATACTGAGCTTGGTTATATAAAAATTGCTAAAGAAGTCAAAGAATATCCCGAGGGTAGTCTCTATAAAGTTGCCGGATTTAAAGAAAAACCTACCTTAGCTTTTGCTAAAAAATATCTAAGTTCTTGGGAATATCTTTGGAATACGGGTTACAAAATTTTTTCGGCCAAGATGCTGCTCTCTGAATTTAGAAGGCTTTATCCAGAGCTAGAAAAGCCAGTTGAAGAAATTATTCAAGCAATAGGTTCAGCAAGAGAAGAGGAAGTAATTGTCAGGAATTGGCAGAGTTTTCCCAGGCTTTCAATAGAGTATCTTTTGACTGATAAACTTTCTAAGATTTTGGTGGTACCGGCAGATTTGGAGTGGTCAGATATTGGCAATTGGCAAAAGTTACACGAGGTGCTTGCCTATGAATCCGGTCATCATATGGTTGTAAAGGGCCATCATATTGGTATAGATGACGAGAACTGTTTAATCTATTCAGAAGAAAAGATGATTGCTACCCTGGGTCTAAAAGATATGGTGATTGTTGAGACTTCTGATGTGATTTTTATTGCTCACAAACAACGCGCCCACGAGGTTAAAAAGATTCTGGAAAAATTAAAAGAAGAAGGAAAATATTTTTATCTCTAACTAGCTAAAAGGAGCAGAGATGCTTAAACCAGAGATTTTTAAAGCCTATGATATTCGGGGGGTAGTAGGAAAAGATTTTGACGAAGCAGGATTTTATCGTATTGGCCAAGCCTATGGTGCAGTGCTTGCTCCCCGAGGTGAAGTGGTGGCAGGTCGTGATGTTCGCCTGCATTCTAAAAAACTTCAAAAAAGTTTAATCCGAGGATTGCAAGATGCGGGTATCAATGTAGTAGATATTGGTGAAGTTTCTACCGATATGTTTTATTTTGCGGTGGGTTATTTTCAGTTTGCTGGCGGTTTAATGGTCACGGCCTCGCATAATCCTAAGGAATATAACGGTATCAAGCTGGTAAGAGAGGGAGTAGTGCCTATCTCAGGCGATGATTTTTTACCCAAGATAAGAGACTGGGCGCTTTCTCAAAAAAAACTTAAGAGTCTTAAAAAAGGTGGTCTTAGAAAGCTTGATGTTTGGCAAGATTATCCTAAGTTTCACATTAGGTTTATTAATTTGTCAACATTGCAGGCTTTTTTTGGGCAAGGAGAAACGCTCATTTTAGAAAAGCCTTATCCAAAAAAGACCCGCTTCCGTTTGACTCTTAATCCCAATTTTGGCCTGATGGGTAAGATTGCTTTGCAAGTGTTTAATACTGCTGGGCTTGCCCTTGAGATTGTTCCTTTGAACTTTTGGCCTGATGGCTCTTTTCCGAAAGGCAGACCCGATCCTTTTGTGTCTGAAAATCGGCCAGAATTTTTAGAGACTGTTCAAGAGTCTTGCTCAGATTTGGGGGCGGCCTGGGATGCAGATGGCGATCGTATCTTTTTTGCTCGAGAAGATGCAATATTTGTAGAGCCTTATTATACCAACACCCTCTTTATCAAGCAGATTCTTAAAAAACACCCTGGCGAAAAGATTATCTATGACCCTCGCTATACTTGGGCGCTTATAGATACGATAAAAGAAGCCGGAGGGATACCTATTTTGGAACGCGTAGGCCATTCTTTTATAAAAGCGCGTATGCGCAAAGAAAAGGCAGTTTTTGCCGGTGAGTCTTCAGGTCATACTTTCTTTCGCGACTTTTATTATGCAGATAACGGCATCTTGCCCTTGCTTTTGCTTTTAGAATTTTTGGCAGAGAGCAGACAGAGTTTTAAATCTGCAGTTAGTCAGGTAATGGCTAAATATCCTATCTCAGGAGAGATTAATCTCCGGTTAGAAAACAAAGAGCTGGCGTTTAAAAAATTAAAGGAACGATTTGCCGGCAAAGGCGTGTTTAGCGAGTTTGATGGTTTAAGTTTTGAGTGTAAAAGAGATTGGCGGTTTAATATCCGACCGTCAAATACTGAGCCCTTGCTAAGAATTAATGTTGAAGCCAAAACCCTTTCTCTAGTTCAAGAAAAAACAAAAGAGCTTTTAAGTCTGCTTAAGGAATAAAAATGACTGATAAAGCCTTACTGCTTCATGTTTGCTGTTATAGCTGTACCTTGATTGCTCTTAATGAGTTGAAAACTTTTTCCAAAATAGAGTTGTTCTTTTATGCTCCCAATATTGCAGGTAAAAGTCGTTTTTTGAAACAGGAAAAAGATTTAAATACTCTTGCTGAGGAACGCGGCTTGAAACTTAATGTAATTCCCCAAGATGTTCGCGAGTTTTTCTCTACGGTTTTACCTTTAGAGACACCTAATTCTATGCAGTATGATTCGGATATAATAAGACGGGCCCGTAAACGCTGTTCTTTCTGCTATCAGCTTTTGCTTTCCACCACTGCTAACTTTGCAAAAGAGAATAATTTTTCTGCTTTTTCCACCTCTTTACTCTCCTCGCCTTATCAAACGCGCTCAGAGATTCTACTTTTGGGGAGAATCATTGAAAAAGCAACAGGAGTGCAATTTGTGGATTTTGATGGTCGCAAAAAAGCTTTTTTGGGTAGAAAGAAAGCCCAATCTCTAGGTTTTTATATTCCTGAGGCTTGCGGCTGTGTTTATTCTCAAAAAGATGGCGAGGCGCCTAGGCTTCACTAGTCTGTTTCAAGTTTCTTGAATTTTTAAGACTTTAGGAAATTTTTAAAAACATTAGATTTAAAAAAATTGTGAACCTCTTAAAAATGGCAGCCCTAAGGGGAGTCGAACCCCTGTTTTCAGCCTGAAAAGCTGACGTCCTAACCACTAGACGATAGGGCCTTTTGCTATGCTAATAATAGCAGATAATTTTTAAAATTTCATTAATTTTTTAATTTTGTCAAAGTTTTAAAAACTATTGACTAACTATTAAAAAATAACTATTTTTTCAATATTTTATTGACGAAATTAGTTTTTAATGTTTATTTTAAGTTGCAAAATTTTTAAAAAATGTTAATAGCCATTATTCCTGCAAAATTAGTAGTTCTCAAAAAATATTATAAAACTTAAAAAAATTTTTCAAAAATCTCTGGCCGAGGTATAAGCCTGCCCTTTTAGAAAAAGGGCAGGCAGCCTTTCCTACAGGCTTTTATAAATACTTAAGAAAAAAGCCTGTAAGAAGGCAAGTTAAAGCAGCCAAAAAGGCTGCGGTGGCAAGCACCGTAACCTGGCTATCTGCCAGTTTGCAGGTTTTTTGCCACCCGAAAACAAAAATTAAGAGCGCGCTCAGATACCCCAGCCAAAGTACAAACCTCAAATCAGTTCCCCCCTTTGTGTGGTGTTGCTTTTTAATTATCTCACAATTTTTCCTTTTCGGTCAACCCTCTACAAGGGACGTTTCTCTTTTAAGCGTGGTTTTTGCTCTCTTTTTAAACTTTCCCTATGTGTTTTTAAACACAGGCCAGAAGATTAATTAAAAATCAAAAAAGGCCTTTTTGTTTTTAGGCGCGTTTGCTTTTCGCAAAAGTCTTTTTAAGAAGTCTTAGTTTTCTTGGTTTTTTAAAAAAGCTATTCGCTTTAGAGAGCTTTGCCAAAATTCTTACCTAATTTTCTGGCGCGCCCGGCAGGACTCCAACCTGCAACCTAGGGATTAGAAGTCCCTTGCTCTATGCAATTGAGCTACGGGCGCATAGGTTTAGATGAGTTGTCTCGCCAATGTCCTGGAGCGGGTAACGGGAATCGAACCCGTCTCTTCTCCTTGGAAGGGAGACGTAATACCACTATACTATACCCGCCCGACATTTCATAATAGCAAATTTTCCTTTATATAAAAAGAGGGCGGTCTTTGGTTAGTAATCTGACCAGAAGCTGGCTTAGTTAGGAAGACGAAATTGCAAAGAGATGGTTTTATATTTATAAGCTTAAGAATTTTGCGGGCCTTGTCTCTTTGTGTTGTTTCTTTTCAATTTTTCCTCAAAAAATCACCTCTCTATCTTTTGACCAGGAGACTTTCTGCCTCTTTGGGGTTTGCTAACAAAACTTTAACGAGTCTTTCAAGCCTCATTAAGTTTTGCGAAGCTTTTACCAGAATAATATCTTTATTGAGAATTAGTTTTGGTACTTCTCTTATAGCCTCTTCTGGAGTTTTAAACCAGACGATTTTTTGCTCAGGAAAGCCTGCTTGGCTAGCGCCTTCACCAATCCACTTTCCTCTCTCGCCAATTACCACTAATAGGTCTGCTGCCTGAGCCGCAAGCCTGCCTACCTCCAGATGCTTTTCATAACTTAGAGCACCCAGTTCATTCATATTACCTAAGATAGCCACCTTTCGGCGACTTGGCACTTTTTCTCTACCCGCCTCCGCCTCTTCAGTCTCTTTCTTATCTTCTGAGATTCTTTTTACCTCTGACAAGGGTTTATTTTCTGTGAAGCCTTTTAGCTGTAAATCGCTTCTTAAACTTTCTACTCGCAACTCATCTAACTCTTTTAGCCTCTCTGCCAAGCTGGATAACTCCTTTAATGCCGCTGCCATTGAGACTGGATTAGCGTTATAAGTGTCATCAATAATTAACGAGTCCTTAATGCCTGCCAGAAGATTCATTCTTCCTGGCAGAGGCTTTAGTTTGGCAAGCCCGCTAAAAATTTTTTGCTGATCAATGGCTAGCACCTCTGCTACTGCGATGCCAGCCAACGCCGCGTATCTACCTGCTTCTCCCAATAGGTTCAACTTGATACCAGTAAGCGCCGAGGAGTTTATTTCATTCTCTTCTCCCTGGCCATAGCAGATAACTCGGCAGCGTTTTTCCGCTCGCAGCCTCTGGGCAATTTTTTTAATGTAGGGATTGTCGCCGTTTAAAATTGCTACACCTTCTTTGGGCAGACTCTCTACCAGCAAAGCCTTTTCTTGGGCAATCTCCTCTAGGCTAGAAAACTGTCCTGGGTCAAGATGCACTGGCGCCACAGCAGTAATCACAGCAATTTTGGGTTGGACGATGCTGAGCAGATGCTTGATGTCGCCTGGTTTGTCTGCTGCCATCTCGGCTACAAAATATTGCCTGTCAAAAAGGGGCGAGGTAAAAAGCCTAAACGGCACCAGAAAAAGAGCTGCAAGCCAGCCCAATCTTTTTGGCGAGTGGGTAAACCCCAAGATAGCCAGCGGCAGGCCAAACTCACTGTTTAAATTCTTGGGGGTTTTGTAGACTTTTTCTTTGCCGAAGGCTTCTTCTAGAATGGCATAAATAGCTTCTTTGGTAGAGGTCTTGCCCACTGAGCCGGTAATCCCTATGACCAGGGCTTGGCTTTTTGCCATCGCCTTCCTGCCAAAATAGGCAAGATATTGCACAACCAGTCTCTTTAAGAAGGCTTTTATCATTTTAACTCTATCCTAGCCTATTTTGCTAAATTAGGTAAGAGTTAAGCTTCTAAAAGCCGAAAGGCTGTTTTGGCTTTTTAAAAAATTTTTCAAAAAATCAAGTCTTGCATTCCTATTTATATTAATAATATAATCTATAGGGAGGTGGAGAATCAGAAAGTCCCTAAGTTCGGCAGGCAAAGAGTTGACAGAAAGAGGTTAGAATTTTTGCTATAATATAATAAGTTGAAAAGCAGATTCTTGCTTTAAAAAAGCAGGCTTTCTCTATAGCTAGATCTCGGTTTGTTCTGAAATTATTTAAACCAGCCATCCCTAAGCTTATTCAGATTAACCTTAAAAGGAGTGGCAAAAAAGGAGAGACAATTTAGAATAAGCACAACCCGAAAGATAGTCTTAAAAGCAAACCCAAAGTTTGCTGGTTTGACTTGGCAATTTTCCTCTAAATTTGTTCGCTCTTTCTTTAGAGTAGCAACCTTAAGCATTTTGGGCTTTAGCATTCTTTTTACCTTTGTCTTTGCTCATAAGGCTTATGCTGACCCGCAGCGTTTCTTGCGCTTCTCCGCAAGGTTGCTTTCTAACGCTACCGGTTTTGCTGTCAATGATGATTATTACACTATTAGGTTTGCCCTCTACACTCTGCCCGAAGGTGGTACGCCGGTCTGGCAGGAAACCCAGGTGCTACGCACCGAGAAGGGGGTTATCACCGCCTTTTTAGGCACTATAGTGCCTTTTCCCTCTGATCTGGATTTTAATGCCGAAGTCTACTATTTGGGTATCAAGGTCAATGATGATGCCGAGGCACGGCCTCGCTACAAAATTGCTCCCACGCTTTCGGCATTGAATGCTGATCGCCTACGCGGCCTGGTGCCTGGTACCTCGGCGAATAATCTTTTGAAACTAAACGCTGCCGGCGCCATTGACTTTACCGGTGATATTGTTACCACTGGTATGCTGCAGGCTGGCAGCTCTACCCTGGCAAGCCTCACCGTTACCGGCAGCTCAGCGCTTGCTTCTCTCTCGGTTTCTGAGACAGCGGTCTTAAATCAGACCCAAACCACCACCCTTACAGTCACTGATACCTCGGCGCTGGGCGCTGCCTCGGCCGAGAGTCTGACAGTCTCTGGTCTTTCTTCTTTAGCTAGTGTTCTTGCAGAGAACCTGACTGTCACAGGTAACACAGAGCTTGCCGCTACCTCTACCGGCCCTCTTACTGTTTCCGGTAATGTCCAGATAAGCGGCGATACTTCTATTGTTGGCCTTACTTCTATTTTGGGCGATACGAATATTACCGGCGATGTGGGTATTGCAGGCGCCCTTACCGTGGATGCTTTTCGAATGCCTACCGGCGCCTCTAATGGCTATGTGCTTGTCTCCGATGCTTTGGGCTGGGCAAGCTGGCAGCCCTCTTCAGGGTTGACGCCCTACTGGTCTAACTTGGCTAATCCTGTTGCCAATCTTATCCTTTCTATGCAGTCCTTTACCACTACTTTTGTGTATGGAAATAACACCTCCACAAGTAATCTCTTTACTATCACTGATACAGCCGGCAATACCGGCACGGGCTATCTCTTTAGTTTAGCTACTGCTAGCGGTTCGGCGCTGAATCCCTTCCGCGTTATCGCTGCTGGCGACAATGCTTTGGTGGTGCTTTCTTCGGGCAGAGTAGGCATTGGTACTGCTACTCCTGCTTCTCGTCTGACTGTTGCGGATAATTCCGCTAATCCTGCTCTTGTCATCTCTCAATCAGGTGCTGGTTATGATATTCAGGGCACAGCTGGCAGTTGGTATGTCACCAATAGCGGTGCTGCCACATTCTCTTCAGCCAGCCTTTCTTCTCTTACTCCTGGCTCAGTCCTTTTTGCCGGTGCCTCTGGCGCCATCTCCCAAAACAACAGTCAGTTCTTCTGGGATAATAGCAACTATAGACTTGGCATTGGCACCTCTTCGCCTTCTACGCCGCTTCATGTTGTGGGTCAGAATACCGAGGCAACGGTTGGGAGTGAGTTGGTCTCAAATGGCGCATTTAATGATAGCAGTGCTTGGACTTGGGGGACGGGTTGGTCTTGGGATGCAACCAACCTTGAGGCAGACCACGCAACAGGCGACACCGCTCCTTTAGAGCAAGACATTGGTGCTATTGCTAATAAAGTCTATACTATTACGGTGACCGTAAGAAATAGAACTACTGGCACCCTGACGGTTTATATTGATGATACCCCTTCTCCAGAAGTGATTGGCTCTTCAGCAGGTAGTTATCCCTTTGGTAATGGCACATACACCCTTGTAATTATTCCTACAAACTCTGGTAACTTAAAATTTGTTCCCTCCTCTGACTTTAATGGCTCGGTGGATAATGTTTCGGTTAAGGAAGTGCTACCGTCTTCTCCTATTGCTCTTTTTACTTCTTCTTCGGGTGTAGCCCAGATTGAACTTAGGAGTGGCGCCAATCATCCTTCGAATTTATTTCTCGGATATGAGGCTGGGAAATACACCATCAATCCTTCTTGGAATTATGGTCTCTACAACACAGGTATTGGTTATCAAGCTTCCCGGTATACAACTCATGGCTGGTATAATGTTGCAGTTGGTTATCAGGCGCTCTATCGCAATAATAGCGATTCCAATGTTGCTGTAGGTTTCCAGGCCCTGTATAACAACGCTGGAGGTTGGACAAATACTGCTGTTGGCTACCAATCGCTTTATTCTAATACCATAGGCATTAGAAACAGCGCTTTAGGTGCTTGGACACTAGCTAGTAATACCACAGGTTCGGAAAATGCAGCATTCGGTCGTGATGCAATGCGTTATACCACCACTGGTTCATTTAATGTAGGAGTGGGAGCTTACGCTTTAATGAATCAAAAGGAGGGATGGTATAACGTTGCTGTCGGTTCTTATGCAGGTAGTGGGGCTGGGGGTCAATCTTTTTCAAATAATACTCTTATAGGATATAGAACGGGTGCTGTTCTTTCTACAGGTTCCAACAATGTTATCATTGGCTACCGGGCAGGTGATAATCTTACTACAGGTTCCAACAATATTATCATAGGTTATGATATCGATGCTCAATCCGCAACCGGTAATTATCAACTCTCTTTAGGTAATCTTTTGTTCGGAACGAACGTGGATGGTACAGGCACTACTATTAGCTCGGGTAATATCGGCATTGGTACTGCTTCTCCCAATTCGAGGCTAGAGGTGAAAGGGACTACCAGCGATAGTACTGCCAGCGCTTTACATGTAGTCAATTCTAGTGGCGGAAGCCTTCTCTATGTAAGAAATGATGGCTCCATCGGCATCGGCACCATCACACCGCAATCTAAGCTGGATGTGGCGGGAGGAGTGGCCATTGGTAGTTATGCAGGTGTGAATGCGGCACCTTCTAATGGTTTGATTGTTTCAGGGAATGTGGGCATTGGTACTGCTACTCCTGCTTCTCGTCTGACTGTTGCGGATAATTCCGCTAATCCTGCTCTTGTCATCTCTCAATCAGGTGCTGGTTATGATATTCAGGGCACAGCTGGCAGTTGGTATGTCACCAATAGCGGTGCTGCCACATTCTCTTCAGCCAGCCTTTCTTCTCTTACTCCTGGCTCAGTCCTTTTTGCCGGTGCCTCTGGCGCCATCTCCCAAAACAACAGTCAGTTCTTCTGGGATAATAGCAACTATGCATTAGGCCTTGGCACTTCTTCGCCAACCTCAAAGCTCACTGTAGCTGGTGGCGCTTCATATTTCGGCTATATGAGTGCACCTACAGGCGTCTCAGCCACAGCTACCTCGGGCGGTTCGCTTGCTAGTGGTACTTATTACTATATCGTTCAGGCGCTGGATGCCTCAGGCATTCCCTCCGGACCCTCGGCAGAGGTTTCTTGTACCGTTAATGGTTCCTCAACTAACGCCTGTTTAATCTCTTGGTCTGCAGTTACAAGTGCTGCCAAATACCGGGTTTATGGCAGAAACTCTGGTTTTCAAGATCAATACTGGGAGACTACCTCCCTTTCTTATACTGATACCGGAAGCAGTGGTACCTCATGGTACAGACCCTATTATCCTACTTCTGCCTACTTTGCTGGCAATGTGGGAATAGGTACAACTGAACCAATCTGGCCTCTTGATGTTTACCAAACCAACCCTAATACTGGATTTATTCAGTATGCTGCCTCAGTCCTTAACGCTCCTTCTTCTGTGTCTGGTTCTTATCCTATTATAAGGGGTTTATATGTGGGAGCGATTTCCCAAAATACCACTACTAGCCCGTGGGTGGTTGAAGGAATTGATGTTTATTCAATAAACAGAGGAGATGCTAATGTTGAAATGCTTTATGGGGTTAATGTTACTTCCTGGTCTTATGGTAAAGGTAATGTATCTGAAGCTTTTGCATTTGCAGGCACTGTTACGGCTGAGGGCTATGGCATTTCTAGCCCGGGCACCATTAATAAGGGTGCTGCTTTTCGGGCGTACGGGGTTGCTGAAAACAATGCAAGAATTACCAATTACTATGGTTTCTATGCCGCCAATCCTTTTACCTACGGAGGTGGTGTTATTACCAACAACTACGGCATCTATATCGAGAATCAAACCCGTGGTTCTAGCTTTAACTATGCGATCTATTCTGCAGGCGGCAAGAGCTACTTTGCAGGTAACATTGGCATAGGTGTAACAAATCCCTCCTACCGCCTGGATGTCTCTGATTCCTCAACCACTCGAGGCATAAATGTCAATGTCACCACTGCTAATTCTTATGGCATCTATGCTGTAGGTACTACTTATGGTGTCTATGGCTCT
>Ga0078972_1008348_pt1 | contig 21790 bp, 18 predicted proteins | sample YelNatPaOPGAMG01_FD_67568 | JGI IMG/M metagenome (GOLD analysis project Ga0078972, IMG submission 67568) | Hot spring thermophilic microbial communities from Obsidian Pool, Yellowstone National Park, USA - OP-RAMG-01 (SPADES assembly) (version 2) | ecosystem: Environmental > Aquatic > Thermal...
GCGATTTGAAGTCGCGCGCGACACCCCGAAGAGAAGGGGACTGAAACACATCGAACCACGGCGCCGCCGCGCCGTCTCCACCGTCGCGCGCGACACCCCGAAGAGAAGGGGACTGAAACGAACAACTCCCAGGGCGAGTAGCCGCGGAGCATGCGTCGCGCGCGAGACCCCGAAGAGAAGGGGACTGAAACGACCATGATGCTCGCCATCACCGGCGCCGAAGCCATCGGTCGCGCGCGACACCCCGAAGAGAAGGGGACTGAAACCCACGATGACGTTTGCGGATAAGCTGACTTGCACTGTCGCGCGCGACACCCCGAAGAGAAGGGGACTGAAACAACATGCCGGGCTTTCCGTCGGCCAGGTCCGGGTGTCGCGCGCGACACCCCGAAGAGAAGGGGACTGAAACGACCATGATGCTCGCCATCACCGGCGCCGAAGCCATCGGTCGCGCGCGACACCCCGAAGAGAAGGGGACTGAAACTGCCATTTCTCGTAACCTTCAATGCGCGTAGAGAGTCGCGCGCGACACCCCGAAGAGAAGGGGACTGAAACAAACCTGCGGCGGGCGGTGGCGCATCGGCTGGTACCGTCGCGCGCGACACCCCGAAGAGAAGGGGACTGAAACACGGATCCAACCCCTCCGTATCGAGCGCATGAACCGTCGCGCGCGACACCCCGAAGAGAAGGGGACTGAAACTGATACCCAGGACCGCCTCCCGGACCCCCGCTCCGAGTCGCGCGCGACACCCCGAAGAGAAGGGGACTGAAACTTAATGAGTATTTAGTCCCTGTTGTGGCTGACTGCGTCGCGCGCGACACCCCGAAGAGAAGGGGACTGAAACAGAGGAGAGGTAAGCGGCAGTTTCGCGTCAGCTCTGCGTCGCGCGCGACACCCCGAAGAGAAGGGGACTGAAACGACGAACTCGACGAACTCGATCGTGCAGGTGGTCGGTCGCGCGCGACACCCCGAAGAGAAGGGGACTGAAACTAGCACTAACTCCTTAGTGCCCATTCGTACATACTCGTCGCGCGCGACACCCCGAAGAGAAGGGGACTGAAACGCACGTCCTCGCGCGCCGACCATGCCAATGCCACGAGGAGTCGCGCGCGACACCCCGAAGAGAAGGGGACTGAAACGGTGCATGAGGCTGATCGTCCCAAGCTTGCTCGCAGTCGCGCGCGACACCCCGAAGAGAAGGGGACTGAAACGACGCCTGCGCCATCAACTCCTGCGCCGCCGCCGCCGTCGCGCGCGAGACCCCGAAGAGAAGGGGACTGAAACGAACAACTCCCAGGGCGAGTAGCCGCGGAGCATGCGTCGCGCGCGAGACCCCGAAGAGAAGGGGACTGAAACGTAACTACACCGTCACCAAGTGCTCCTGCTCCTGAGTCGCGCGCGACACCCCGAAGAGAAGGGGACTGAAACCCACGATGACGTTTGCGGATAAGCTGACTTGCACTGTCGCGCGCGACACCCCGAAGAGAAGGGGACTGAAACAGTGGTCCTGCTCCTGATAGTGGCAGGCAAGCAAAGTCGCGCGCGACACCCCGAAGAGAAGGGGACTGAAACGTCAGCACGCCGGGTGATGGCTACGCTCTGGCTGCGTCGCGCGCGACACCCCGAAGAGAAGGGGACTGAAACCAAGTCGCGGTATTCGTCCTCGGGTTCGTGACTGGGTCGCGCGCGACACCCCGAAGAGAAGGGGACTGAAACAGGAGAAAAAGTGAGGGTGATTGCCTCACCTATCACGTCGCGCGCGACACCCCGAAGAGAAGGGGACTGAAACCTGAGCGGACGGCAGGACTCCGCCTGGCGCCCGGCGTCGCGCGCGACACCCCGAAGAGAAGGGGACTGAAACTCAGACTGGCATGGCGGCATGTTGCTGCTGGCACTGGGTCGCGCGCGACACCCCGAAGAGAAGGGGACTGAAACTGCCCAATTCGATTCCAGTTCGAACCAACCCGAATTGTCGCGCGCGACACCCCGAAGAGAAGGGGACTGAAACACGCACATCCGGCTCCTAGATGTAGCCATGCCACCGTCGCGCGCGACACCCCGAAGAGAAGGGGACTGAAACTGGCTCCGTCCTACTCCCAGAAAACCTGGACAACGTCGCGCGCGACACCCCGAAGAGAAGGGGACTGAAACAGCGCGAGGCCCTGGCCGAGGCCAAAGCCCGGGCTGTCGCGCGCGACACCCCGAAGAGAAGGGGACTGAAACGAGGAGGTGAACTGATGCCACGAGGCAGAGTGCCGTCGCGCGCGACACCCCGAAGAGAAGGGGACTGAAACGTCGAGACGTTGCGCACGATGCCGGCGCGAATGTCGTCGCGCGCGACACCCCGAAGAGAAGGGCACTGAAACACGAACAATCGGGCGGCTGTCCTCCGCCGCTCTCAGCGTCGCGCGCGACACCCCGAAGAGAAGGGGACTGAAACGTAACTTCGCACGTAGGGTTACCGCTACTGCTACCATAGTCGCGCGCGACACCCCGAACAGCAGGGGACTGAAACCGGCAGCGTACGGCCCCCACCCGAGATATGGAAGGCGTCGCATGGGCCACGCCCGCGGTACGGCGGCCGTCTGACACTGAGCACCGGGGCTGCGGCGTCAAACCCCGGGGTGCAGGTGGACGCGGCCCCGAAATCAGAGGGCCACGGTGCGCGACGGCGAGGCCCTCATCGAGTGGGCCGACCCCGTCCGCCTGAGCGCGGGCGACAAGCTGCGCGTGACGCTGGGGTAGAGGGGGCGGCGAGAAGCACGGCCGTATCGGGACGAAGAGCGCAAGGCCGCCATGGTGAGCAATCTGCTGGTGGTGCTTTGCAGCGACCGCGGCGTCGAACCGGTGGTCAACACCGGGAGCCTGTATGTATGAGGCGGTGCACCGAAAGGCATGGCCGAGAAAAAAGCCTTTCTGCTTCGCCTGGATCCCGAGATCTACGACGCGATCCACCGCTGGGCGGACGCCGAGCTGCGCAGCGTGAACGCCCAGATCGAGTTTCTGCTGCGCGAGGCGCTCAAGCGCGCAGGACGGCTGCCGCGGGGGGCGCGCCAGCATCAAAAAGAGGGGGATGACCGTGAACGACCGAAGCGGTGACGGGACGGCTTCGGGCTTTTGGGGAGGCTCTGGTGCCTTGCCGCCCGAGCTGAACCGGGCTGTGCCCCGCCCGGTTCGCCTGACTGTGACGGGCAAGATCGTAGCAGCCGCAGCCATCCTGTCCGTGCTGGAAGCCTTCGTGTTCGGGGCATGGCTGTACCGCATCGGGCAGCGCCAACAGCAGGAAGCGTCTGAGTTCCGGCGAATGGCCGTGAAGACGACTGGGCGCATCACGAAGTTCCATCGTGGGGGCAAGGGCCGCCTTCGCTACCACTACCAATTCGAGGCCGAAGGCAAAAGCTACGCGGGCAGCTTCTCTACCTCACGCCGCGCGTACGCCATCGGCGAGCCCATCGAGGTCAACTATCTCCCTGGGCGTCCCGAACACAACTGGGCAACGGGTCACCGAGTGACCGGCGTGCCTCCTTATCTCGGCCCGATCGTGGCCGCCATGTCGCTCGCTGTTGCGGCCATCTTAGGCCTTTCTCTGCGCAGCCAGCGGCGGCTCCTCGAAGAGGGGCGGGCGGCCATAGCCACTGTCCTGAGGGTGGAGCCCGTCCGCCTCAAGGGGGTCCGCTATCGGGTCCATTACGAATTTCCGCTATTGAGCGGCGCTCCGCAGACGGGCCGCTTCGACCTGCCGCGGGATCCGGCGCCGGCGCCCGGCACCCCCATCGTGGTGATCTACGATCCCGACAACCCGCGGCGGCAGCGGCGCTATCCGTTTCCGCTGGTCCGCGTATCCCAGGATTGATCACGGGGGCAACGCAGCCGCGATCTGCGACTCCGTCGCCGTTTCCCCTGGGCTGTGTCTCCGCGGATTGATCAACGCGCGGGCAAGCGCACGGCGCGGCCCGTCTTGATGGACTCCTTGGCAGCGTCGAGGATCTCCAACACTTGGACGTTCATGGGCAGGCTGACCATCCCTTCCAGCGGCTGGTTGTTGCGCAGGCAGTGGACCATGTACGCGATCGGTTCGGCGCGCTCGGGCGGCAGCGGTTGAACCTGGGCCTGCGTGGTGTCCTTGCCCTTGCGGACTTCCACGCGCTCGCGCGTCACGTACAAGCTTCCTTGTCGGCCGAAGACTTCCAGGTCCTGGAAGCTGCGCGGCAGGTCCCAACTGCCTTCCAGCAAAGCCACGCCCTCCGGATACGTGAGCACCAGGGTGGCGTTATCCTCGACCTTGGGGAAGCGCTCGGGCTGGAGCCGGTTGACTTGCGCGTAAACGGTCGCCGGCCGGCCCAGATACCACAGGGCCCACAAGGCGTTATAGCAACCGAAATCCACCAGCGCGCCGCCGCCGTTTTTGACCGGATCGGTCAGCCACTCAAAGAAGTACTTGTTGCGCACGCCGGTGGAACCTGGCCCGCCGTGCCCCACGATTCCGTGGAGTCGCCAGACCTTGCCCAGCTCGCCCGATTTCGCCAACTGGTAGGCGGCGTACTGGGTCGGCCACCAGGCCATCTGGTAATTCGTCATGACCTGGATGCCATGCTTGCGCGCCAGTTGCTCGATGGCCAGGGCTTCCTTGTGGGAGGCCGCCAGCGGCTTCTCGAACATCACGTGGATCTTGCGCGGCGCGCACGCCTGCACGATCTCGAGGTGCCGGTTGTTCTCGACGAAGGCCCAGACGATGTCGGGCTTCGCCTGCTCGAGCATCTGGCGGTAGTCCGAGAAGTAGCGGGCGTTGGGCGCAAGCTTCTTGGCTTCCGCCACCAGCTCGGCATTGGGTTCGGCGATGCCCACGAGCTCGGCGGGCTGGTTGGACGCCATCCGGCCCAGGTGCCCCCACACGTGGGAATGCACCAGACCGATCACCGCGATCTTGTAGGATTGTGCGAGCGCCAGCGAGGCGCACAGCGAAAAACAGGCAAGCAGTCTGCGCATGATAGCCACCTTGTTTGGGATTCCGCCACGGTGCGCGGATGAGGCCGCGCGAGAGGGCAGATCATGATACATTATTAGCCAACACGAGACTGGGTGGGCGCCATGAAACTTCTCCCCTTGACCCTTCTGGCGGTTTTCGTCACTGTTCCGGCGAGCCTCGCACAGCCAGTCCTTCAACAGGCTCGGCAGTTGGAACGGGCCGGCGATGCGGTGCGCGCCCGGCAAATGCTCCAGCGCGCTGTCCGGGCTACACCCACCGACGTGGAGGTGCTGGCAGCCTATGCTGCCTTCCTGGACCGTTATCGGGATCCGGCCGCTCGCAGTGCGTACGAGAAACTGCTCGACGCGCTCCCTGCCGGCGACCGCGCCCGGCGCTCGCAGGTTGCGCGCCGGCTGACCGCGCTGGACCTGCTGGCGGGCGATCGGGCCGCGGCCCTTCGCCACTGGAGGCTGTGGCAGCAAATCGAGGGACGGACCGCCGCAGAGCCGCCGTTCGAAAAGGCGCAGGGGGCCGAGTCCGCCGGCGGCTGGATCGAAATTCCCGGGCCGCTGCCCTCCTTCCTGCGCATGGCTGCTGTCTCGCAGGATGTTACCGTCGAGGATCTGCTGCCGGCGCTGGCGCGTAACGTGGTCACCAACGGCTATCGCGCTTCGGCCTCGGGCGAGGCGCTCGAGCCCACCGAGTACATGAAATTGCTCCAGCGGTATCTTTCGCAGGCGCGCGAGCTGGAAAAGCTGGCTGGCGCCGAGAAGGTGATACGCATCGAAGCCTGCGAATCACCGCGCACCGGCGAGCTGTTGCGCGTGCTCGGCTACCGGATCCGCGGGGCCTGTGGCAGCGAGCTGGCGCTGGAAACCGTCAACGCCACGCGCGCTTTCCTGACTATTGACTCGGGTTTCCCGCTGGCCGAGCTCGAGCAGGCCCTGCGCACCAATCAGCCCTTTGTTTACGAGTATCAGCCGACGCGCGTTCCTGTGCTCTTCGGCCCGGAGGCCTGGCTCACGGGTCGCGAGCGCCAGGGTGCAACCTTCATTGATATCTTCCTGGGCGATCCCGCTCTGTGCCGCCTGTACCTGGGCTTCTCCAAGCTGGATCGCGAGACCGCGCAAGAGCTGCGGCGCGCTGTGCCGCTGGAACGCCTGCGTGCCTTTGGTCACGTGCTCGATTTCTTCGGCGCCATGTTCGAAATCCGCAACGGCAAGGCCGTTGTGCCTGGCGCTCCCCGAACGGAGAAAGCGTGGGCGGAGCTGGTGGGCGTTTCGCCGGACCAGGGAGCGGCATTCTTTGAGCGGCTGTTGACGCGGGATGACGGCTGGCTGGCCAGCTACTTCGATGCGCTCGCCAGGGTCAACGGGCCTGTGAAGGATTACCTGACCGAGCCCGAACGCATGAAGCGCTTCTACGCGGCAGTCCGCGGCCGCGTCACCAGCCCGGGCCCGGCACGGCCCGTCTTCCGATCCAACACGGACATGGTGCTGCTGACCACGCGGCTCCGGCTGGAGCCCGACGGGCGTCCCCACATCCCCGGCGGCCTCGAGGTGTGGAAGAACATCTTCGCGACGCATCCGCACGCCCGCACGGACGCCCGCCTGACGCGAGCCGTGGCCGCCTGGCGCGAACCCGATGACCTGATCGAGGCCCTGTTCGCGCTCTGCCGCAAGACGGTGGAGAACGAGCCCCTCAGGATCTTCATGGCGTTGAGCGATATGAACCGGCGCCGCACCAAGCCACTGGAGCCGGCCACCGTGGAGCGACTAGCGCGCGACTATCGCAACTACGGGGCGCAATATTCGCTGTTCGCCGAAGTGCCCTCAGTAAGCGATGCCACCATCATCTCCTTCCTCGACGCTGCCGAAGCCATCACCCGGATCGGCGATCCGCTGCAACGGGCCAACGCGGCGGGCACGATGCAGGCGCTGGTCAGCCTGTGGCAGATCTTCTGCCGGCACGGCTTCATCCCCGAGGCGCAAGCCGATCGGGTTCTGGCCGAGTTGATCGAGCCGTTCGGCAAGCTCCGGACCGCGCGCGACCTTTTCGATGCCGGCCAGGCGGGCGTCTGGAAATTGCTGGCCGCCACCGGGACTCCCAAGTCGGCCTCGCCTCAGGAGCGCATGATCGAGTTGCTGGCCGGCGTGCAACGCTCGCAAGATCCCGAGACCGAGAACCGGGTCATCGAGGAAATGATGCGCCTCTTCGAGGCGCAACGCCTGATCCCGCTGAACCTGCTCTTTGAAGTCGCGGACCACTTGGAAGCGGTGGCTCGCGGCGAGCGCGTCAACACCGCGCTGCTCAATCGCCTGAGCTCGCGCCTGGGCGAGATCCAGCCGCCGCGCGCCGCGCTGAGCACGGTGGAAAAGAATGCTTTCGCTTACGGGTACTGGACCGAGCGTCACATCGAGGCGCAGCGGCGGTTGAACCTGCGCTCCGCTGTGGAACGGGCGGCGGGCGACCCGGCGCGGGTGCGTGAACTGCGTGGCCTGCTGGCGCCATTGCTCCGGGACACGCTGGTCGGGCTCAACTATATCCACTACGCGCCTCCCGGCGGCCAACTCTTGCTGACCAATCCGCTCTTCGTGCGCAGCCACGACTTCATCGGGGGGCAGGGATCCCGGCAGACCTGGCGGCAGGCCGAGGTCTTCGGGACCGGCTGGCCCTCGAACGCCGGGGGCCGGTTGGAAGGCTCGCTGGCCGGCTTGCCCTATGCGCTGGCGGACGCGGAGCAGAACTTCATGGTTCCGGAACGCGAGCAGGCGCTCATTTGGGGCGACCTGGTGCCGCAACTGGTGATCAGCGCGAAGATCCCGCGCTGGTGGAACGTGACGCCCGCGGAAGTGCACTGGGTCGGATTGCATCTGCGCCTGGGCGAGTCGCTGGTGGCAGAAGCAGCCTTCGATGCGGAGCGCATGGAGCAACTGCGGGACATGCTGACCCGGCAGTCCACGCCGGGTCGCAGGCAACGTATCCTCGATCTGGTGGCCCAGGGTCAGGTTGCCCGTGCGCTCGAAGAGATCACGCCGGGTGAACTTTTCGTGCTGGCCAGTGATATTCTGGCCCGCGACGGCGCCGAGGGCAACCCGTTGGCTGCCGAGATTCGCAGTCTCCAGCGGGAGTTTCCGGATCGCATGAACTACGCCCGCGTGGCCCGGATTTTCGGCACGCCCAAGCCGACGCTGACCAATTCCTACCAGCCTGATCTGTTGCACCTGCGCACCATCCCGACCTTAATGGGTTACTCGAGCCGGATCATGGCCGAAAGCTGGGAGTCCGGGACGCTGTACTGGGCGGCGCTCGCCGATGAGCTGCACCTGCCGCCCTCCCAACTGAACCTGGCGATTCCCGAGTGGACGCAGAAGACGGTGGAGAAAATCTTCGCCACCCATCTGGAAGACTGGCCGGCTCTGTGGCGCTCCATGCGCCTGGTGGCCGAAGACGTCCGCCGCCAGATGCGACAGCAGATGGCCGGCGAGCAGCAGGCGTCTTTACAATAATTGTCGTGACATGGGGGTCAACCATGCGGTTTGTTGGCGTACCCGCCTTGCTGGGCGCGATCCTCTTGCCCGGCGTTTCTCTGAATGCGCAAGAGCCGCAGCGGCCTGTGTACCGGGTCAAGGTGGACATGGTTGTGGTGACCTTCACGGTCACCGACAGCAAGGGCCGCTACGTAAGCGGGCTCAAACCCAGTGATTTCCGCATCCTGGAAGACGGCATTGTGCAGAAGATCGCCACCTTCGCCGAGGGCAGCAAGCCCGCCGTGCAGGTGCTGGAAGACGGATCCACGCGCCCGTTGGTGGCGACCGGGCCGGAGGCCGAACGGGCTGGGCCGGGACCGGCGGACGCTTTCGTGGGGACCAACGTTTTCATCCTGTTCGACACCAGCAACTACATGTACCGCGGCTTCGTCTACGCCTCCGACGCCATCGCCGACTTCGTGCGCGGACTGGATCGGGCGGATTCGGTGGCGATCTACACGTTCAGTCGCAACCTCTCGCGCGCGGCGCCGCTGACGCGCGACCGCCAGGCTGCCATCGCGGGTCTGCGCAAGGCGGTGGCGGGCGATGACGCTGCCTTGTACAACGCGTTGCTGCTCACCCTGCGCGATGCGGCCAAGGTGCCCGGACGCAAGGTCATCATCGTTTTCTCCAACGGGCCGGACAACGCGAGCATGGTTTCACCCGATGACGTGCGCGCGGTGGCCGAAGACGAAGGCATTCCGATCTATGTGATCTCGACCAGCGAAGTGAACAAGGACCCGATTTCCAGCGCGGTTTTCCGCAGAATCACAGCGCGCACTGGCGGCCAGGCCTTTTGGGCCAAGACCTGGCAGAAGCAGGTGGAGGCTTTTGAATCCATTCGCGAAGCCCTCGGCTATTCCTACACCATCACCTACTATCCTCAGCCCAACCCGAACGAGGGCTTCCGCAAAATCACGGTGGAAATCGTTTCCGACGTGGCCAAGAAATATCGGGTGCGTGCCCGGCCCGGCTACCGTCCGAGGCCGGCTTTCTAGCTGCGCGCCTGCCTGGACCGCTATGCTAGACTAAGCGGTTTCGAAGAGTCTGATTATCTCCCATGTCCGTCCAGCTCCTGCTCGTGGGGCAGCTCACGGGTATCGAGGATTTCCTCTTGTCGCCCGCCGGCGCTGCCGAGTGCGCCGCTGCCGGCTACGCCGGGCAGCATTCGCTGGCGGGGCGATCCCACTGGGTGACCCTGCTTGCTGAGGTCATCCCGCGGGCGTTGCTGGCGGAGTTGGGGCTGCCCAGGATCCTTCTGGGCGCCAGCGGGGGCGGTCAGTTTCTCCTGGTGTTGCCGGGCGATGCGGGCGATGCGGCGCGCCAGTTCTTGCGCGAGGCGGCTCAGTCGGTGGCCCGCTTGAGCGGGAACCGGCTTCAGCTCCTCTGGGGCGCCACCGAGAACCTGGGTGACTGGAGCGTGGTTCGGCGCCGCATCCAGGATGAGTTCGAGCGCCAGCGCAGCGAGGCCCGCGCGCTGGATCCGTCCGTCTTCGAACCCTTCACCGAGGAGGCGCCGCCGGAAGGCGACGCGTATTTCCCCGAGTTGAGCCGCGCGCTGTGGGATGCTGACAGCGTGGGGTGGAATCCCGAGGAACCCGCCCGCATCGTGGTGGGGCCGGGCAAGCACACCTGGTCGCTGGCGTCCGGACGCAATCCGGAAGCCATCGTTTTCGCCCGCCACGCTGCGCCCAGCGACGACGGACAGGCGCCGGCAGACTTGGAGACCCTGGCTCGCCGGGCGCAGGGAAAGCCGATTTGGGGAGTCTTACGGGGCGACGCCGACAACTTCCGAATCCGCATGCGCCGTGCTCAGACCATCGAGGAGCACGTCCAGCTTTCCATCCTCTATCGCCACTTTTTTGCCGGGGAGCTGGAAGTGCTTTGCTCGCAGCCGGAGTTCTGGCGCAAAGTGACCATCCTTTACACGGGCGGCGACGATTTTGCCGTTTACGGCGCCTGGGATGCGCTGGCGCCCCTGGCGCGCGAAATGCAGCGCTTGTTCCATCGCTTCAGTGAGGAGAATCTGAAAGAGTTTCCTGGCCCGGAGGGCAAGACCATCTCCATGGCCATTGCCCTGGCCGAGAGTCCGGAGGCGACTCTGGCCAGCGTGTATCGCGAGGCCGGTCGGCTGCTCGCGCTGGCCAAGGCTGCGGACAAGGACTGCCTGTACTTCCTCGGTCGCACCCTGGAGTGGAAGCAACTGGGGGATGCGGCCGAGCTGAAGGACACTCTGGTGCGCATGGTGAACGAGACGGCCGCGTCTCGTCACGTGCTCCACGAACTGAGCCGTTTCTACCATAAAGGGGCCGCGGCGCAAAGCGTCGAGGCCGAACTGCTTGAGAGACCCTGGAGGTTCCAGCGACGCCTGAACCGGGCGCTGGCCGGAGCGCGGGAGCGTGAGGTGCAGAAGCTGCGCGCCCACCTGGCCAGCGAGCTCAGTAGCAGGGGCGCGGCGCAGGTGCGCCTGCGGCCGGCCGGGCTGGTGGCGCTGGAATGGGCGCGATTGACCACCGAGGTGCAGTGATGGCGACTGAAGTTCAACCCGAAACCAAAGGCCGTTCTTCGACTCCGCGCGAGGGACGCGGCGGGGCTGCCCGCGAATCGGGTGGCCGCAGCTCGGAGAGCCGCACCGAGCGGAAAACCGAGGGCCCGCCCGAGATTGATCTCGACAAACTGATCAACGACAGTCTGTACCTGGACAACCAGGCGCACGCGGTCGTCAGCCGCATGCGCGACTTGGATTCCGGCACCAAGAGCCAGCTCCGCCGCTTGTACAATGCTGTGCGGCGCGCGTGCCGGGCGCCGGAAAGCGAGCGCCAGCACCAGTTCGTCATGCTGCGCGCGCGACTGGCCTACACCATCGCCCGGCATTCGCTGCGCAGCCTGGAAACGCTGGAGCGCCTGCTGTTGCAGGTCACCCGCAAGAACGATCCGCGGGGCTACGAACGTTTCCGTGACCTTTTCGAAGCCATCGTGGCATACAACGAGTGAGGAAGCATGAGCGCGCACACAGCCGAAACTGAACTGCGATTTTTGGGGAAATTGATTCTGGAGGGAGAGCTGGTTTGCGAGACCGGCCTGCACATCGGCGCGGGCAAGGGATCGCTCGAAATTGGCGGGGCCGACAACCCCGTCATCAAGGATGCCTTTGGCCGTCCCTATGTGCCCGGCAGCTCATTGCGCGGCAAATTGCGCGCCCTGCTCGAGCAGGCTTCGGGGTTGGCCGTCCCCTCCGAGCTGGTCTACCTGTCGCGCCGCAAAGGCCAGGAAGTGCGCATTCACCAGAGCGACCGCCCGGACGACGAAATCTGCCTGCTGTTCGGGCGCAATCCGGGCCGCATGGAAAGGGTGCAGGGCGAACCGCTGGAGTCCAGCAACGCCACTCCGGCCCGCCTGACGGTGTGCGATGCGCCGCTGGATCCTGACAGCATCACGCCGCAGATGCGCGAGAACCTCGACGATGAACTGACCGAGGTCAAGAGCGAGAACGCCATTGACCGCATCACGGCTCAGGCGAACCCTCGCACGCTGGAGCGGGTGCCGGCCGGAGCCCGGTTCCGCGTGCGCATGATCCTCGATATTCTCTGCGAGGAGGACAAGGCCCTGCTGGCCCGCCTCATCGAGGGCATGCGGTTGCTGGAAGACGACTCGCTGGGAGGGGGCGGCTCGCGCGGCAGTGGCCGCGTGCGCTTCGCCAATCTGCGGTTGGTGTGGCGCAACCGCGGCTACTATGCCACGGGCGCGCCGGAAGTGGAGTTGATTTCCAAGGCCGACGTAGCCGCTTTGCAGTCCCTGGCTCTGAGCGAAGATTTCGCTGCCCGGCTGGCGCCCTGACCATGCAGCCCGCGCTCGTCTTTCGCTTCCGGCCTGCGGGTCCGTGGCGCATCGGCCCCGGCGACGGTTCGCGCCACGACACGGACACGCTCATTCACAGCGACGTGCTCTTTTCCGCCCTGACCCAGGCAATGTTGCATCTGGGCTGGCTGGAGGAATGGCTTTCAGCCACGACGCCGGATGCGGGAGCGCCTGTTCTGCGCCTGAGCTCCTGTTTCCCTTACCTGGACGAGGTGCACCTGGTGGCGCCGCCCGCGACCTTGTGGCCGCCCGCTGCTTCGCCGAAACTGCGTTGGGAGGGGGCCCGGTTCGTTCCCCTGGCTCTGATCAACGACCTGCTGTCCGAGCAGCCCCTCAACGAGGAAGCCTGGCGGCTGGACGGTCCCAGCGAGTGCCTGCTGCCCGCGGACATCAAATTCTCCGCGCCCGGTCCGTTCCGTCCGGCCCGGCGCTGGCGCGCCGCCGTGGATCGTCTGGGCGGGTCCATCCTGCCTTACGAAACCGGCTGCCTTGAGTTCTCCGAGGGCGGAGGCTTCTGGGGGCTTGCGGTTTTCGCCGATGAGCAGGCTTGCGCGGAATGGGGACCGCGTCTGCGGGGCGCTCTTCAACTGCTGGCGGATACGGGCCTCGGGGGCGAAAGAGCGCAGGGCTGGGGGCATTCGCTGCCGCCGGAGTTCATCGAGATTGAGTGGCCGGACACGCTTCTGACCGCGCCCGTGCTGACGACCGAGTCCGAAGGGCCGGGCGCCTGGTGGCTGCTTTCTCTCTTCAATCCTGCCGCCGATGACGCGGTGGATTGGCCTCGCTCGCGCTATCAGTTGATCACGCGGGGCGGACGCGTGGAAAGCCCGCAAGGTTGGGGCCTGCCGAAGAAGCTGTTACGGATGGTGACCGAAGGCTCGGTGCTTTGCGCGAGCGGTCCGTTGCGCGGGACCGCGCGCAATGTAGCCCCGGACGGCTTTGCGCATCCCGTGTTGCGGTACGGCGTGCCGCTCGCGCTCCGCATTGGCGCGATCTCGACGGATCGGCCTCCGGCCGAGCGAACGGGGACGGTGGCATGAGATATCGGTTGACGTGTCTGAGTCCCGTGCTGGTAGGCAACGGGCAGAAGTTGTCGCCCGTGGACTACATGGTGTGGCGGAACCAGGTCAATGTGCTGGATCAGCGCCGCATCTTTCGGTTGCTGGCCAAGGGACCCAGGCTCGAAGGTTATCTGGCGCAGCTCAAGCGTGCCGAGAAGCTCGACTTTGCTTCCTGGGGCGGTTTTGCCCAGAACTTTGCCGATCGCCGAATCCCGTTTGAGCACCCTACCGCGGCAACCTACTGGGAGCGGGCCAAAGGCGAGAGCTTGCAAATCCCCGTCTTCGTCTCCGGTCCTGACGGGCCCTATTTGCCGGGAAGCGCGCTGAAAGGGGCGCTCCGCACAGGCGTGCTGTTCGCGATGTGGAAGGACAGCATGCCCGCCCGCCTGGAAACTCTGGAGTCTGAGCGACTGGCGCGCCGCCCGGGCGAGGTCCTCGAGCAGGAAGCCTTGGGCAGTTCGGGAACCAGCGTGATGCGGCTGGTTCGCTTTTCCGATTCCAAACCTGTGCCAACTTCCGCGCTCAGGATCTACCTCCTGCGCGTGGCCACGTTACAGCCCCGCGGCGGCGGACAGTTCGAGCTGGGCTGGAAACAGGCGCCGCGTGGTGCTGTGGATGCCCGCCGTGTGGAAGAGAGCACGCCTCTGTTTGCGGAAATGGCGGCGCCCGGCACCGTCTTCGAGGGCGAATGGCATGAGAACACGTACCTGACTCAGCCAGGCGTCTGGGAGGCACTGGGATGGAAGCAGCCGCTGGACACTGCGGCCATTCTGCAAGCGGCCAATGAGTACGCGGCTCGCCTGCTCGAAGTTCACCGCCAGTATGCGCGCATGGCGGGATTGTCGCTGCTGGCGCGCGATCTGGACCGCATTGCAGCCTTCCTGCCTTCCAACGGGCGCCGAAGCTGCGTGTTGTCCATCGGCTGGGGGAGCGGCCTGCTGGCCAAGAGCGGGTTCCTCGAGACCGATGCCGAGGCATACCGCCGCGCGCTGTCCCAATCCGCGCTTTACGCGCGTGTTTTGAATCCGGCCCTGCCTTTCCCCAAAACGCGCCGGATCGTCTTTCTGGAGAACCAGCCGGCAACGTTACCCGGCTGGGCGTTGCTCGAACTGGACTGAGGAGCATTGTCGCTCGCGGTTCTGAACCGCTCGTGTGCTTGCGCCATCGCGATAATAGACAACAGGCGCCGTGGACTTCATCGAGCAACTGAAATCCTCGGTGGACATTGTCTCCGTGGTCGGCCAGTACGTGCGGCTGAAGCGCAGCGGCTCCAGCCAGCGCTGGGTCGGCTTGTGCCCCTTCCACAGCGAAAAGACGCCGTCGTTTTCCGTGCATGGCGCCCATCAGTTCTTCAAGTGTTTCGGTTGCGGCATGGGCGGGGACGTGATCCGCTTCGTCATGGAAATCGAGCGGATGACGTTCTGGGAGGCGGTGAAGCTGCTGGCCGAGCGGCACGGCATTCCGCTGCCCAGGCGCGAATATACCGATGCGGAAACCAGGCTGCGGGCCGCCATCTATCGCATGCATGAGCTGGCGGCCGAGGCTTACCGTAGCGCGCTTCGTTCATCGGCAGGGGCGCAGGCGCGCGCGTATCTGGACAAGCGCGGCGTGGACGGGGCGCTGCGGGATGAGTTCGGCCTGGGCTATGCGGATCCGGGCGGAACCACGCTGGCCCGCCTGCTCGCGCAGGAGGGTTTCAGTCCGGAGGAAATGGAAGCCAGCGGCCTGGTGCTGAAGCGCCCCGAGGGAGGCTTTTTCGATCGCTTTCGCGGCAGGTTGATTTTTCCCATCCACAATGAATCGGGCAAGATCGTGGCCTTCGCAGGACGCGCGCTCCAGGAAGGTGATGAGCCCAAGTACCTGAACTCGCCGGAAACGCCGATCTATCGCAAGAGCGCCTTGTTGTACAACCTGCATCGTGCGCGGGACGCCATCCGCAAGCAGGACCAGGCGGTGCTGGTGGAGGGTTACATGGACGTGATCGGCCTGTGGCGGGCAGGAGTGCGCAACGTGGTAGCCAGTTGCGGGACGGCCTTGACCGAGCAGCAGGTGCGAACCTTGCGACGCCATTCCGAAAACATCGTGGTCAACTTCGATCCCGATGCGGCCGGCGCCAGCGCCACGGAGCGCTCGATTCAGGTGCTGCTGGCGGAAGGCCTGCGCGTGCGCATTCTGGCGCTGGAGGAGGGGCTGGACCCGGACGAGTACGTGCGGAAGCGCGGTGCGGAAGCCTATCAGGCGTTGCTCGAGAACGCTCCGGGCTATTATCACTGGCTCGCGGATCGTGCGCGCGAACGCTGGGATCTTCGGACCACGGAGGGGCGACTGGCCGCTCTGCGCTTCCTGCTGCCTTCCGTGCAACGTTTGCAGGACAAGCTGGAAAGGGCGGCCGTGGCCAGCGAGCTGGCTGCGTATCTGGGCATCGAAGCGGGACTCGTGCTCGAACACTTCCGGCGCGCCGCTGCCGAACGGCGCCCCATCGAGACGCCGGCGGCGCGGAGCGTCCCGCCCGTGGAGCGGATCCTGTTGAACTGCCTGCTGGCCAGTGATGAGGCAAGACGCCAGGTCGCGCCGGAGTTGAAGTCCTTGTCGCTGGACCGGCTGGCGACGCGACGAATCCTGCGGACGCTGATCGCGCTGGAGGATTCCGGCGGACCCGTGAGTTACGCAGCTCTGGAAGGGCGCCTGGAGGACAATGACCGGGAGCTGCTCGCCTCGCTGGTTTTGTCCGATGAGCTGTTTGAGGAGTCGCAGGCGCTGGAGCAGGCGTGGGCTTGTCTGGAGGCTTTGCGCGCGGCTGAGCGGGAGGCGGAGCGGAGCCGGCTGCGCGCGCGGATCAAGGAGGCCGAGCGGGCGGGCAACGTGGACGAAGCGCTGCGGCTCACCGAAGAGCTGACGCGGCTGGACAGGAGCTGAACATGAAGGCTCGCGCGGCTGTTGTACAATAGCTTGGACGTTTCTGCCGGGTTGGCGGAGGGGTTCCCGTGACACTCGACGACAGGGACGGGCGCTTCAAAGAACTCGTGGAGTCCGGCAGGGAGAAGGGGTACGTGTTGTACGACGAGGTCAACGAGCTTCTGCCTGACGATGTAGCCGGCGGTCCCGAGCTCGAGGAGCTGCTGGCCCAGTTGGACACGGCAGGGGTCGAAATCCTCGAAGAACCCAAGCTGGATAAGCTGCCCGAAGAAGAGGAGCTGGGCGAGCTGGACTTGAGTCCCGAGGAGGACGACAAGACCAGCGACCCGGTGCGCATGTACCTGCGCGAGATGGGATCGGTCCCCCTGTTGACGCGGGAAGGGGAGATCGAGCTGGCGCGTCGCATCGAGCGCGGGCAGAACAAAGTCCGCAAGGCCCTGTCGCGCTGCCCTGTCGTGATCCAGGAGATTTTCCGTCTGGCCGAGCAGGTGGCCTCCGGCGAGCTGCCCATCCGGGAGGTGCTCGCGATTCCGGACCTGGCCAACGAGCAAACGCAGGAAAAGCACAAGCAGGAATTCCTCGAGGCGGTCGAGGAGATCCGCCCGCTGTTCCAGAAGGTGCAGCAACTGAGCCGCAGGCTGGTGGCGGTGCCGCAGAGCACCAAACCCAAGCAGCATCGCGCGCTTCGCCGCGAGCTGGCGCGCTGCGCCGTGATGATGTCGCGCAAGGTTCGCGCCTTGCCCTTCGATCCGCTGGTGGAGCGTCGCCTGTGCGAAGCGGTGCGCAACGCGGTGGAGACACTGCGCGTTCCCGAACAGGAGATCGCGCGCATCCAGCGCAAGCTGGAAGAGCCGGATGCTCCGGTGCGCGAGTTGCGCAAGGAGCTGAAGCTCCATACTTCGCGCCTGCGGCAACTGGAAGAGGAATACGGCGCCAGCGCCTTCCAGTTGCGCCAGACCCTCAAGAAGATTGACGAAGGTCAGCAGGAAGCTGACGCCGCCAAAAAGCAACTCATCGAGGCCAACCTCCGCCTGGTGGTCTCCATCGCCAAGCGGTACACCAACCGCGGCCTTCAGTTCCTGGACCTGATCCAGGAGGGCAATCTCGGGCTGATGAAGGCGGTGGAGAAGTTCAACTATCGGCGCGGCTACAAGTTTTCCACTTACGCCACATGGTGGGTGCGGCAGGCGATCACGCGTGCGATCGCCGACCAGGCCCGCACCATCCGCATCCCCGTGCACATGATCGAGACCATCAACAAGCTGGTGCGGGCGCAACGGCAGCTCCAGCAGGAACTCGGTCGGGATCCCACCACCGAGGAGCTGGCCAAGCGCCTGGAGATGCCGGTGGCCAAGGTGCGCAAGGTGCTGCGCGTGGCGCAGGAGCCCATTTCGCTGGAGACGCCGGTGGGCGAAGAGGAAGAATCCCACCTGGGCGATTTCATCGTGGACCGGCGCGTGCGTTCGCCGTCCGAAGAAGTCATCAACCTGAATCTGCGCGAACAGACCGCAGAAGTGCTCAAGACGCTGAGTCCGCGCGAAGAGAAAGTGATCAAGATGCGGTTCGGTCTCATGGACGGCAGCGAGCACACGCTGGAGGAAGTCGGCCAGCACTTCCAGGTGACGCGCGAGAGAATCCGCCAGATCGAGGCGAAGGCCTTGCGGAAGCTCCGGCACCCCAGCCGCAGCAATCGCCTGCGTCATTTCCTCGGATTGGTCCGGGGCGACTAGGCCGGGGCGGGCGAGTAAATCCTTTCCACCATCGCGGCGATTGTTTCGGGCACGAGGTGACGCCACGGCTCGCCCTCCCGGATGCGACGGCGCACTTCCGTGGCGGAAACGTGCTCGTAGCCGCCTTCGAGGGGCAGCGGGTGGATGCGGTCGCGCAGTTCCGCGGGAGGCTGCCAGGCGCGGGCGCGAGGCGCCACCAGCAATTGGAATTCACGCAACTGCTCGCGGATGGCGTCCGGATGGCCGTAATCCCAGTTGACGATGCGCTCGGCGGCATCGTCGCCGCAGATGAAAAATAGCTCGGTTCCGGGCGGATAAGCGGTGCGACATTCGCGGGCGATCTCGATGAACAGGCCGCCCTCGGTCGCCGCCAGCGAGCAGCGCTCGCAATCTTCGAGCGCGGCTTGGAGCATGCGCACGCGGTCTTCGAAGGAGGCGCCCTCGTAAGACTTATGGGGGAAGCGGCGGGGCAGCGCGAAAAGGACCTCGTCCACGCGCTCCAGCGCCGCGCGCGCCAGGGCCAGGTGGGCGCGAGTGGGCGGGTTGAACGTGCCAGCCAGGATGCCCAGACGGGCGGGAACGCCAGGTGCGCGACGATAAAACGTCACACCTAACTAGATACCGCACGCCGGCAACGTTGTGGCAGGCTGGAAACGATGGGGAAGAGGAAACTTCGCATCGCGCTGCTCGGCCAGGGATTCATGGGCCGGGCGCACTCCAACGCCTTCTGTCAGGTGAAACATTTCTTCGATGTTCCGTTCGATCTGGAGCTGCGCGTGCTCTGCGGGCGGGACCGCGAGCGTCTCGAGCAAATGGCCGCCACCTGGGGATGGGCGGAAACCGCCACGGACTGGCGCGAAGTGGTGACGCGCCCGGACGTGGACCTCGTGGATATTGCGCTGCCCAACGCGCTGCACGCCGAGGCAGCGATTGCCGCCGCGCGGGCGGGCAAGATCGTGCTCTGCGAAAAGCCCCTGGCGTTAAACGCCACCCAGAGCGCCGAGATGGTGGAGGCCGCCCGCAACGTGCCCACCATGGTGTGGTTCAACTACCGTCGCGTCCCGGCGGTGGCCTTCGCGCGTCGTCTCATTGAGGAGGGACGGCTGGGCGAAATCTACCACTACCGCGCTGTGTACTTGCAGGAGTGGGCGCGCCGCCCGAACCTGCCCGACACATGGAAGTTGAAGCGCGCGGAAGCCGGTTCGGGAGTCGTAGCCGATCTGGCCTCACACCTGATTGATCTCGCCCTCTGGCTGAACGGGCCGATTCGCGAGGTCACCGCCATGACGCGCACTTTCGCGCCGGGTCGTGATCTTGAAGACGCCGGCCTGTTTCTGGCCCGCTTCGAAAACGGCAGTGTGGGGTCGTTCGAAGCCACGCGCTTCGCCACAGGCTATCGCAATCGGAATGCCTTCGAAATTCACGGTTCGCGCGGCATGCTGGCTTTTAACCTCGAAGACATGAACCGCCTGCGGTTCATGGACGCCTCGGACCCCGACTCCCTGCAGGGGCCGCGCGACCTGCTGGTGACGGGGCCTGGTCACCCTTACTCGGAGAACTTCTGGAAGCCCGGCCACATCGTGGGCTACGAGCACACCTTCATCGCAGCCCTGGGTGATTTCCTGCAAGCGCTGGCGCGCGGCGAGCGCTTCCGTCCCGATTTCGAAGACGGCCACCGCGTACAGCTCGTGCTGGATGCGGTGGAGCGGTCTGCTGCCAGCGGGGTCTGGGTGAGCGTACCGCCGCGCTAAAGTAGGAAACGGAATGTTCGCCTGGATCTGCCCGCAGTGCGGTCGTGAAGTTCCTCCTTCCGAGCCCGAATGCCCGTATTGCAAGGAAACCGCCGCTGCGCCATCCCCTGCGGCGCCGCCCCCGGAAAAGCCGACTCGGAAAAGGAGGCGGTTGCCGGCCTGGCTCCTGACCGTGTTATTCGCCGCCGGATTCGCGGCGCTGGGCCTGGCTGCCTACTGGGGCTACCGGAGCGTTCGCGCGCCTGCGGCGCCCGTCGCGCAGGCGCCCAAGTCCGTGGCTGCGTTTGAGACGCCGACGGCGCCTGAAACGGGCGGCAAGCCGCACCCGCTCGCCCGGCACATCGAAATCACCGGTTTGCGGCTGAGCGAGGATGCGAAGCAGCGCGCGAGCGTCCAGTTTCTGGTGGTGAATCATTCCGGCGCCGATCTCAGTGGACTGGCGGCTGACGTACGGCTTGTCGCCGTGAGCGGCACGGGGGATCGGCAGGTCGTGGGAACATTTTCTTTCAAAGTGCCGAGACTGGGACCGTACGAGTCGCGGGAGCTGAAGGCGCCGCTCGAAACCAAACTGCGCGTATACGAGCTGCCCGACTGGCAATTTCTGCGCGCGGAATTTCAGATTACATCCCCCGCCCCCTGAAACTTCGTCCTTGGTGCTGCCTGGTGCGGGGTACCGCCATCACCGCTCACGGGCGTAAAACCTCTAAAACTTCGCCCTCGGCGCCGCCCGGTGCGGGAGGGCGGTGATATGCTGGGCAACTGATGCCGACTCGTGTTGTCCGCAAACCCCGCACCGCGGAGGAGCGCAAGCAGCGCATCCGCAAGATCCTGGCGATTCTCGACCGGACCTGGCCCAACGCCACGACCGAGCTGAAGTATCGCGACGCGTGGGAACTGCTGGTGGCAACCATTCTTTCCGCGCAGTGTACCGATAAAAGGGTGAACGAAGTTACTCCGGGCCTGTTCGAGAAGTATCCCACGGTTTACGATTTCGCCGCCGCCAACCAGGCTGAACTGGCCCGGGACATACGGCCTACGGGTTTCTACAACAACAAGGCCAAGGCGCTGATCGGCGCAGCCAAAAAGATCGTCTCCGATTTCGGCGGGCAGGTACCGCGCACCATGGAGGAAATGCTCACGATCCCTGGCTGCGCGCGCAAGACGGCCAACGTGGTGTTGGGTACGGCATATGGCATCCCCACGGGCATCGCGGTGGACACACACGTGCAGCGGGTGGCGCGGCGTCTGGATCTTACCCGTCAGACCTCGCCGGAGAAAATCGAACGCGAACTGATGCAGATCATTCCCAAGAAACGTTGGATCCGGTTTTCCCACCAGATGATTCTCCACGGGCGGTATATCTGCACGGCGCGCCGCCCGCGCTGCCCCGAGTGCCCTCTGGAGAAGCTCTGTTATTCCAAGGACAAGACGGTTTGAATTCTGGCCGAGACCGCCCGGAAGCGCGGAGTTTTGGGGCGCCCGGGCCGCTCTGTTAGAATCCTCGGCAGGGGGGAGAGTTGGCCATCGCGGGGCTCGAGGAGGCGGTCTTCTGGAGGGTGTTTTACGGCCGGGAGGTCTCGCGCACGGCCCTGGCAGCCGAGTTGGGAGTCAGCCTCGCCACGATCTCCCGTGCGGTCCAGCGCCTGCTGCAGCACGGGCTGCTTTCGGAGGTGGGCGCCACGCTGTCGGCGAGAGGCCGGCATCCTGGCCTGCTGCGCGTCAATCCGCACCTTGCCTTCTTGCTGGGCCTGGAAATAGATCGTGACCATGTGCGGGCGGCGGTGACCGATTTTGCCGGCACCCCGCTGGGGTACGCCGCTGCCTCCTGCGATGCCCGGGGCAGCTTGCAGGCGACACTGGTGGCCTGTGCACAAACGGCGGGGCGCGCCATGGAGGCGGCCGGAATTGGGCTGGACCGAATCGCGCGCGTGGGGGTGGGGCACACGGGAACGCTCGACCTCGAAGCGGGCGTTTGCC
>Ga0078972_1008349_pt1 | contig 21775 bp, 16 predicted proteins | sample YelNatPaOPGAMG01_FD_67568 | JGI IMG/M metagenome (GOLD analysis project Ga0078972, IMG submission 67568) | Hot spring thermophilic microbial communities from Obsidian Pool, Yellowstone National Park, USA - OP-RAMG-01 (SPADES assembly) (version 2) | ecosystem: Environmental > Aquatic > Thermal...
AAGTCCAGAAGAGTTTGAAGAAAAATATGAAAGTCAACATATGAAGTCAGCGGCATAATCTCTACAACTTTTGGGCATAAAAAATGTCTTGAAAAATGGGGTGCAGTACAGCTGATCTTAGAATCGTTGTTCCATCTGCATATTTGCATGATATTGTTCCAAGAAACGAGGTTGAGAGATTTGACTTACATACAGAAAAATCCTTGGAAAAGAGGGATTTAAATAATTATGGAAGAAAAAAGGACATACCTTGACCCAAATGCAATATCAAGGCTTGCGGGGATGGAAGTTGCCGCTAGGCTTGTAGTAGAAGGCTTTATATCAGGCATGCACAAAAGCCCATATCAAGGCTTTAGCGTTGAATTCGTGGAGCATCGCCAATATATGCCCGGAGATGAGATAAGGTATATTGATTGGAAAGTCTTCGGCAAATCTGATAGATACTATATAAAGAAATTTGAGGAAGAGACAAATCTCCGTAGCTATATAGTTTTGGATACGAGCGGATCAATGGGATTTAAGAGCGATAAAGCATCTAATATGCTTACAAAGTTTGACTATGCCTGCTTTTTATCTGCTTCTTTGACATATTTAATGCTTAAACAGAGAGATTCTGTCGGATTAGTGACTTTTGATGATAGATTAAAAACTTATATACCACCCAGAAATGGTCCTTCACATCTTCATATAATAATCTCTGAGCTTGAAAAATCTTCGCCCGGAAAAGAAACAAACATTAGCACCACATTCCATGAATTAGCACAACGAATAGTCAGACGAGGTTTAGTGATAATTATCTCCGATCTTCTTGATGATCCAGAGAAGGTCCTCAGATCTTTGAAACATTTCAGACACAAAAAGCATGAAGTTATTGTATTTCATGTCCTTGATCCTGCTGAGCTTATGTTCCCCTTTGACGGAACTGTTTTATTTAGAGATATGGAAACACAAAGACAACTCACAATAGAAGCGGAAATATTGAAAGATGAATATCTACGTAAAATGAAAAACCTTATCAACGAATATAAAAATGGTTGTAATGCCAGTTTGATAGACTACGTTCAAATTGATACATCTGTGCCTTTTGACTATGCACTTTCCGCTTATCTATCTAAGAGAAATAGACAAAAATGAACTTTTTCAATCCGTTCTTGCTTATAGGCTTATTAGCCGTTGGAATTCCATTGATTATCCATCTTTGGAGCAGACGACATGCGAAGATCATAGATTTTAGTAGTCTGCAATTCCTTTTATCCCTCAATCGTAGAAAGGTCAGAAGCTTAAGACTGAAACAGATACTAATACTGATTCTACGAATGTTAATAATCTTATTGATAGTTTTGGCTTTTACCAGACCTATATTCAAAAGCAAATGGCTTGCATCTGCAAGTGGAATGGCGAAAAGAAGCGTTGTTATTGTCCTTGATAACTCATATAGTATGGGATATTCTGGTTTGCAGGGTATAAGATTCAATATCGCCAAAGAAAAGGCATTAGAGATACTTAATTCATTAGGAAATGGCGACAATGCTTCACTTATACTTATGTCCGATGTTCCAGATATAGTATTTAAGCAAGTTACCTCAAATATTCAGCAAGTTAAAAGTGCAGTTCAAAATGCGAAATTATCTTATAAAGGGACTTCCGTTTTAACGTCTTTGCAAGAGGCATATTCATTACTAAAAGAATCAAAAAATCCTCAAAAACAAGTTTATTTAATTAGCGATCTATGCGAAAATGGTTGGAAAAATTGGAAAACGACGATCTCTGAACAGCCAAATGAAATTGAGACTTACATAATCAAGGTCGGTGAAAATGCAGATAATAGGGCAATTGAAAATATCAGATTATCAAATGATATAATAGGAACGGGCGCACCAGTCCAGATAATCGCAAAAGTCAAAGGCACGACGTCAGGGCAGACAATCGCTGAATTATTTATAGATGGCGAAAAGAAAAGTCAATCAACAGTTTCAGGGAATACAGTATCCTTTACTGATGTGTTTCATAAGCCGGGAATTTACACAGGCGAAGTGAGATTATCAGCCGATCAACTTCCTGTTGATGATTCAAGTTTTTTTGTATTTGACGTCATCGGTCGTGTCAAAGTTCTTGTCGCAGGCGATAATAGATTTTATGTCAATTTGGCGTTGAATCCATATAATTCTTTAGAGTCAGAGGCGATGATATATCCCGTTAATGTAACGATAGATGAATTAGGCAAAGTATCGCTTGATAAATATAATGCTGTCGTGCTTGTTGATGTCGCCAGGTTGACTGATAGTGCGATTCGTAATCTGAATGAGTTTTATTCTAATGGTGGAAACATTGTAATATTTGTTGGCAAATCTGCTGATCGTGATTTTTATAATAAGCTTGATTTCTTGTCTGTCTCATTTGGAAGCAGAACTGATTTTGCTCAAAAACCGATCAGAATATCAAGATGGAATAAAGATCATCAGATATTCAGTGTTTTTCGTGAGGAAGGTATGTCTGGAACATTGAAAGCTCCCGAAATTTATAGTGCTTTTTCAATTATCCCCAAAGCAGGTGCAGAAATTATATCTAACTTTGATAATAATATTCCAGCTATTATTGAGGTTAAATCAACAAAAAGCGATGTCAATAGCGGAAAAGTGATATTGTTTAATTTTTCGCCAGACCCTCAAGCATCTGATATATCTCTCAGACCTGCATTTTTGCCATTGATCCAGCAAACTATTCTTTATTTAGTTAAAAATGACGGAAATATAGAGAACAAAAATCTTTTAGTTGGAGATAGATATTCAAAAAACATCTATGTAAAAATGGACTCAATACCAAGGGTAACCGATCCTGATGGCAATGAATATTTGGCAATGCTTTCGGATTCAAAACAAGACAATGCTAAAAAGATCAGTTTTGATAATACAAATATCGCTGGCATTTATAAGGTTGAATTTAAGTCAGATGGAGCTTTGAATCGCGACTATTTCGCAGTAAATCCTGACACATCAAGCGAGTCCGATCTTAAAACTATTAAAGATGAGGAAATAATCGCAAAGCTTGGCAATCATGTTAGATTAGTCCCGTTAGGCAGTCCTATTGAGCAATCTAAGGGATCAGAACCTGCAAGCAGTGATATATCACCAATTTTTTTAATCCTTGCTATTTTGCTTTTATTAATAGAGATCCCATTAGCCAATATATATAGGACAAAAGAATCAGAGGAATCAGAACTTATGCGTGAGGTATAAATCGTCTATTTTCCAATGCAAAACCTTGAGAATATCTGATCTAATATATCTTCTGATGCAGTTTCACCCGTTATTTCACCAAGACTTTTCAATGCCCCTCTCAGATCAACCGCCACTAATTCTTCTGACATATTTGACTTTACGCTTTCCATAGCGAGTTTCAAGCTTTCCATAGCTCTTCTAATAGCGTCTTTTTGCCATATCTTTGTGACAAAAATTGGGTCTGTCTGCACTGAGTCTTTATGAAGCACTATATTATGGATAAAAGCCTTTAACTGCTGTAAATTAGATTCATTGATCGCCGAAACATAAGCGATAGGCACATCGCCAATTAGCGTCTCTAATTCTTCTTTATTCAGCATTTGCGGAAGATCAATTTTGTTTATAACGATGATCGTCTTTTTATCTTTAACAAGTGAGATCAAATGCCTGTCATCATCGGTAAGTGTCTCAGAACCATCAAGAACCATCAGGATTAGATCGGCTTGGTCAAGATGAGCTTTTGTCCTGTCAATGCTTATTACTTCAATAATGTCTTCTGTTTCACGAATTCCTGCGGTATCTGTAAGTTTTAGCGGGACGCCGTCTAAATTGACGAATTCCTCAATTATATCTCTGGTCGTTCCGGGTATAGACGTAACAATTGCCCTATCTTCCTTTAACAATGCGTTGAAAAGGCTTGATTTGCCGACATTTGGTCTGCCGACAATGACGCCCTTTATGCCCTCAGTGATGATCCTTCCTTCATCAGCGGTTGCCATTATTGAGTTGAGTTTTTCGTATATATATTCAATCTGATCTAATATTTCTTCGGGTTTCAGAAAGTCAAGGTCTTCGTCTGGAAAATCAATAGCTACCTCAATAGAAGCTAAAAGACTGACGAGATCATCTTGAATTTGCTTAATTTTTTTGGATAGATGACCTTCTAATTGATTGACTGCGATCTTTAAGGAAAGATCAGTTTTGGCTCTGATGATGTCTGCGACAGCTTCTGCCTGTGATAGATCAATTCTGCCGTTTAGAAAGGCACGTTTTGTAAATTCTCCGGGTTCAGCTAACCTAGCGCCCATTTTGAGAGTAAGTTCTAAAACTTTGCTTAAAGGGACATTTCCGCCATGGCAGTTTATCTCTACAATGTCCTCTTTTGTATAGGTTTTTGGTGAAAGCATTATGGAGACTAAAACTTCGTCTATGTGTTCGCCTGTCTCAGGGTCTATTATATGACCGTAGATTATGCTATGGGTTTTGACCTTTTCAATATCAATCTGTCTGCGATTAGGCAGGAATATCTTTTTTATGATGGAAAGGGAAGATGGACCACTCATCCTAACAATGCCGATCCCACCTTCCCCTCTTGGAGTGGATATTGCTGAAATGGTATCATTCATTTTGGATATTGAATATAAAATTTCAGATATTACAATTTAATATCCGACTTTTAGTCTAATCCTTATCATCAATGTTTGCTTCTTTAGAAGCACGTTCTTTTGTTGTGATAACCACGCTACGCATTGATCCTTCGCCTCGGCTAAAAGTTACAACTTCATCATCATTTTGAAGGGCAAGATGTATGATCCTCCTATCTTGTGGACTCATCGGCTCAACAACTATTTCCTGTTTAGTAGCTTTTACCTTTGATGCAAGTCTTTTAGCAAGACTTACGAGGCTCTCTTCTCTACGTTCCCGATATTGTTCAGCATCTATAATAATTCTACGTTTGACAAGTGATGTTTTGTTCGCCATGCAATTAACAAGATACTGTATTGAATTCAATGTCATACCACGTTTGCCAATTAATAATCCTGGATTTGGTGTTTTAACAGAAAGATGAATATTGCCATCAGAAATAGAGCTTTTAATTTCATAATCAATTCCAATTTCATCTAATATAGCTTTTAGTATTCCTTCGGGAGTAGCAGAATTATCATCTTTTATTGTAACACGAACTTTGCATGGTTTGGAACCAAGCCCGAATAATCCTTTTGTTCCCTCGCTTAATACTGTAATTTTAACTTGATCTCTGCTAACTCCGAGTTTTTGCATTGCAAGTTCCACTGCTTCTTCTATTGTTTTTCCTTCTTGTTCAACATATTGTTCTGCCATTATTTAACCTCCAAATAACATCAGACAGAATATTTCAGTTCTATTTTTTATCTCTTTTAATCAGTTTTTGCTTAGTCTTTGCCTTATTGTCAGGACCATTTTTTATTTCCTCTGTTGGCTCATTTTGCTTTTTGTCCTGTCTTAGTTTAATTATATATCTGTGTGCGAAAGTGAAAATGTCATTGCATATCCAGTATAGAACTAAACCTGATGGCATGCCATAAAAAATAAACAGCATGAACACAGGCATAAAAGCCATTAGTTTATTGTTCTGTCCTGGACTGCCTGTTCCAAAGACAAATTGCTGGGCAAGGGTGCTTCCTGTCATTATCAAAGGTAGGATTCTCAGCGGAATGCCAGCAATTACTGCTACTGTGTCTGGTAGCGATAGATCAGGGATCCAACCGGGGATAAACATTGCACCTCTAAGTTCAACCGCACCGCGCAATGTTGAGAATAAAGCCCAAAAGATCGGTATCTGAAGCAACAAAGGTAGGCATCCTCCCAACGGGCTAGCACCATATTGCTTATAGAGTTTCATTGTCTCTTTATTTAACCTCTGCGGATCATCGCGATACTTCTCCTTAAGCTCGTTAAATCTTGGTTGGAGTTCCTGCATTTTATTCATAGAATTAAAGCTCTTTTGAGTTAAAGGCAGGTATAGTATCTTGATCAAAATTGAGACAAGTATAATTGATATGCCATAGTTTTTGCCAAGCTTATAAAATTCCTGCAAAAGCCATAAAGTAGCTTTTCCAAATGGGGTAAAGGCACCAAAATTGATCATCTTGCCTAACTTTAAATTTTCTGAGGAATCCATTGAGTTTATGCTGTGTAATATGCTCCATTTTTTTGGACCTATATAAGCTTGATACCTATGTGATATTTTTTCTCCTGCTGAAACTGTTAAATCACGCTTTGTTAATGCTATGGTTGTTGAGTTTCCCCAAACGCTCCATGCCTCATTTGGCGATATTGTTAGCTCGCCTTCATTTGTGACAACTTTATATCTTTTTCCACCTTGTTTTGGATCTGACCACCAAGGATCACTTGATGGTATAAGGACAGCAGTAAAGTATTTTCCAGAATAAGCAACCCAATAGATCGGTCCATCTTGTTCTTCTGGCAGTCGTGTTTGTTTTCCGCCAAAACATCCAAAACCTGTCTTTTGCCAATGTTGAACATATTTTGCCCCTTTATCGGTTTTTAGTAAAACAACAGGTCCATCATTTGCCAATTCCACAGGAGAGATCATACTATCCTCGTTTAAGCCTTCGCCCCAAGATAAATCATACCCTTTTAGGTTGATCGGCTGTGATGATAAATTACGAAAACTGACATCTACGTCTATCAGATAGCTATTGCTTGTGAAAGTCAAACGTTTAGAGACCTCTATTTCTGACGGTATAATACATTTGAATTCCACAGTTCCTTGATTGATGCCAGTTTTGATAAAGTCTAATGACTGTTTATCTGCTGTCCATTGTGCTTGCTCAATCTCTTTTTGCATTTTTTCATCGTGAAGATGGATTTTTAGGCAGTTTTTGGCTTTGTTAGGAACTAAGTTCATCAACTCACTTTTATCTATTCTATCAGGATATTCTTTTAATTTCAAGCTTACCAGATTTGCTCCGTCAGATGAAAACTTGGCTTCATAAAGTGGAGTGTGAATATCTACAAAAGATTCACTCTTTTTTGATGGAATTATCTTAGGAGTAGGTTTAACCTCTATTTTGATCTCTGGTTTTTCTTCTTTCTTTTGAACGACCTGTTGTTCGCTTGATTTTGATGTTTTTTCAACTGCCTTTTTGCGATTACTAAAAAGTAATGGCCATAAAAAAAGTATCAGAAAGACTAATGCAATCGCTATTATTGATCTTTTATCCATTAATATCTCCAGATTAAGGTAATAATCCCTAATTTTCGGCTATTACAAACTGAAATATGAATTCTCAAACTATCTCATATATGCCTCAATTAGCTTTAAATGACAGTTTTCAGATAGTATCCATTTCAATATAAAATTAATTAAAACTCCTTTTTGACCGGATCGTAGCCCCCTGGATGGAAAGGGTGACATTTTAAGAGACGTTTTATTGTTAGCCATCCACCTTTTATAACCCCATGGACGGCTATTGCCTCTTGTGCATACATAGAGCATGTGGGATAGAAACGGCATGATGGAGGTAATAGTGGAGAGATAAATATGCGATATATATTAATTGCATATAATACCAATTTTTTCATATTAATAATCAACAATCCGGTTTTTTTCAGGTTTCAATTAATTTTGCACGACGAAGTAATTGATTCAACGAGTTTTTTACTTGATAGCATTTCAATTTAGCTGATGATTTTCTTGCAACAACAACAATATCATTGCCGGGTAATATACCATCTGTTAATCTTATCGCTTCCCTTATCAATCTTTTGATTCTGTTTCGTTGAACGCTTTTTCCTATTTTTTTCGTAACAGTTAGACCTATTCTGACTTCTTTAGTATTATTCGGTAAGGCATAGAGAACAAAGAGATCATCAGAATATTTGCTTCCCTCCTTATAAACTTTCTCAAACTGCCAACCCCTTCTAATTTTTTCATATTTCATTCTTAAGCTATTCACTAACTACTATTAAAGCATTTTTCTAATTATTCGTGAAAACCATTCCGCTCTAGTTATTTTATTATCCATCCATGCAGTTACATCTTCCATATTACTTTGTAAAGCCCCTAATAAATTAGATTGTGAATCCTCTGCAATTCCAATAACTACGTCAATAGTTTTTGATGCCTTATTAAGATGATAGGTCACTGCACAAATTGTAAAGAATTTTTCATTAACCAGTTTTGCAGACTCACATATAAAGTTCACTCGGATAGAATTTTTTCCTCCCTCTGTTCTCCCATTAACGAGTTCAACGCTTCTCACATTTATTCCTGCAATTTCAAGGGCATTTTTGATCACTTCTGGAGAAACTGATATAGGTTCATTTGTTACTAACTTGGACTTAGTTTCGGTATCAGATGATACTTTTGCTGAAAGCGCTGGTGGAATCTCTGCCTCTTGATAAATTTGTGGAAATTGTGTTTGTTCTTGGGTCTCATATCTTTCAAACTTCGGTTTTTCATCAATATTTTCTTTGGACGATCTGGTTAAAACTTCCACAATAGGCGGTTCATCAGAGGGTTGTCTTATAATTTTTACCGATTCTTGTGTTTGTGTCGTCAAAGCTTCTCCCGATCTATTTGGTGGTGATTCTTTATAAGCTTTTCTCGCACTTTCCTCCATTTCCAAAGTTTTTTGATAATAATCTGTTGGGGGATTAAACGCACTGCATCCGGCTAAAATGATTGATAGTAATATCAAAAGGCAACTAAATAAAACCTTATAGATAAATGCAAAGCGAAAAAGATTAAAATATGAATACAAGACGTCTATTTTATCAGTCCTTTTGGAATTTCTCCATACTTTATCTTTTTTGCCTTGCATCTTTTAACTCTTTTCCATCGTAAAACGATGTGTTATTGTTGACAAGATACATTTTAGACAATTAATCATTTGAAAACAAATATTTTTGCCAAGAACCGTGATGCCCTTGTATATTTTTCAAAAGATGCAGATAATAGACAATTGGCGGAGCTTTTGGCTTTCTCAATAAACTCATACCAGCTTCCGACGGTCTTCTGTTAGCCTTTTTGATATTACAAGTTTTGCAAGCAGTTACCACATTATCCCACTGCGTCTTGCCTCCTTGTGAAAGCGGAATAACATGATCCAATGTGAGTAATGAGGGTGCAAACTGTTCTCCGCAATATTGACATCTATATCCATCTCTTAGAAGGACATTTCTCCTTGAAAAACGCACCGCTCTATATGGGATTCTTATAAATTTTAGCAGACGGATTACAGTCGGAATCCTTATGACTGTGCTTGCTGATCTTATTTCGTGTTCCGTTTCTTCCTCTGCACAAGCGACGCCTTTAAAGATCAGTGTTATGGCTCGTTTTAAGTTACATATATTGATGGCCTCATAGCTTGCATTTAAAACCAAAACACTGAAATCTAATTTTTTCGTTATATGGACCGGTTCCTGTTGAACATTTTCATGGATATACATAACTCAGATACACCGTTTATGCCTATAATATAAATGATTTTTTCCCCAATTTATCCTTACCGCTTGAGCATAATATATTATGCCATATTATAAAACATTTGTCAATGACTCTAATCTCAATAAGAGGAATGTTTTATCTTTTTCTATTTTATGATATAGTTTATAATTATCTTGTGGTGAAAACTTTTGATAAATTAAAAGATTGGACTATAATTAACTTTTTCGCGAATTATTTTCACACATTAGTTATTTTACAAATTCTTTGAAAACTTTACAAGAGTAAAAAACAACAAAAATTTCCCTATGGAGATAAAGAAAATGAGCGACTTTAGAATTGAGACATTCAAGATGCCATCTGCAAATTTAGGTCCTGAAAATCCATTGCCTCCGTTAGATGGATGCTTGCCTCATCGGCTACAAGATAACTATGACAGAGTAAAAAGAGATCGTGAATTTAAGGTTGTTGTTCTTGAAAATGAATTTCTGAAAGCGACTTTTTTATTAGAACTCGGCGGTCGGCTTTGGTCATTGATACATAAACAGACAAACCGTGAACTATTATATGTAAACCCTGTATTTCAACCGTGCAACCTCGCTATCAGAAACGCTTGGTTTAGTGGTGGTGTAGAATGGAACGTCGGTATATGGGGACATACAACGCATACATGCTCGCCTCTTTTTGTCGCAAAAGTTTATGATAACGGATTGTCGATCTTGCGTATGTATGAATGGGATCGTGTTCGGCTTATACCATATCAGATAGACGCATTTCTGCCAGATAAATCAGAATTTTTGTTTGTCCGAATAAGGCTTGTAAATCCTAATAATAGCGAAATACCGATGTATTGGTGGTCAAATATCGCAGTCCCAGAATTGCCAAAAGGACGTGTCATCGCACCAGCAGAACAGGCTTATAGATATGGCTATCAAGGTCAGATGACGCTTGTCCCAATACCATACTCAGATGATATGGATCAGTCCTATCCTGTGAATTTTAATCGTTCTGCGGATTGTTTTTATTGCATTGAACCTGATAGACAACCTTGGATAACCTGTTTAGATGAAAACGGCGAAGGACTTATACAGACATCAACATCAAGATTAAGAGGAAGGAAGATGTTTGTTTGGGGCATGGGAGCAGGTGGAAGGCATTGGCAGGAGTTTTTGTCTGTCCCTAACTCACAATATATTGAAATACAAGCAGGATTGGCGAGGACACAATCTGAATATATACCTATGCCTGCAAACACTGAGTGGACATGGCTTGAAGCTTATGGATTGATGCAAGCTGATAGCAAAATCGTTCATGGAGAAGATTGGAGAGAGGCATATAATCATGTTGACGAGAGATTAAAAGGAAAAATGCCTATTGATACGCTTGAAAAAATGCTAAACAAAACTGTTGATATGTCCAATAGAAGACCGAAAGAATTGATACAAAATGGATCAGGTTGGGGTGCATTGGAACGTCTTCGTAGGGAAAAATCAGGTGAGAAACCTTTTTGTTCAAATGCACTTATATTTGGTGATGACTCGCTAACAGATGATCAAAAACCATGGCTACAATTGCTTAACGAAGGATCAATGGGGTATAAATCTCCGTTAGAAATTCCCGGGGCATGGATGGTTCAGTCAGAATGGCGAGACATGCTTCAAAATGCGGTCAATGAAGGTCATGGAGATCATTGGTTATCTTGGCTTCACCTTGGCGTTATGTTTTATCACGATAAAGATTATGATAAGGCTCGTCAGGCATGGGAAAGATCGCTATCCCTTGAACCTTCACCATGGGCTTATAGAAACTTGGCTTTTTTATTTAGACGTGAAAATAAAATTAAGGAATCCGCAGATTTGCTGCTTAAAGCATGTTCAATGACACCAAATATACCAAGCCTTGCCTTAGAATGCTGTCAGGCTTTATTAGATGCGGATATGCCAAAACAGATGCTTGAATTTATGGATAGTCTGCCTTATGAAGTCCGTCAAGTTGGTCGTATGCGTATATTGGAAGCAAGGGCAGGGTTGAAAATGAACGATCTAAAAAGGGTTGAGGATATTTTGCAAAGCCGACCAATTGTGCCTGACATACGTGAAGGAGAAGTCAGTTTAAGCAACCTTTGGTTTGAGATGCACGAAAAACGTATATCTGCTGAGGAGAACATACCGATTGACGATAGTCTTCGTAAAAGAGTCAGAAGGGATTTTCCGCCTCCGTCATGGTTGGATTTCCGTCAAACTGCCTCTTAAAATTAATTCTAATTGAGAAAGGACGGTTAAAAATGAAATATACTGAAACAGCTTTATTTACAAGTGGTGAAAATGGTTATAACACTTATAGGATACCTGCTGTTATAGTATCAAAAAAAGGCACTATACTTGCCTTCTGCGAAGGGCGAAAGAATAGCATTAGCGACTCTGGCGACATTGATATAGTCATTCGTAGGAGTTTTGATAATGGCATAAATTGGGACGATATGCGCGTGATTTTAGATGATGGCAAAGATACTATCGGCAATCCTGCCCCTGTGGTTGACCATGATACTGGCATAATTTGGCTTTTGGTAACAAGAAATCTCGCAGAAGGACCAGAAAGCCTGATAGTTCAAGGCAAAGCACCCAGAACCGTATGGGTCACATATAGCGAAGATGAAGGCAAAACTTGGGCAGAACTTAAAGAGATAACGCAAGATGTCAAAAAGCCATCATGGACTTGGTATGCAACAGGTCCTTGTCATGGCATTCAGCTTAAAAATGGACGATTGATCATACCTTGCGATCATGTTGAAGGGACAAATAGGAATTATGCAGAATCCGCACATTCACATATAATATATAGCGATGATCATGGCAAAACTTGGCATATCGGCGGAATAGCACAAAAAGGCACAAATGAATGTGTTGCAGTAGAAACAATTGATGGTGCAATTTACTTGAATTGCAGAAACTATGTCGGAGCAAAAAGACGAGCTTATGCTTGGAGTTATGACGGCGGGAAGACATTTACCGATTTCGGTTATGACGAAAAACTCGTTGAGCCAATATGTCAGGGAAGTATGATAAGGTTTTCTGATTCAGTAAATCATGACAGAAATCGTATATTATTCTCAAATCCTGCAAGCGTAAACAGAGAGCGAATGACGATCAGAATAAGCTATGACGAATGCAAGTCATGGGATAATGGCAAAGTTTTATATGAAGGACCTTCTGCATATTCCGATCTATGCGTTTTGAATGATATGACGATAGGATGTCTGTATGAAAAGGGCAAGGCAAATTGTTATGAGAGTATAACGTTTGCACATTTTGACCTTGAATGGCTGACCGATTCTGTTAAGGAAGGTTAATATGAATTTTCAATAGGCAATGTAAAACAAGTTGACTGAATGTTCTACATTGCCATTCTAAGGTTAAAGTTGATTATTAGAAATTTACTTACCTTTTATTTCGCCCCAAGTGGATGCGAGTTTTCCAGCAGGTTCAACGGCAATATACATATCCTTTTCTGTTTCGCCGATAATGACGTTATCAACATAGACCAGACCATAAAGACCGAATTTGCCTGATTTATATGTTGATTCTTTTCCTGTCATAAGAGGTTTCATTTTGGCAAACGGTGTGTTATCGCCTTTTTCTTTTGCATAGACATCAAATGTATCTCCCTTGATCACGAGTCTGAAACTGAACCACTTTTCGGGAGGTGCATTATAAGCTACGCCAGCGACAAAGTTTGTCCAATTGCCTCCTGCCCTTTTCCAGAAGTCAAATGTTGAGCCGAGTCTTCTGTCCAAGAGGTAGAATTCATTTTCGCCCATAAATCGGAAAATTACGCCCATATAAAAGTCTGCTGGAAAATATATGTCATAATCAACGATATAATCTGTCATATTGGCATCGCCAACAACAGCGATGTTTCCGCCAACGTCATGACGTGACTGATCTTTCGGAAGGTCTGAATGAGCAAAGACTTTGTTGTTCTTATTAAGTGGATCAACTATAACTTGTGGATTTCCTTTGCCTTTGAAACCGAGTTCCCAACCCTGCGGAAATTTTCCTATGGTATCCTTTTCAAAATCACTTGCATAAAATTGTTTCCCAAACGCAAGTGGTGAGAATAATACCAAAAGTGCAAGAGTAATAATGCATAACTTCTTCATGTTACTTTATTTCCCCCCAAGTTGTTGCAAGTTTGCCTTTTGGTGCAATACTGGTAATTACTAAATCATTAACAGTTTCACCAATGACAACATTATCAACATAAATAAGCCCATAAAGACCAAACTTGCCCGCTTTATAAGTTGCATCTTTTCCTGTAATGAATGGCTTATCAAACGGTTTGCTATCCGCTGCTGATTTAACGTAAGCCTCAAAGCTATCGCCTTTGACAACGAGTCTGAACCTATACCATAATTTGGGGACTGCGTCATATTTTGCCCCAGCGGTTATGTTAGTCCAGTTTCCGTTGCTATGTTTCCAAAAATCAAAGGTTGTTGGATTTCCGACTCTTCTATCAAGAAGATAGAATTGTTTGGAGTCTATAAATCTGAACAAAACTCCTATATAAAAATCTTCTGGAAAATAGGCGTCGTATTCCACGATATAATCTGTCATATTGGCATCGCCTACAACCCATATACTCCCACCGACGTCATGCCTTGCTTTGTCTTTTGCGAGATCGGTATGTGCAAAAATCTTGTTATTTGGATTTAATGGATCGGCTATAACCTTACCGTTTCCTGCTCCTGCAAAACCAAGTTCCCAGCCACTTGGTGGTTTGCCAATCGTTTCATTTTCAAAATTGCTTGAATAGAATTGTTTGGCAAAAGCAAAAGACGAAAAGACTAATAACAACAACATAACAAAAGCGAACTTTTTCATTTGCTTAAACTCCTTTTTTAACCAATAAATAACCGAAACTTCATAGACTTGGATATTATAAAATACAAAATCCTAAAAATCAATACATCAAATCCGATGATCGGACGTAAGTTACGATAGAATAAGAAATTTTTTCATGCTCTTCCCCTTATCTCATACTTAAAAGCGGGTAGTGTCTCTGTCCGGATATATAGCAAACCGTCAACCCATTCTGTTTTCGGGTTTCCTATAATTGTCCCATCTTCGGCATATCCTATTACTTCAATGTCGCCTGCCATATCTATAATAGAAGGGTTAAACGCAAAAGTGTTGCATTTCACCGTAGGAATGAGCCACCATTTGCCATAATCTTTCTTTAATACCGCACTGCCATCAACTGCGATCTTTCCGAAAGATACGAATTCACCACGGCTATCGGCATAATATTGATCATTCCCATAACAACAATCAACTCGGCGATCATTGACAATAGCAGAATATGCCAAAAGACCGTCTTCGTTATTTATGGCGAGATAGCCCCATTTAGGCAATTTATATTCTTTATCTGCATAATTAACAAGCCATAGTTCGTCTGATGTGTTGACCCATATTTCCGTCTGATTTTCATATACAATGTGAATGCGACTTGTGTCTGGATTTTCGCCCATAGTCAACGCTTGTGAGGTATCAACCATTTTTCCATCTCGTTCATACTCAATTTTTTTGACGGGTATAAGCGTATATCTGCTTTGAATTTGTTGGATCATATAATATATTTTCAGAGTGCCAGCCATATCAGACCAATACATAAATCCTATATGTCCATAAGCCAAAGTTGTTGCGATGAATTGGTCAATGTTCCAAGGATTTCCTCTGAAAAACATATCAGGCGCTCCCATGCCAGCGTCCATATTAAGCGGATGCATTTTTAGCAGATCAAAATCAACAAGCAAAGGCTCTTTTGAAGGATCGGGGCTTATTATCTGTGCATAGTTGCCATCAGTAAGCCCAACATACCACCAATGGTTATTGCCCTCGGAGTAGACAGGACCGTTATGGGCAAATTTTTCGTTATGTAATAACCTTCCAAAACATTCAAAAGTCCTGCGAAAAGTCCCTGCACCGGGAACACGATAATCATAATCCACTCTTGAAAACGGGCTAACTGCTGTATGGACATCGCAATAGCTATGATTTTCACCAAATTTTGCCTGTATCTGAGGGGCAAGTATCGCTTCCATCTGAACAGCGATCATCGGTTTAGGCGCGTAACATCTCATCCACGCCCTTTGCCAATCGCCATTAGGTAATCTACTGACCCAATCCTCGTTCCAATAGCTATTGACAGGTGCAAAATCGGTATAATTTGTATAAAGACCAATTCGCCAACCAAGTGATTTAATTGCGGATACAAAATTTTTCAAACCTTCATCGCCGCCCTTTTTGGGCGCTGCGTTAAGCCTGAATGTAAAACTTTCGCCTTCATCTCGCCATGAGTCCTCGTGAAACCTTATACTGACTTTCTCACAGCCATATTTTCGTAACAACTCCGCCTCGGCAATTTCTGCTTGACTTTGTCCACCGAATTTAACTCTCCATAACCTATCGCCTTGCTCTTCTTTCATCGGAGACTTAGGATTAGCAATTGTCGGCAAAACCTCGTGAAAATCAGGAGAAACATTGATAAATAGTCTCTCATGTAAAGTATTTCTTTTACCATCAGTCTTGGGAATATACTGCGCCCCGCCGTTGTAGATGGCCCAATTATCGCCAAGCTCTGCTCCGCCATATAAGATAGATGCATCGGAGACATACCAATCAAACTGATTAAAGAAAAACAGCCCATCTGCATATAACACTCTCGGATCGTTCCCGCCATAAGTGAGATATGGTATTTTAAACAGTTTCCCTTTACTTATGCCCTCTGCACATCCCAAAGAGACTCTCTCAATAGTCGGTTCGTTTGCGTCCATCTCTACAACAAGCGATTTTTGCTTGATGTAAATGCGATATTCAAGATCAGTTTGAACATTGTCAACCTGAAAATGCCAGATCGCTTTTACTTTATCATCAATCAGACTCAATTCCTTTAACTCTCGTTTTACTGATACATCATTGACAGGGATATTTCCTTTTGACGTAACAAGCGAAATTCCCCCATTCGCACAAGGCTTTATGATTTTGTCGTCCCATATCAATTCAATATCGCTCAGTGTCCCTTCAATTGGCGTATATCTATATTTTATCTTGCAATCTTTGCCGATATATTCAAAAATTATCACCTTATCATTTTGGCTGACTGAATTTTTATAATCTTCTGTTTTATTCATAGGGAGTATCGTCTCTTCTCTTGTTGGAAAAGGCAGTTTTTCTGGAAAAGGCTCAAAGGTGAGTGGTTTAAGTTCCTCTTTGAAGAAATAGCAGGGACCTAAATAAATTACTCTTTTATCCTTATTTTTCGCATTTGTAAATCTAAATCCGACAAATTTTGCGGGACGTTTTATCTCATTGTGCAGACGACCGTTCATTAAAAACCAGTATTTGTAATCCATAACGCCCATTTTTATCTCAAATTCTTTATCGTCTGCATCCATTAACACAATTGACACGTGCAAAAAAGGTGTATTAGAATCGGGCGCCCATCCCCAACTGTTTCCGTAATTCCAAAAGTTTACGTTATCCCAAGGATCAGGGATAATCATTGGAGTTTCTGGTTTAACGAGAATAGACGGCTCTTCGCCTCTGCCGACGTATACAAGTTTTGCACAATAGTCGTGATATAGCTTCTGTTCTTTTGATAAATAAAGCCAACCTTCCGCGTCTTTTCCTTCAACTAACCAACCAGAGACGTTGCAAAAATCAACAAACGGTATCCGTTCTTCTTTTCTGCCCTCCATTTCATAAGGTTTTTCGCCTTCCAAACCGGGCTCAGGGTCTTGATTTTCTGCTTTGTGAACAATTATGTTTGACATAACTAACCCCCTATGTAAATTATCATTAGCGTATATGGATGTTATTAAAGTTAAAACGAGGATTCCAAAGGACGTTTTTAATACATTATTCATAAATATAGGGATTGGCAATTTATGCCATTTCTGATCATTGTATCATTTTGGAACATAAAACAAATCTAATTAAATAATTGTTTTGCAAAATATTGTTACATTTTGGAGCATATACATAGCACAAACAAGAGGGATGTAGAATTAATTAAAAGCAACAGGATTTTTATCGATAATAATTTGATCTTTGCTAAATCCTTATAAATACTTCGTTTGCACGATTCAGGATACACAAAATTTTAGCAATTTGACAATAGGATAGCTGTTTTTACGAGTTGGCACGCAAATTGCTATAATATATTTGTGCTACCCCTTGCCTTTAGGCCCTGTGGTGACTTTTATAGTTGCTACAGGGCTGTAAATTTTTTAAAGCACTTCCGCATTATCCGCTGTTATGTTCAAGACCACTCCATCTTTGTAATAATTTGCTGGGATAAACATCATCTCGCCGCTGATTTTGCCTTCTTTGTGTAATATGTTTATCTTTCTTTGAACAGATTCGGCAAAGTCTAAATCTGCTTTATCCATTCCAGATTTTGTAGCTTGCTTTTTATGGACGATCTCTTTGATTCTATGTTTGACATCATCAAAATCATCACCGAAAGCGGATTTTAGGGAAGAATCGTTTTCAAACCAGTTTAATTCTTCCAATTCACGAGATTCATAATATTGTTGGGTTATGGCATTTTTAAGTTCATTAATGACATTTTCATTTTTTTCAACTATGGCTAACACGTTTCCGCCAAAACCTGCACCAGTCAGAGATGCACCAACTGATCCATCTACACTTTTGACTATATCAACGATCATATCAAGCTCAAAGCTACTTGCGTCATAGTCCCCAGGCTGATTTGTCAGTTGTGCTTTTTGCCTTCTGACAATGTCATCGCTTTTAATATCCTCAATTAGCCTATCAAGATATCCATCGGTCACTTTATTTATCACAAAATTTTTAGGCTTGCCATTGCCGTCAAACCTGAACATTCTGTCGCCGTCATGCCCGATATACATCAATTCGCCTGCTTTTCTGATCTCGCCATTTTTTATCAACTCAGCAAATGCCCTGCTTCTCTCTGATTCTGCTATGCCCCATAACGCCGGACCGCGGACATCAACAGATTCTGGATATTTTTTCAACTGACCGAAGAATCTATCAAGCCTTTTCTCTAAATCTGCGATTGAATAACGTCTCCTCAGATCATTTATTGATACGCGTTCTGGGAGTTTTCTCAGGAGTTCATATATTTTATCACAACCGATCAATTCTGGCGTTATCTGTCCTAAAAAGTTGATTTGATCTAATATACTATTAGAGAAACCCATATCCTTTAAGACATCTTTTATAAGGATCATAGCTATGTTATATGCAAACATAGTCTGATTGTATGCAAAAAGCCTTTCAGCTGATTTAGTTGATGTTTTATATGAGTTTATAATGACGACTTGATGATCCTCTGGAAAAGCGATATATTCTGGCTCTATCTCATCAACAGTTAGAAATACACTGTGAAGTATATGTCCTCGCTTGCCAAAGATCATCGCCCCGTGATCGCCAAAACCGCCCCTTGTTCCGACATACCATTCGCCCTGCCCAAGACATATAACCGATTCTCGCCGATCCATCGCCAAATCATTAACTGCCATAAACGCTAAACCAGATGATACAACCAAAGTTGATGATGATGCCATTCCATTACCTCTTGGCACATCTCCATAGGCAACGATGTTCATACCTTTCAATTTTCTATCGGGAAAGCTATCTTGGATTTTTAAGACCGACGCTTTAATGTAGTTAGCCCAATCACCACGGTTTGCTTCTATGGATTCTCTGACCGTCTTGCTGTCTATATAGTCAATCCACGTTCCCCAATTTCCATTTTCAATCTCTTTTGATATGCTAAATTGTCTTTTGCCAAACTTTTTGTCTTCAACGTTATTCATTTCAACAACATCGTCATTACGCTTGCCTGCTACTATGACCATTGTCCGAGCATGCGTTAGATAGTTAGGAGTTGCATGCTGCATTTCGGAGTGCATACCACGGAGGTTTATCCTGCATGGTGTCCTTGTTACTAAGACTTCACTGTCCATGCCATAAATATTTCCATAACGTTCAAGAGCAGAAGCGATGATTGATTTTCTGCCATCTATAACGTTCTGATCTTCTCCATATATCTCATAGAGATGCTTTATCAATGGGCTTTTTTCATCTCTTAATTCTTTTAACCAATCAATTACTTTCATAAAACGTGATGATTTTGGGACTGACTCTATTTTTTGCATTTATCGCCTCCAATGTTTACTTTTCAATAGCCGCTTTTTGAGTGTTTATCTTTCTGATCTTTTCTGGATCAAACTTAGGCTTTCGGTCATAATAGTAGATGCCGTTGACCTCTTGTTCAATATCATAAAGCTGAGTGTAACAAAAAGCACACATTTTCGGATGGTTCAATAACGTTTCTGTTAGTTTTCTATATCTTTCAATGTATTCTTCTTCACTTTTTGGTCGTCCAGCAACTCCGCCATATCCCCAGCCTTTTTCATCTTTTTGATTTGGATTCCACCATATCCCGCCATATTCGCTTACCCAATATGGTTGCCCTTTATAAGGAGCGTCTCTATCAGGTGAGTTTTGCCATGCTTTGCCCCCTTCTTCTAATGGTCGGAACGCATTGGCGAATGTCTCGGGATTTTGATCGTAGTTATGGACGTCATATAGATCGGTCTCTACATGGACATATCCGCTTGTATCAATAGTAGGTCTGGTATGATCGTAAGCCTTTGTAACTCTATATATAAGTCGCAGAAGCTCTGGATTTTGGTTTCCCGGAGTTTCATTAAAAGGACACCAGCCGACTATTGAAGGGTGATTATAATCTCTGTCAAGCACTTCAAGCCAATTAGACAGCATTTGTTCGAGAGTTTCTTTTGCTGAATGGTTTAGCCCCCAATTTGGATATTCGCCCCAGACGAGATAACCCATCTTATCCGCCCAATACAAGAAACGAGGTTCAAATACCTTTTGATGAAGCCTTGCCCCGTTGAAGCCGACGTCCATAGCTAATTTAATATCGTTTTTCAATGCGTCATCATTAGGGGCAGTGTAAATTCCATCAGGATAAAAGCCTTGATCAAGCACAAGCCTTTGAAATACGGGTCTTCCGTTTAGCAAAATAGCTGGATTTTCAATCTTGATTGAACGCATGCCGAAATATGAATCAACACGATCAATAACGATGACGTCATTTTCAAGTGTCAATTTCAGGTCATAGAGAAATGGGTCTTCTGGTGACCATGTGCGCACATCTTTTAGTTCAATATAAGTGTCTGCATCTGCGTTAAAACAAGGTGTCTGTGCTTCGCCGACAAGAGAGCCTTCCGCAAAAGCTTGAGCTTTGAAAGTCATTCCCCTTGTGTTTCCATTTAGCTTTGCGGATATGATCAGTCTGCCATTATCTAAATCTGGTGTAAGTTTTACGTTTTCTATATAGACACGAGGAACAGCTTCTATCCAAACAGTTTGCCATATACCTGTTGTCCTAGTATAATCACATCCACGTGAATAAAAATCAGGGCATTGTTTTCCGCGGGCTTGTCCAGAGAAGCGATTGTCATCTTCTACATAGACCGCTATTTTATTATCTCCATCTTGAATTAAATCGGTGATCTCAAAAACGAACGGTGTATATCCGCCTTTATGCGAGCCGACCTCTTTTCCATTTACCCAGACACGAGTAAAAAAGTCAACTGCGCCAAAGTGCAATAATATCCTTTTGCCTGCCCATTCATCAGGGACATTGATATTTCTCATATACCAAACCGCAGGCATAAAATCCTTATATCCGATGCCGGATAACTCGCTTTCTGGACAGAAGGGAACGAGGATTTTTCCTGAAAGATTATTTGCATTCATTAAACCTCGTTGGATGCCAGATCGCCCTGGGTCCATTTCAAAATCCCATGTTCCATTAAGGTTAAGCCATTCATTTCTTACAAACTGAGGGCGTGGATATTCGGGTCTTGGAATGTCTGACATAGATATTTTCCTCCACTGTTAAAACAAAAATAGACAATATACAGAGTAAAAAACTATTGTCTAATCAAATCGGTTTTTAGTTATAATATGCTCTAAGCCTATTTTATAAAGAGTTGTCAAAAACAAATTGCTAATTAATAATACAACAGAAATGAGTTCAAAGCAAGGCAGAAATGACAAAAGGCAGAAATTCCCCAACTACTGATCCCTAGAAATTCCCCAACTACATTTTCAAAAGGATAAGAATTTGGTAAGATAATAGTGAGTCCCCTTGGGGGTTCTCTTTTCTTTTTTTCTTTTCTCTTATTAAATAAAACTTAATAATATCAAGGGTTTGTAGTTACTTACCCTTGTCAACCCAAGGGGAT
>Ga0078972_1008351_pt1 | contig 21773 bp, 38 predicted proteins | sample YelNatPaOPGAMG01_FD_67568 | JGI IMG/M metagenome (GOLD analysis project Ga0078972, IMG submission 67568) | Hot spring thermophilic microbial communities from Obsidian Pool, Yellowstone National Park, USA - OP-RAMG-01 (SPADES assembly) (version 2) | ecosystem: Environmental > Aquatic > Thermal...
AAAAAATGAAGAATGGAAAGGGGAAGGTAGTCTGCTGCGAGACAACATGCAGACGAGGTATAGAAAGTACAAAAGAAAAAATAATGCAACTAACAAAACAAAAAGAAAAACTTGAAAAAGAAATTGAAAAAGAAGAAGAAAAAATAGAAAAGAAAAAAGAAAAAATAGAAAACAGTAAAAAATATAAAAACAAATTGAATAAAATTGAAAAAAAAATAAAAGAATACGAGAAAAAATATGATAAAATAAAAAGCAGAAGGGATAAAGAGATAAACGAAATAGAAAAACTGAAAAATGAGATATACGCTAAACAATACGAAGAAAAAAAGAAAAATATGCATAAAAATAACGACGAAAATGAAGACGAAGACTATGATGAAAAATTAAACAAAGTATTAGATTTACTGCGTCTTCTTGAAGAAAAAACAGAAAAAGAACTCAAAGTGTTGTATAACGAAAATAAGATATATTATAAAGAGAGACAAAAGATACTCGACGAAATACACAAAAAAGAAAAGAAAATAATAGAAGTAAACGAAACAAATATAGCTAAAAAAGAAGAAGAACTTGAAAAAATAGAAGAAGAAATAGAAGAATGTGAAAACAAAATAGAAATGATGAAAAAATACGACGAAAAAAAAGCTGAAAAAAATGTAAGGGGAGAGAGAGGTATAGTTGTTCTTGTAGATGAAGATGATAGTTGTTTTTACTACAAGAAATACGATGAAGACATCGATGACTTGATAGAAGTAGACATAATCGACGAGATTGGAAACGAGGACATGATTTCTCATCTCCCCGCCGAGTATTTTAGAAGATGAATAATTTTTATTTTTTTTTAATTTAAGACATCTAAAATAGAAAAAGAGGTGATAAAAATGAATGAAAAAAATGAAATAAAAAATGAAGTAAAAAAGGAATTACTTATAGTAAAAAAGCACTACAATAAAGAACTGCAAGTATACTTGATAAACATAAGTATAAAAAATAAATTAGCAGACTTTTTTAGAAATAATTGTATAGTGATGAACGAGACAAAAAAAAGTTACTTTGAGTATTACGTGACTGAAAAAAACAAAAAAAGAGAAGAAATAGAAAGATATCTAATGAAAAGCGATTTTGCGAGATTGCTTGATATGAACTTTGAAAATTACATGTTATATAAAATTTTAGACAAAAACAATATTGAGATAACAGATGACGAAATAAAAATAAACATAACGTTTGAAACATACATAAATGATATGTTTGTTTATGCAGATAAGTTTATAAATGCTCTAATAGATTTTTACAAATCGACGAGACAAAAAACAAAAAAGAATATAGTAGTATATGAAGAAGAATAAATAAAAGTGGTGAGAATATGAAAATAGGAATTGAAGTTGAGTGTGAGTTTGGAGATAAAACATATACAAAAATTAAGAAAGAAAAAATAGGAGTGTATGATTATCATTCTACATTACGAAAAAATGCATATGAAAATCACTTTTGGGCAGTTGAAAGAGACGGTTCGCTTCGTGCGTATAGTTATGATTATGTTGGTGAATTTATAAGTAAAAAATTAGGAATAAAAGATGTAAAAAATGCATATATAGACTTAAAAAATTTCTTGACAGATAATGAGTTTTATATTAATAATTCGTGTGGATTTCATCACCATGTCAGTTTTTATAATTATCAGAAATACGACTTTAATATTCTAATCAAAACGATGAGAGAGAGATTTTTTGATTTGCTTGAAAAACAAGATATAGAACGACGTATAATAAACAATATTAAGAAACATTATTACCGGGATTATGCAAAAAAATTTGACGATATATATTGTGTTAATAATAGATACTATGAATTTAATCCGTCTAAAAAAAATAACTACATTTATAAAATAGAATGGAGAAGTATAAATGCATTGGGTGTAACAAATGTAAAAGATTTAGAAACAATAACAAAATGTGTAATAGTTAGTGTAAAATTTGCGATTAAAAATTACGAATATGAAGAATGTAAAACAATAGAAGACGAAGAAAAATATGAAAGTGAAATTGAAGAGATATTGATATAAAAAAAAGAGGTGGTAAAAATGTGTATAATATGCTATGTGCGAAACAAAGAGAAATTTACAGATGACATAATAAATAGATGTAATGATATGTATGGCGATGGAATAGGCATTGCGTGGCAAAGTAACAACAGTGTTGAGTTTAGAAAAGGAATAGATATAAATGAATTAAAAAATATAATAGAAAACGAGAATATAAAGGAATTTGTTGTGCATTTCAGATTAGCAACGAGTGGGGAAAAATGTAGAGAGTTGTGTCATCCATTCCCATTAAATACAGAGATGCTTAAAGAAAATAAAACAGAAGGAAAAACGAATGCAGTTTTGTTTCAGAATGGAACAGAAAGTTTAATAAACATAAAAAAATACATAAACAAATATATAAGAGATGAAAAACTGAGCGACACAAAAGCGTTAGCATATTTACTGACGATAAAGAAAGATATAAGATTACTACATTTGTTTAATTCAAAATTTGTAGTTGTAACACCGTTTAAAATAAAAATGTTCGGACATTTTATTGAAGATAACAAAAATTATTATTCGAATAATGCATATAAAAAAGAAGATTATAATTATTTTGGGTATTTTTGGAGAAGAAGAAAAAAACGAGGATATTATTATTTTGACGACTATGACAGTGATTCTGATTATTCCGCAGTCATGTAAATTTTATTTTTTTTTTTAATTTAAGACATCTTGCAAAATAGAAAAAGAGGTGATAAAAATGATTTGGAAAAAAATTGGGAAAATAGGATATGAGAACATAACAATAAATGGATTGAAGCAGTTAGAAGGGGGGGATATTTGTTGCGAATGCGACGCTGATAACGAGGTAGTCTGTCTTTTTTTTAATTTAAGGCACATAATAGTGCGAAGTGCCGGAAGAGGCAAAGGAGGTGAGTAAAAATGAAAAGTAAGTTGTGGAATTATGAGAATGATGTTATAAACGATTATAATAATGGTCTGACGCTTTTCAAACTTGCTAATAAATATAATGTTTCGCACACGACCATAAGAAATTTTTTAAGGCGACATAATATAGTGCTGAAACGAAGAGGAACACAGCGAAAAGTATCTGAAGAAACATTATTACAATTTATAAATGCGGCGCATGAGAAAAAAGAAACGTATTGTATACGTAGAACTGCAAAAAATTTTGGTGTATCTGAGACAACACTCCGCACATATCTAAAAAAATTGGTTGGAAAAGGTGTTGATGTGCAGGCAGTTTTTAGCCGGTTCGGGCAAAAAATTAGTGGGAAAAAGTGATTTAATCAGTTTAATCATGTTAATCAAAGAAATCATGCAAAAAAGAAAATGAAAAACAATGAAAAAGAGGGGGTGTATAAATTGTTTAAATTGTGGACAGTTACGAGGAGAGCGTCCACAATTTAAACAAATACCACAGGGCAAAAAAAAATTTGCAAATGATTCCTTTTTTCTTATGATTTCTTTGATTTCTTTGATTAATCTGATTAAATCACTTAAAACCACAAATAGAGAAAAGGCAAATCTTTATAAACTTTTCTATTCAATAAAGAAAAACAGGTGAAATGAATATGGGAAAAATACATAAGACATTATATATAGACAAATTTAGTGTTTTGAGATTCGAATGGATTGCTAAAATTTTAAAGATGAAACGTGGAGAATTATTTGAAGTTATAATTGAAGAATATTATAATAATCATAAAGAATTATTCGATGAGATATTTTTAAGCGAGGCACTTATAGAGCAAAAAATAAATCTTTTAAAACAAAAACAAACAGAAGAATATACTAAAATAACAGAACAAAAACAAACAAATAATAAAACAGAGGCGGTCTAAATAAAGAAGGAGAGGATAAACTTGAGTAAACATATAAGAGTAAATAACGAAACATGGAAAAAAATTAAGTTTATTGCTGCATTGCGTGGTATTACACAAGGGCAGTTAATCGAAGAATTCGCTGATACATATTTATTAAATAATCAATTAACGACACCGTGCATAATAAAACAAAAAACAGAAGAAGAAATCTTACCCGAACCTCTTTTAGAACTCAAAATTACGAATTATGAAAAGGTTAAAGCAAATCTAACTATGCGGCAACATTTAGAGACATGGATTAACATATTTAACGAGTTCAGAAATAAAAAACTTCCACAAGAACAGCGTTTACGTCTTGAACAAATTTTAAATGAACTGGTCGAAAGGTATAAAAATGTTTCGCAATAAAAAGATTGAGTCGAGGTGAAAAAATGTATAATGTAACTGTATCTGTTATTGTAAATAAGAAAACTGAAAAGAAGGCACGAGAGGTTTTAAAAAAAATCTTAGATGATGCAAGCAGCGTCGTCGAGGCTTATCATTTTGATTCGATAACAAAAGTAATATAAAGGTGATGAAGAATGGGAATTTTAGAAAATATATTAGGTAATGCAGAGAATAAAAAAGTTGAGGATAAAAACAAAGTCGAGAATGTAGTTGAAAATATCGAGAAAAAAAAGCGTGGAAGACCTGCGGGAAAAACAAAAAAACAAATACCTGTCTACATAAAAACAACATTAGTAGAAGAACTAACAAAATTTTATAAACAAAAAAATATATCGAGGTCAAAATTTATTGAAGATGCAATTGAATTCTATCTAAAATATAAAGACACGATAAAAGAAGAAAAACAACCAACCGAAGAGGTGGTTCGAAATGGATAAATATATCGGTTTGGTTGAGTGTAAAGTCTGTCATTCACGTTTTTCTCCGCTTTTGCACGAATGTCCCGAATGCAAAATAAGAACAGAGACAATTCCTGTTCATATAGACATGTTGAACGAAGTAGAGAAAAAAATTCTGTTACGAGAAGAAAAATACAATTACGATTGAGTGAAAAAATGGAAATCGACAGGCTTCTTTTACCTCTTATTCTAATTTTTATTTTTTGTTCAGGTGTTATTATAGGTGGAATATTAGCCAAGACACCAGCAGATATAATTTCTCCCGCAACAACCACAATGCCTTCTACGTTATCTTCCCTACACCCCGACGTTGTTAATGCGATTCTAAATACACAAAATTACTTAAAGCCACCTTACGCTCAGTCGTTTAACGCTTCGCAGGTTGCTTATACTTATGACTATAATAATAATAGAACTATAATATATTTGAAAGGCATCCATTTTGTTTACTTCTCGAACAAAAAAGATTGGTATACAACGTCCATGAACGGCACTTTTGGAGCGGGCAACGTCGTAATTTTTAGTAATGATATCGGGGATTTAAAAGTCGGGGATATAATTTCGGTTCGGAAAAACTCGAGTTTTGGCGTCACACATCGAATAGTAAACATCACTAATGACTGTATAATTACTAAGGGCGACGCTAATAACGTCGTAGACGGAGTTTGCTGGAAAAAAGAGGATGTGATTTTTAAAATTTTAGGCGCATTTTATACTTATGAAAAATAAGGAGGTAACGGCTATGAAATTTCGTAAAGCAAATCGGGACAGAGAATTTGCACGAGAACAACGAAGAGAAGAACAGAATTATAACAAACGTTTGAAAGAAATTATCAAAAAATATGAACTGCTTCTCGACGTAAAAACAATAAGGCAGGTGGTGTGGTATTCTCAAGCAGATATAACCGTGCTCGAGCATGATTTAAGAGAGGCACTTAAGGAAAAGGTCATCGCCGAGAGCGTGTTAGGGGAAGTTGTAAAGAACGTGATAAAATGACGTCTTACACTTGTGATAAATGTGGGAAAAAAGGAAATATAATAGTGTGGAGTTCTGACGTCATAAAATTTTTAGATTTTAATTTATGCGAGAGTTGTAGTAGAAAATTAGAAAAATGGGTCATGGAAAACGAAGTGAAAGAAGGCACAAAAAAGAGGTGACCGAGAATGGGATTTAGTTGCACATCCTCGAACTATTATGCCTTCTTTCGTAGAGATTAGAAAAGAAATCTTTATAAATTTTTCTATTCAATATAAATAAAGAAGTTGGGGGGCGGGAGAGCGTTTTCTCCCTGTTATCATAATACTAATGTAGGATTGAAACAAAAATTTTGAGGCGCCTCTCAACTTCTAACTATTTCTTGCGTTCTAATTCTGTTTGGCATAAACAATTCTTTCAGATGTCTATCAATTACTCTCGCTTTTTCTGTATTATCATTAAGAACGTTGCATACGAACACGTCGAGGTTGACATATTTTTTGTTCTTGTAAACGTGAGTAGCGACGTGGCTTTCGGCAAGCACAACGATGCAACTAATATGGTCTTGCGTCGAATTGTGCGTATAAACTGACGTGCAGGTGCCAATAACAGTTAATCGAATATTTTTAACAGTTTCGACGAGAGTTTTTTCAATTAACTTTTTATCTCTTAAAAGTGCCTGATTTTTGCACTCGAACAAGTCAGAGACGATATGTAGCCCAGACATTTTAGTTCTCAAAATTATTTTTTAAAAGTATCTGTTTAAAAAAATTTGGGAGATGTTTCTACCAAAAAATTTATAAAACTTAGCATCTGAAAAAAAGCATGAGTGCGTCACCATCTCACGTAAAAAGACGTTGCGGGCATACTTATCTAAATCCCGACCCGAATTGTTCTTACTGCAAAAAACTCGAAATAAATCTCAAAGAAAAACATAAACATAAGCAAGAATTCAAAACCTTAAAAAAATTCGACGATAAAGAAATCGTGCAGATGTATTTCAATCTGCCGAAGTCTTTACAAAAAATTATAGATGAAGAAATGGCTGAATAAGATTACCAAAAAATTTATAAATATTTATTGCGTATTTTTCTTGGACAGCATACAACACCTTAGTCGGAAGGCGTCGCATATATCAAACCACTATCTTCCAACTAATTTTTGCGACGCCTTAAGCAACTTCACCTTGGCATCAAGAATATGTGCTGTCATATCTTTTGTTTCTTCTGCTTTCATTAGCAATAAAAATTTGAAGGGAGGGTGGCTATGATACGCCAGGTGATTGAAGATACCACGCTCAGAAACAGAGCAGCCACCCCAATTTACTATAAAAATAATATTTATAAATTTTATGTTCGCAGTTTTCACGTGCGACAGAAAAAAATGCAGAAATGTAAAATATGCGGGACTGAAAAAGCAAAAATAAAAGGGATGTGCCGAAGATGTTATTGCAGAGAATATAAGCGAAATCTCGACGCACAAAAAAGAGAAATTGCATATTTAGAACGTCTATTTTGGAGACAATTCAAGGTGGCAAAATGGAAGAAAAAATAAAAAAAGCACGTTATGAAGATTTTATAGAATTAGTAAAAATAGCAGAGAATAATTACCCAGAAGGGCATTTTTTTGAATATGATATGCCGACTAATACTCTTCGAGTTATAAGCCAAACAGCAATAAGACCAGATATCGTTATTTTTCTCGAATCCATTATTTATATTGAAGAAAACGCAAGACCGAAAGATTTTTAAATATTTAGTTGAACTAAATACCGAGGTGATGCCTAATGAAAGAATACGAAGTAGGCAAAATATATAAATTTGAAAAAAAGAATGGAAGAATAGTAGAAAGGAAATGTGTGGCTGTCGTGGATGAAAAATTTTTGGCAGAAAGGGATGAGTTAAAAAAGAAAAATGGTTTTGCGAATATGTTCGTGACTCCTGAAGGCTATGTCTTCCTCTCCTTAACCCCAAGGCGTGGGCTAAGCGAGGAAGAAAAAAAGAGGCGACTCGAAGAAAAAAGGAGAAAAATTGAGAGAAGAATAAAAGAACTGCAAGAAAAAATCAAAAGCCTTGAATAATTATGGCGATAAATTGGCAGAAACTTGCAGTTGTGGTTATGGTTTTTATTGCCATAACCTTTATTCTTCTATATGCCTTCCCATTAACAATAAAAACTAACGAATATGATTTTACGACACATTCTTACAAAACAGAAACAAATTATACGGCGATAATAGGCATTATACTTACATTCATTATCCTTGCTTTATTTCTCATGAAACAGGAAATAACAGAAGGAACAATAGTAAAGACCCCTCAAGAAATTTTGACAGAAAAAAACAACAAAATACAACAGCAACTTGCGAGTTTTGGTTTGGCACATCCTTTAAACTACAAACACATTAATTTTGTTGGCAAGTTTACAGAGATAGGATATTTATATCTCATAGAAGTGTTAGACCAACTCAACGAATCAGTTTTTATTACACTTATAGGCGAAGACAATTATTCGACAACGACAGTGCGTCAGAGATTTACTTCTCCAATAATTTCTATCTCGAGAGAATTTTACGACCTTCGAGGAATTACTCGCTACATGCTGCCTAAAGAAAAGAGGGAACTAACTTCGACGCTTAAATCAATCTACAAAGAACTAAAAGAAGAAGACAAAGAATACGCTCGCATGCTTTTAGAGAAGGCAACAGAAGAAGAAGAGGAAGTGTAAAAATGAGATTAGAAATGGTCCTTTTTTTTACTCTTTTTTGGCTCTGGGGAGTAGCATCTGCGTGCCAAACTATACCAACTTTGAACAATACAAATTTTACGCTCCTCTTCGGAGAATGTTATTTTATCGAAGACATCAACGCAACTATCTATCAGCAGAACATATCTCAGAATAACGTCGTGAACATGACCGCTCCAAGCACGCAATATAATACTTATACGAACACAACTTATAACTGCATGCCTCGTTTAGAAAATATCAACCGCACTTTGAACTTCAGCGAATACTATTATAATAGTATATATAATATATCTATATATCCACCTGCCTTCCCAAAAATAAACCAAGAAATTAATCTGACTGCAGGAGAAAATCAGAGTTTCGTCGATTATAACCTTACAATTCATGCCTTGCATAAAAAATTCGATATAAATAAAACCTTGAATTTTGGTGAACTTTATTCAAATTCCGAAGTAAATATCGAAATCTACGCACCGGCATTTCCAAAAATTAACGAGAATATCAACATTTCAAAATGCAATTATTTAAAAAGATATGACGCTTATAATCTGACTGTGCAAACCTTAAGTTGTTTAGACAGAACTGTTAATTTATCTTTTGACGATGTCTACGACGTAGATTTTTTTAATTTAATAATTAAAGCACCACAAAAGCAAAATGTTAAACTGACCCTCGATGACGGAGAAAAATACGAGAATATAGAAGCAGGTATCAACATAACAGCAAAGACCTCATTCGAAAAATATAACGCTTTTTGTAAGAATAATTCGTTGGATTTTGTAATAAGTTCGTGGCAGTATTTTAACACGACGAATTACAGTTGTAAGACTTATAGTTACATGTGTTTAGATAACCTTACGCAATATTGCACTTACGAGGAACGAGTTGGTAATCCTCTTGGCTTGATAGAGTGCCAAAACAGAATAGCAGAACAAACATTATCGCAAAAAGCACAATTAGAGGAAGAACTAAATAAATGTAATAATGAGCGGGCAGTCCTTTTAGACAACACTAATAAAACAAATACTGCAACAGAACGGATGTATGAAATATTATTATATATAGTAATATTATTCTTTATGTTTTTGGCAGGCGGTATAATAGTTTATGGTTATGCAAAACAAAAAGCAAAAGAAATGAGATGATTTTATGAAGACATGGGAAATTCATAAATTGAAAAATGGGTGGATGGTCGGCGTAAATTTCGATGACTGCGCAAGCATTTATTTTAAAGACACTACTGCCTTATTAGAATTTTTGAAAAAAGATTTAGAATTAAGAGGGTGAGAACATGGATATTGTGAATATTGTAATAGGTATTTTGCTGATTGCTGTTTTGGTATTGATAGTGATTTATATCTTCGGTGGTAAAGAGGCATTTGAGAATTTATTTGGTTTCTTGAAATCAGAAGATAAAGAGGGTGAGGTATGATACCTATTGAGATATTAGTTTTGGTTTTTATCTCCTTCGTTATTTTTTTAGGTTCAGTCATTTATGCAATCGGTGGTAAAGAAGTATTAGACGAAACAATAGCACGGCTAAGAGGAAAAAATTATGCAAAAATAGAAAAAACAGGTGATATAAAACCAGCAGAACAAAATTGTGAAGTATCGTATATAGAATTTGAAAAACCAAATGGTGAAATAATTCGTTATCATGGTAGACAAGACCTCAGTAATAACGAATTTGTTTTATTATCTTATAATGGCACTCCTATTGAAAAAATTAAGTTAGATGAATGCATAGTTACTAATCTACGAGATATTTTAGACAACAAAACAGATTTTATAAGAGTTAAACTTATCAATAACAACGCTTATGAACATCTAAATGCACAATTAAGAGCAAAAGACTTACAAATTTTACAAATGAGGCAAGAATACGAGAGGTTATCGAGAGCATTTACCGAATTAAGAGTTAAAGTTAAAGAAGCAGAGAACAGAGAATATAGAGCGAAATATAAAGGATTGCCAATGCGACCACCAATTAGATTCAAAGGTAAAGAAGAAACTGTGGGAGGCGAATACATGCCTCCTATAATGGAAGAAGAAGGTGAATAGTTATGGGAGAAAAATCTAAAAAAGAAATTAAAAAAGAGGAAGAAACGTCAGAAGATAAAGAACCTGATATAAAAAATATCGAGGAAAATACTAAAAACGAATTACCTAATGAAATGCCACCAGAACCTGAAACAGAAGAGCCTGAATTTGAAGAGGAAAGTGAAGAAGGAAACGAAGTCTCGACACTTGAAGAAATAGCAGAATTGTTAAACATCGATGTAAATAAATTTATTAAAGAATATGAAGTAGACCCTTATGCGTGGCAGGATAAATATCTTACAGTTATACAACAACAAAAAAAAGAAGCGTTTGAAAATATGCTTAAAAGTGAATGGGTAAAAATAGAGAATGATGAAGTAAGATATATGAACCAAGCAAGCGAGATTTTTAGTTGGTTGGTGAAATTTGGCGATTATCAATCCCTCGCATTCAAAGAAGTCGAGAATTTAATGATGCAGTTAAAAGATAAAAGAGACCAGGCACTTTTATTAGAAAGTCACACGAATTTATACGGCGAAAACATATTAAAATACATAAAACTTTTATCTGCCGAAAGAGTTATTAACGAAGCAGTTTTGGAATATCAAAACAAAAAAATAGAAATTCTTGAGAATCTACTTCTGAAATACTATAAGTTAACCGAAGAATGTAAAAAAGAAGTGGATTTTGATGTGGTCTCCACTTAGTTATTCAACAAAACAAACTAAAATATGGCTACCATTCGGCGTAAACAGAACTACATCAAATAAATCCTGGTCTCCACTTTTAAAAGAATATGAAGAACCGCCGCAATACGTTAATGTTAGAAAAAATGAACTTTTATTAGGCTATGAACCATGGGATGATAATTACGAGACAGCAGTTACAATTCCTTTTGACCCTTCCAAACGACGAACATTTATCATAACAGGAGATAACGACAGCGGAAAATCTGTTTTTAGCCAATTTTTAATGGCACAACTTAGATATAGATTTGGCAGGTATATTGCCATGATAGACCCGAAGGATGATAGTTACAATATGCAAAAACCAAACAAACGTCGAGACCTTATTGAAATTTTAAACCACTATCGTATTAAGCCACAAGCACATTCTTTAATTCGTATTTATCCAAAATTCTCAAAAATGTTAGGCGTCGACGGAGTGGCATGGGCTCCTTCCTTAAAAGATTTTAAAGGACTTGATACAACAACAGAAATAAGCCGCCTGGCGAAATTTTTTGATTTAGAGAAAAAAGACCCTTCTCTGAGATTAGTCACCATGGCTATAACGCAAGAAAAAAATAGAACTGTTGAATGTCCTATAAAATATGCCCATTCTGATTATAAAAAATGCAAAACTTGTTTTAAAAAAGATACATGTATCTTGTATGAAATATGCAAAATAAAAGAAAGAGGAATTGGTGCAAGAACAGAAAAATTAGAGGAGGGAATAATGTTAAAGGTTTTGGCAGAACAATTACAAGATGATAGTATTGATATTCCAGAATTACTCGCAACTTATGGCATGGTCGTCTTGAAAGTGCCAATTATCAAAGAGGAGATTGATGTTACGGACGCATTTGCTTCTTTATTTATTTCATCTATTATGACAGCACGAGAAAAATATTTAATTAGCGGAAAGGGTGAATTGAACCGTCCTGTTTCAATCGTTTGTGATGAGGCAGATAAATACGCTGGAACAAACACAATTACAAATAGTCTTATAACTCAAATTACCACAAAATTTAGAAGCATTAGAAATCAAGCAGGTCTTGATAGTATTTTGATTACACAACATCCTTCTTATCTCGATAGCACGCAAGTTCTCGAGGCTGACTACATTTTTGGTGTTAGATTGAATATGCAAGAGGATATTGACTTATTGAGGCAGAGGGCAGGCGCAAAAATCTACGACATGGAAGAATGCGAGTTTATTATCGGGCAACATCCGAAGGTTTTTTGGGTGCTTGACAAGAACGGCGGGGTAAAATTCTTTAAGCCCCTCCCAGCCCCAAATTTCGTCGGGTAAGGCACGGGTAAGGGGGCAAAAAAACCACCTGCCAAAAGGGGTTTTAGTTATTTTCTATAAGAAAATAACTAACCCCCTCAAACCCCCAACCTCCCAATTTTTGGTGCGGTGGTCGGGGCGAGGTGGTTAAGGCGGGGGCTGGTTTTTAGCCTCGTCGGAAAACCTCAAAAAGTTTACCAAAACATTTATATATTTTTTTATGGCAGTCAGAATTGAATTGCCAGAGACTTGGCAATTTCTTATCGTCTGGAAAAATGGCGGTAAGAAAAAATTTTCTCGCCTGAAAATACGGCGGGGGTGAATAGATGTCTAAAAGGTTGCCCGTAATTGGCAGTTGGGCTAACGGGGCTTACATGATGTTGTTTATCCTGTTGGCTGGGCTGTTCATATGGGTTGTAGGTGGATGGATTGGCTTGAACCTCCCATCTATAAACCTGCCTCTAACAGTGACAGGTGGAGTGGGAGCGGGGGTAGGTGGACAAGTGACTACCACAGGTGCATGTCCTTCGACGGGGCAAAACGTAATTAACGTGAAGGCGTCTTACGAAGACCCGACGAATGGCAACCTCGACACGCTGGTCGCAACTAATTATTATGTATATAGAATGAGCGACCCAACCACTGTGGCTGAAAGTGGAACGACCTCGACGGGGGGATACCAAACTGTAAACGCAACAGTTAACTGTGGCGACACAGCAAGAGTTTTCTTGGGCAACGGCGGAACAAATTATTATTATGCCATGAAAGAGTTGAGTGGTTCTGAAACGAACTCTGCCAACTCTTACGTTGCACTCAAACTCAAAAGGTCTTCTGCTGCCACAGGAACGATGTCTAACACAACTACGATGGGTGCATCTTCTGTCGGCGTAGCAATCGGCTCTGGTGAGACCAACAGTGACGTAACGATAAAAGTTAAGGCTGGTTCTTATTACTATGGTGATGGTGCGTTTGAAATCTGTGCAAGGTATGAGACAGGCAACTTTACTAAAGTGAGTTTTGGTGCAGACGCAACACCAATCGCAACAGACCCGTCTTTATCAACAACTACAGGCACGCAGATTTCTTGCTATGAAGTTGGTAAACAACTTTACAACAACAACTACGTTGAACTACCTGTCGTAATTCAGGCGAAGAGCGGTGTAAACCCGACAGCAACGAACATAACAATTTTCTTGAACGACAAAACCTGCTATCTTAAGAACGGTGTATGCACACCATCTTATGTAAACACAGACACCAATGCAGACCTCGGTCTTTCAGTAGTTACTTTGAGCAACGCAGTGCAAGTTGATTAGAGGTAATTTTTTACCTCTTTTTTTATTTTTTTGGTGGTTTAAATGCGTCAGAACGAGACGTTAATTATTGCTGTTTCGTTAATGTTAATTATTGCATTATTCTATTTCAATATTATAAAATTACCAGCCTCGATTACTCCGCTGGCTGAATCGAGGATGTCTTTTGAAAATGGTAAAGTTTATCTTACTTCTCTTGTGCAATATACAGGCGGGAATGGTAGTATTAAACTTATACCTCAAGTTTATGATTTTGGTAATAGAACTAAAGTAATTCCTCAGAAGAATGTAACAGTCTATTTCAAACAAACAACTCCAGCAGCGTGCCAATATGGAGTTAGGCTCTCGGATGATATAGAACTTAGTAAAATAATTGTTGTGTTTGGTGCATTCCCTGTAGTTGTGTGGTCTGAAAACACAAAATTATACGAATTAACAGGCGGAAGATATGATTTTCTATTCGATGTCTATACAACAGATTCAAATACACTTCATTTTAACAGCGGAGATTTGACAGTTAATAAGCAACTAATTTATGATACAGATGGAAAGGGAATATTATCGGTAACAGAGACAAGTTATAAAAGTGGAGCAAGAACCTGCCCTTCTCCGACAGGCGCAGTTTTATGGTTTAATAAAGATGGAAGACCTATTTTGACCACAAAAGAAAGTTATATAAATGCATATAACGACGCAAAAAGTAAATGTTGGTTAGGAGACCTTGATAAACAATGTATCGCCAACAATTTTAATGTTGCCTTATTGAGAGAACCGCAAGCATTCGCTGGTTTAACAGGCAATTCGATGGTAGATAACAAATTTAACCCATCTGTTTATAAAATATTTGTTAGCCCATCAGAATTTGGAACTGCAGAATTAGTTTTTTACGCAGACCAAGACTTCTTTAATTCATATTTATACACAGTAATGCCTGTTGGGAAACCACAAATAAAACAAATCGTAATAAGCCCAAGAGTTGCAGAACAATCAAGAGTAAGTGGTTATGCAATAGTTACTAATTTAGGCGACAGCGGTGCCGAATTCCATTATAAATTCTCAGGCAGAACAGCAGCATCAGGTTTATTTACGTTAAATGCGAATAGCGATTATGTTATTCCATTTAGTTTCGATACTGCGTCTGTATCTTCAGACGTAACAGAGCAGATAGCACTCGAAGTTTGTTCTTCGGATGGTGTCAGTATAACAAACTGTGATAGGAAATCTCAGTCTTATACCGTCGTAGACACAAGCACCACACCAACCACACCTGTTTCAAAATGTGGAAATGGGGTGTGCGATGTTGGGGAAACTTACCTTTCTTGCCCAGCCGATAACTGCCCAAGACCGACGCAACAAACCTGCGAAGCAAAAGGCATGATTTACAACCCAACGATAAACGACTGCGACTGCCCCTCTGGTAAGGTAAGGCAGTGGGATGCACAAAAGCAGGAATTTTACTGCCAGGAGCCCTTAGATATAATATATATTATATTAATATTAATAATAGGGGGGGCGGGAATAATCTTCCTTACACAAAAGAAGAAAAAGAGGTAATTTTTATGAGAGATATAGGATTAATCTTAATGGCTGTCGGTTTGTTAGGTTTACTTTTATTCGGCGGTTTTTACTTAAAAATATTACCATTTTCTCTAACAGGAGGGCAGTGTTCAGCAGATGGTGTCTCGGTCAGATTCGAATTTAAAGATGAACCTGCTATACCACAATGTTTTATTGGTTCGATTTCGTGTGTAGGCAGGTCACCAAGTGGTAAATTAGTTAATCTTGGAGGTTATATAGCAACAGAAAGTTCAATAGAAAAAATAAATTGCCCACCTTATACGGGAAAATCTTTTGTAGGTGGATATATTCCGACTGATGTTCAAGGCGGGGATTATTCAGTAACATGTAATGGACAGGATAACAGCACAGGAAGAACATTTTCTGTAACAAGAACAATATTTGCTTCATGCCCAACTTTTAATGATAAATGTGCAGATGGAACACCAATTAACACATGTAGCCAAGCAAAACCATATTATTGCGATAGATATGGTTATCTAATTCAAAAACCAAATGTATGTGGATGTCCTTCAGGAACAGTTTATATTAGAGATGATTGCATCTGTGGGAATTGCCCACCAAATACATATTATGATACAAATAGTCAGTCTTGCATACAAATAGAAGTTCCAAATAAATGCGCTGGTCAGCCAACATCATGCCCATCAGGACAACACATTTCAAAAGATTCAGATGGTTGTAATATATGCGTTGTAAATCCAATTGAAGACCCCTATCAAGGCACGAATCAAACAGGCGGAACAACAGGCGGGCAAGTTGGAGGACAAACCACACCAAATCCATTATCGCAGTTCTTACATAGTTTAACAAATGACCAAATTAAATTTTCAATAGGCATAAGCGGTTTATTATTTTTAGTAGGATTATATATGTATAGGAGATAATATGGCTAAAAGGATATTTGGTTTCACAGCAGATGAGTGGGGTGCGATATATTGGATACTTGGCATGATAGGTGGAACACTTTTAGTTTTATGGTTAAGAGGACAGGGATTTTTATGAAAACACAAGAGATTTTGATTGCATTAGTAATAAGTGTCTTATTCACATCTATTGTTTGTTCAGTATTATCATTTAATGATAAAGTTATTGCTCTCTCTTTATTATTAATTTTCTTTATAATTTCATTATTATTTCAAAAACAAGTAATTAAAATAATTACATATAGGAGGTAATAAAATGGTGTCTGTAGAAAAAACAAAAAATTTTTATCGGATTCGTGTCAGAGACCCGCAATTGTTCGTTACTGGGACATTTAGAACGCAAGACATCGGGCGGGATATAACAAAAAAAGTGGATTATAGTGGACGGATAGCGGGAATTTTGAAAACAACAGGCAAATATGCAACACAATCTTATTTAGTTTCAAGATATAGCCCTGATGGAAGATTACGGGATAATGAAGAAGTTATGAGAGATGTAAATTATTTTGTTGAAAAAGCAAATACCGAACTATCTCGTGAAAGAAGAAAAGGTAAAGGATGGTTCGGTGAGAGTTTAAGACACTCTATTGCTGTTAAAAAAGGTAAAAGGTGATAAAAGTGGTAAAAAGAAGGATAAAGGTTCGGGCGCATAGGCGCAGATATAAAGGAAAGTGGGTGGGTAATGCCACATGGACGAGTCATAGAGGTCTCAAAACATAGGATAGGGAAGAGTAATATTCCGAGAGACCATCTATACTTAGCATTAAAACCAGGCAAGAGAAAAAGCAGGTATGGGCATATCTATTATGAACACAGAAAAAATAGGTCTGATGTTGGATTAGTATGAAATCGAAGAAAAATCAAAACTATATATTAATTGCATTCGTTTTATTAGTCTTAGTTCTATTCTTCGCTCCACACATATTACCAACATTAAGTACCGTAGGCATCACCTCACTCGGTTGTGATAAGCCAAATTTCAACTCGAGAGACCCCTTCTATAATAATGGCACATATCAGTGCACTCAAACCTTAGGTGCAAAACAAGGGGAATTTACTCTCTCACCCACCAACTCTCGAGAACTTTTTGGCATCGCAACCGAGCATACTCTTACTGAGACTGCTGAGATTGTTAAGGATGAATGTAAGTTTATGTTCGACAATATGACAAGAAAAACCGTTTATACATATACAATAATGGCGACAAGTGTAAGATGGGACTATTCTGGAACATGGACATGCCAAACTCCATGCGACCCAAGGACGAGTAGGACGGGATGTAATTTACCAACAGGGACAGAACTTATAGGTATGACACCAATACAATGTTCCAGAAGTTGCAGTAGTTTTGATAATCATGGAACAATAACGGGTTGTAATGCTGTTTATCGCACGCCGCAAGGAGCTGTATATTTCTTAGACCCATCCGTAATTTATGATTTCGCTGTAAAAATAAATATGTCAGATGGTTTAAATTCTTATGTTAGTTATCTGACACAAAATAACATAACTGCATATAATAACTTATACCGTGTGGAATTATTCCAAGGTTCTTTAAAAGGCACGCAATCTTGTCCTGCTTCTCCAAGTGTTGCTTTGTTCGTAGGGACAAACGGGGGTATTAAATATGTAAACAGAGATACGGCAACTGCATTAATAAACTCTGAAATGGGGCTTGTGGATTTATATAGTATTTATAATGGTGGAAATACTGCTAACACAATTTATAACCAAATGATAAGTTCCACTGCTTCAACGGGACAATATTGCCAAATCGCTAATATTTCAAATGCCTCAATTCTTGGAAGTTATGTTTCTTGCACTCCTGTTGGTTCTGTGACAGTGCCAATATGGAATGTATATATCAACGCTGAATCGGTTGGTATTCATGTTCCGTCAGGACGACCAAAGATAATTAATGTCTCAACAAGTAGGGTTGAAAGCGCAACCCGAAGCGTCATTGATGTAAAAGTTAAGAATGAAGAAGAAGATGACAATTTTGAAGCTTCTGTAAAATGCAAGAGAGACATCTCTCCATTTTCTACTACTGAATTTATTAGGCAAAATGAAATAAAAGACATGTTTATAAACTATCAAGGAAGCGGATTAATTTCAGTCTGCAATGTTACTGTAAAATCAATTAATTCTCCTCAAAATTTTGATACATCAGAAACAAAGATATATATCTATCCATTCTGCCCCCTCGACGCACCAAGCAGAAACCACGAGAGAATTTTTACTGAGTTCGGTTGCACTTTTATATGTCCGAATTATAAAGAAAGCACGGATACGATGTATAATACCTGTTCTGAAATAACAAAATATGATAGATGTAATTACGAAGACATCAATGGCACAAGAACATGTGTCTCTAAAAATTCATATAGCGGAATACACTGCATAAATGCTAATGGGGAATATTTAACTATGAACAAATATTTAGATGCCGTGAACGATGGTAAAATTGCTCCCTTCATTCCACAGCAATTACCTCATAAATATTTTGTAGTTGAACACAATGGGAAACCTGTCTGCCGTTATATAAACGAATATGGTTATAATGACGGTGCCGAACTTGACGAATTGGAATTTAATTACGACCTGACCTTCCCTGAAGGAACAGAAGCTTCTCTCACACAACTTCCACCAACAAATGAAACTCAAGTGCCAGAAATTCCAGCCAAAGAAGGCGGTCTTGCTTTGCCACAAGATATTATACTATATATAATAGGTGGAGCAGTAGTTTTAGGCGGCGGGTATTTATTGTTATTTAAAAAGGTGAAATTATGAAATGGCGGGATGCAACAATTGACTTTATAATCGTTCTTGCTTTAACACTATTCTTTTATAACGTTCTACCAATAATTTGGAAGACATTGCAGGGAGAGGCAGTCGCTTATGTCTCTTTCGCTTTGGCGTATATAACTTATTTGTTAGTTGGTAGAAAAATAATGAATATTTTTGAAAGTTAGATGTAGTATTTTTGAGGTGAAAATATGAAAGTTGAAGTCCGAAAAAGTTTTCATGCCATTCCTATAGTCGGAAAAAATGCGTATTTTTGGGCATTAGCGATAGATAGCCTTGACATTGTTGGGGCGATTACTGATTTTATTTTCGGACTTCTTAGCGGAGGAATTGCTGGTGTAAGTTCTAATGTTGTAATTGATGGTTTTCAGACAGCACTTGCTCTCGTAATATTTGAAAATCCTGAAGTCGCTGTTCTCGGTGGAGGCACGGATTTGGTATTACCTCCGCCATTTGATGTCTTCCCGACCTTTACAGGAATAGTTTTCGCATTAAATAATTTGTAGGAGGTGTAAATATATGAGAGAATTCGACGGAGTAATGCACGGGTTGTTGATACTCGGTGCGTTAAACTGGGGATTAGCGGTTTTGAATGCAAATTTAATAACCGCACTATTCGGCACGGGTATGATTACATCCCTGCTCTACGGTTTGATAGGTCTTGCTGGTGTCTATGCGTTGATAAAATTGAGATGACTTGAAATTCGACGCATTTTGGTTAAGAACTGCGGAGGGTGTATCATGTAATGGAGTTTAACACCACGCTTGCCATTTCATTACTCGTAATCTTTTCGATTTGGGCGTTATGGTTAGTGCCAACTCTCGCAGAAAGCGATAACACGATAGCAGTATACTTTATATTTACTGCTATATATGTCTATGCTTCGATGTGGTTTCTTGGGTTCGCTCCTCACGAAGTTCAAAATGGTTTTAAATTGTTTTTCGGGTGGTTTATTGTTTTTTTAGTCTTTGATATAGTGGCACTACCATTCTTATTGAACAGGGATTTCTATCAAGAACCCCCGCAGGCTTCAAAACTCGCAAGCGATTACACAATTTACTCTTTATTACCGTCTGCTTTACCACATATAATAAGATATATAATAACTTATGTGTTAGTGCCAACATTTTTAATCTTTGTTGCCTATTTAGTTCTCGGCAAGAGGAAATTTGAAACGGCGGTGCGTGAGAATGTTTAGAAAAATACTTTTGATTTTTTTTCTATTTTTCTTAATCAGCGGGGTTTCATCAGCGACTATTTATTTTACTGCACCAACACCAACAAATAATACTAATGATTTAATTTATCCAATTATTTTAAACATGACAAGTGATAATAGTTCCATTTTCTCGACAGGAAGTGTTTTCGAGATAGACGGGACAAATTACACCTGCACTCTTGCTCCCGATAATTTATCATGTTCTTATACTCTTACTTATAATCAACATGTCTTTAATCATACTTATTCAGTAAAGGGTTATGCTAATATTTCAGAAACATTTTATGAGACAAATGAGACACGAGTGATACCTTATTATGGATGTGGTTATGTTAATAATAATGGAACACTTATAGGAAATGTCTCGATATCTGGTTCTACGTGCTTTACTATAAATGCAGATGGAATAACATTCGATGGGGCTGGGTATACTGTAAGCGGGACAAATACGGGGTATGGGATATATTCAGCATATTCTTCTGCAGATAATGTTATAATCAAAAATTTTAATATAAAGAATTTTGAGAATGGTTTCCAGCTCGACGCCAATTACAACACCTTAATTAACAACTTCGCTTACAGCAACTCTTATTATGGCTTCTATCTCTACTATAGTTCCAACACCTTAATTAACAATACAGCTTACAATAATGAAGAAGGTTTCTTCTTATTATTTGGCTCTTCTAACTTAATTAACAATACGGCTTACAACAACTCTCAGTATGGCTTCTATCTCGACGTCAGCTCCAATAACTACTTAACTAACAATATAGCTTACAACAACTCTCAGTATGGCTTCTATCTCGACGTCAGCTCCAATAACTACTTAACTAACAATACAGCTTACAATAATATTTATGGCTTCTATTTCCGCCTCAGTTCCGATAACAATTTAACTAACAATGCAGCTTACAATAACTCTCACGGCTTTTATCTTGATGGCAGCTCCAACAACAACTTAATCAATAACTCCGCTTATAATAATTCTGATAGTGGTTTCTATCTCGAAGGTTACTTTGACGGTAGATATTACTATTACACTACCGATAACACTCTTTCTAATAATTATGCTTACAATAATCAACATGGCTTTGTTCTTTTTTCTTCTTACACTCAGTATAATAACTTAACTAATAACTCTGCTTATAATAATTCCTATGGCTTCTATCTTGAATCCAGCTCAAATAACACCTTAACTAACAATATAGCTTACAACAACTCTCAGTATGGCTTCTACCTCTTCTTTAACTCTTATAATACCTTAATTAACAATACAGCTTACAATAATGAAGAAGGTTTCTTCTTATTATTTGGCTCTTCTAACTTAATTAACAATACGGCTTACAACAACTCTCAGTATGGCTTCTATCTCGACGTCA